>Ga0210059_1004805_pt1 | contig 21765 bp, 19 predicted proteins | sample Ectturendosymbi2_FD_188042 | JGI IMG/M metagenome (GOLD analysis project Ga0210059, IMG submission 188042) | Ecteinascidia turbinata endosymbiont from Florida, USA - Sample 2 (SPAdes) (version 2) | ecosystem: Host-associated > Tunicates > Ascidians > Unclassified | place: Key West, Florida...
CTGCACTGTTATCGGGCTCGCGTTGGATTGGGAATCCCATAAATCACTCAAGCACGACCGTGAGTGTCTCACCGAGCTGCTTGAGTGCGCATGTTTTCAACCATACCCGATTTAGCGAATCCAACTAGTAGAGGTAGGTTGGGAATCCGATAATAAGGGATTCGAGCGGAAAAGAGGTTGGGTGGTTTGTATCAAGTCTTGTGAAACCTTTTCTGTACTTGTTTGATGCTAAAACCACTGCCGTGGAACAGGTTAGCCTATTCAAGCTAATATGTAGCAAAAATGACGGATTAATTTATTTGATAGTTTTGCCTGTAGGCTAACTACACCTAGTTAGGGAAACAATCAGAATAATTGAATCGGTTGAGCATATTGGAAGATTTTTCGGTAGGTTACAAGACATCAGATATTGGGCTGAAGGACTATTACCCCAATATTGATTTAATAGGTTTTCAATACACCTCAGTATAGAAGAGTGATTCAACCTCTGTGCAAAATATGTAGCCTAATATATCCCAGTTATGTGAACACACGGAGTAGCACAAAATGTGGCATAAAAGTTTTGTGGAATAGGTTACAGTTGCAATTTGGTGAATTGCAGTAGCCTACCCACTGTTCGTAGATTTCTACTTACAAAATGCTGTGAATCCTCATATTTGACACTGGGTTTTCATTATACTGCAGAGAACAGACTGGTTAATGATCGTGAATGAAATTAACAAAGTGGCTTTGCAATGTAAAATATAACTCCCATTTCCTGCCCTGTAGAAGCTGTTCAAGTTCTATCAAAGTCACTTGAAGAATGCAGTTACGATGCGACGCGGTTTTCATGACCTGATCGCCCACCAGTTCTCCACGATTTTCTCTGCTAGCTGTTATTTTTCGGACTACACTAAATAAAATCACATCTCGGCGATTCCAACAACACCTACAAAAAGAACCTTTGTGTAGTGGAATCATGCTTCACCTTTTCATTTTCACCTATTCCCCAGCTTTCGCAATACCGTAGACCAGTGGTTCCCAACCGGGGTGCCGCGGCACCCTAGGGTGCCATTTACAATACCCAGGGGTGCCGCGAGCTAATGCGTTTTTTAATATACTATCAAAAATAAATTTTCAAACTGTCATCAAACCTTGAAGCAAAATTGTAAGGGTTCGCCACTGGGTGCCGCAAAATATAATTCTCTTCTGCAGGGTGCCGCAAGCCTAGACAGGTTGGGAACCACTGCCGTAGACCAAACCCGCGAAGCAAATCTTTGAGTCCTTGCAGTGTAAAAACGCCCCAATATCGAGTTCGCAAGTGCGTTCACGAAGATAAGCCAAGGGCGACGAATTGCTCACGCGTCAATCCGATGACAAGTGCAGTGTAAAGTGGGTAGCTGACAAGAGGCCTCACACGTTTTACTAGAATTGCATTTCGTTTAAAACAGTGGTTTTCAACCTTTTTTGTACCGCGACCCACTATAGGAACCCACTATAACCCAACGACCCCCATTTCAAACACGCATAAAACAAATGTAATACAGCTGTTGGGACGGACCAAGCGTCACATACCTAAAGGGCGTAATTGGGAAGTGCTTAAAAAATGCAGCAACGCACAAGCAACAGTGGGGTAAACATGGTTGAGCGGGGAATCTCTATTATTTTTGATTAATTTGATTCCTTTCTGTCTTTCGGACATTTTCGAACTTGGGCCTTATTCTGATTTTTGTGAGGAGAAAGTTCATAGTGTAGCAGCTCTGGTTATGCTTTTTTACAATTAGACTAGAAATATTTTTACTAAACTGGTTTAACTCCCGGTGTTAGCAGAGGCACAGATCAAAGACGAAACAAGGAATTTTGAAAATATTACCAGTGGGTTTTTAAAAACATCAAGGCAACCGGAAGCATCAGCAATTTTTGCCTGATATGAGGTTACTTCTTTTATTGGTTGATAGCTTGAAACAACTTGAAAGAGGCAATGACTGGAGCGGTAAATTCAGCTTTGACTGGAAGAGACTGTAATGAACTGTAATAAATTGCTGGACTGTAATGAACTGCCATGCCGACTGAATGCAAAGCAAGCCCTGAAATGCGGAAAGGTCAGCACCCCCCCGGTTAGTTCTAAAAATTTCTTGTCAATGTTTTGCATTACGCAGTTTGGAGGAGTTGCGATTGCCTTCGTTGGGGTCTGGGTGGCGGTTGATGAGAGGACATTTCACCTTACTGTCGTCTCTATTACAGCATTGATTCAGCATGCGGCTTACGTGGCCATAGTCGTTGGTTCCTGCATAATTATCATTTCCTTCTGCGGATGTTTTGGCGCCGCAACCGCCAGCAAGTGTTTGCTGGGTGTGGTGAGTTTGCTTAGCTGCACGCATCGGACCGGTGTAAGCTCTTGTATTGAGATGTAATTGGTATAGTTCATTTAGAAAGGAGTTGAACTACGCAAAAGGTCATTTTATCAGGAAAATCCGGACAGACAGGGTATAACTAGAGTTGTGGAATTAAACAATTGAACAAGGAAATTTCGGACATAACGGAGACAGTTTTTTGCAAACTTTGTGTGGAGGTGTTTGAATTATTGGTTTGGAAAATGAATCGATTTCCAACCAGTGTGTCCGAAAAACTCGTGGTGTCATAAATCGGAGCAATGACAAAATTTTCAGGGCAAGCGTCTCTTGTCATCGAAAATAACCTTCCCGTGCGCTTATGAGTCTGCAAAAATTGTTACATATTCAGGTTTTGGCGTAGAATTATATGAAAAGTGGCAATATTTTGGCTGCTGCACTGTAAGCAACCATATTTCTGTGAATCACTACTGGGCAGGAAAATGATTGTTGCACATCTATGACTAAGGAGAAAAGGACCTATGCCACCAGTTACGGCCGTGTTGACTTTATTTTGAAAAACTCAGAAGTTCGCTAAGGATAAAATCCACCGGTTTGCAATAGTAAAAACACAAATAGAGTATATTGTTACCACGAGATATCGCATAACGATGTTATCTCAAAACAAGCATGTTTAAGCTGGAGGCAAAATATTTTTTCAAATGATGTTATGCATAAGGTGACAAGTAACTTGCGAACTTATAAAATAGAAATCACCAATTTTTGTTTTACAGTTCGTCAATTTCGTGCTTGGCACGTTTGTCTGCGAATGCGCTGGCTTGGTGCTGGTTTTTGTTTTCAGATCCACACTAATAAAGGTATTAAGACTATCAGCGATCAATACAATCGCCGGATACGGTGTGGTATCAGCGATAACAGTTTCGTGGGATGCTATACAACACGAGGTAAAAGTTTTGGAGGAATAGCAATATATGACATATTCTAGTGTTTAGTGGTGAAAACGAAAGGAACGTTTGTCAAGTTGAGCACTCAAGCCTTGTACTTTGGTACAACCACGTTTTTGGAATCGCTAGTTTGCAGGAGGATGTATTATACAGTAGTTGGTTGCAGCAAACTGATCAAGTATAGCTATATTTTTCAGTCAAAGAATGACACTAAGTTATTTCCTGCAATGTTGCCATGGCAATCATAAAAGCAACTTTTATTGTCTGCAGGCACTTTGTATTTGCCGTATTTACTGCGTTTGAAATGTGAGACAATTGAACAATCAAAAAATTGCCCACAAAATCATCTATTGGAAATTGCTATTATAATTGTAGGTATGTGATTGTAAGTATAATCATATTTCAATAGGACCTGAAAATGCACTGTCTGTAGGCGAAATATATACTCTGATAAGATCGCAGTGTCTGATTCTTGCTTATGAAAGATTTTTTTTCAATAGATAACTGTCTGTTGAAAATCATTTTTTCGCAACCAAGAATCAAACACTGGTAAGAAATTGTTTTAAGGAAAGCTCAAGCACAATTTATGATTAATCTGAAGTTATTTGATTTTTCAAATCTTATGAAAATTTTATTTTTGTTGATGATACAGTTTTAGTTCAGAGTGACAATATTCTGGAAAAATTACAAAACTCAGTTAAATGTGAAATGACAAAGGTATTTGCTTGGCTATCTGCAAATAAACTCTCGCGAAATATTTCTGAAACAAAATATGCGTTAATCACAAATAAGCATGTAACCACAGGTTCCTTCGAAATATACAAATATAAAATGTAATTGCATTGAAGGAACTATGAATTACAAGTACCGTGGTATAACTCAGGGGAGGGGAACCTGCGGCCCGCGTGAACATTTGATATGGCCCGCATCAGAATTTTCGTTACCCAAGTTAGAGTACAACATCGCGTCAAAACGAAGCTCCATGATAAGCAGGTTCTTAGATAGTAAGTAAAGAGAGTCACTCTTCCTGATAGTCAGATAAAGAAGATATTTTTTAAGATAAAATTAATTGATGTTGCGGCCCGCCAGCAGCGATAATGTACAATTCGTGCGGCTCGTGATAGTAAATAGGTTCCTCACCACTGGTATAACTGTAGATGAAAAACTGACGTGGAAAGAGAATGTCAAACAAGTATGTTTGTACTGTATCCAAATATGTTGGTGTAAAAGTTATGCATTGCGTTAATGGTTAATAACCAAGCATTACGCATGTTCTATCAGAGCTTAATAAACTGACGAGTTCAATATGGAATTATTGCCCGGGGAAGAGCAGCTTCATGTCATCTACAGCCAATATCTGTTGTTATTGCGCCATCAGATGTTTCAACACATATGAACCTGTGACTCAGGCGCTGGTTCAGGGGGCGATCGACCCCCCTAAAACCTAAGAAAGTATCTTTATTCACAATGATTTTGTACAATTCGGAAAACAGCATTCGCGATACAGCGCGATTTTGCCGTCCGTTGTTTTGTTACAGCATTGCTGTGAAGAATACTTCATCTCTCATACAGTAGTGAACCCGTAATGAGACTTGGATACCAATTATTACTGAAATCGCCCCTCTAACCTTACTGACTGGATCCGCCCCTGTAGTGACTCGTAAAGTTACTAACAATCTCCAAGTGCAAGATATTTACAATTTTAATGTGAGACAATTCATGTACAAATACACTAACTTTGATTTCTACCGGCTACATTTAACAATTATTTTAAACTCATTGCAGATGTTCATCCGTATAGTGCGAGACAAACTAAAACTCGGCAATCTGGTTTACCAAAAGGATGTTCAAACTCAGGCGTGAAAATGTCAAAGCACAGTGCAATAGCAATATGGATAAAAATTACTTCGGAAAAAAATAGTAAACTGTGTTTGACACTTTTTACATAGAATTTATTTCTACAATACATGATTGGACGCAGGGCCGGCCTTAGTAAGTGTGGGGCCCGATTGGAAGCACTTTTGCGGAACCCCACTCAATGGCGTGTGCAAAAATTTTTGATGGGGGCATCGAGCCATAATGACAGAAATCGGTGATTTTAAAAGGGAGGCCTAATGGGGCGATACCAAGCTATGAGGTATTTCTCTCCAGGAGACTTTAACGGACATCTCCGTGACACACAGTAGATTCAAGTTACTTTACTACATTCAATTTCTCCTCTCTGGCCATGGCGACTACAACGAAGTACGACAGTCAATTGTTCACGTGCAAAAAGGAATTAACAACACTGCTTGATACGATCAGCCAGCAAAGATATAACACCTTAGCTACAAAACACCAGCAAAAGAAAAAGCGTGACAACAGGAGATCACATAAAACTATAGTGCAACCTTGTATTATATTGCTGAACAATAATGATAACACCGAATGAAACAGATGAGTCAGTTCCATGCAATACGACAACGGGAGAACACACAAACCAAATCGGCGCACTTTATTGTGGCCTGCGACACAAATGTTGCCTTTGCTCAGAGAATTTTTTTTTCGCGCTCATGAGCGAAATCTTTCAGAATTTTGTTTATGTTTAAACCTTTTCTAATTTTTTATGCAATGGACAAAAACGCGAAATTACTAGGTGCTCTTGTTGGATTGAAGATCTCAAAAGAAGTTTTAATTAGTTTGAGATCAACAAAACTCCTTTTTTTCGGTGCAGCGGTCACGGTCATGTAAATCTTGAGGGCAATAAACAATTTAGGGAATAAGGTGTACCTATTTAATGTGTGCAAGAAATTCAAACAATTTCACGGGTTTGCGAATCTAAGTTGAGTGACATGGGTTAAATGCTTCGATTTCTTCGCAAAGCATATGCGCCTGTGCTTGTTACTTTTCAAGGAACCGTTATTTTTGCACACCTGTAGTAACCATTCAGTTCGCATAATTAAAACTAGGTGTATTTCAAAGGTTTTTACCAATCTAAGGTTGCCTCATCAGTCATCAGACTTGTGCGACAGGAAAAATGAATATCGCTAAAGACTGATTAAGCAGCACACATTTGCAATTACGAAATAAACCTTTCAGATGACAAGTGGCAGTAACTATTGAAACAGCAACAACTATCAAACGGTATCTTGCAACAACTTTTGAAACATGTCCTGCCATACAAAACGCTTACAACTCAAAAAGAAAATAAAACAGTTCAAAGTTCAACCCTTTGGTGCTATTAAAAAAACTGGGCTACGCATTACCGGCTAACAATGACCATTGTTACCGTAACAGAACAAATTATGATGACTAAGAGTCTTAAAAACGGCGCAGTTCACTTTGATTTTCGTTGGTAACGGGCTCCTCGCCTTAAAAATACTGTTGGCGGTGAGCCCCGCACCGGTGTCACAAACAGCTTCGATGGACAATGTAAGTTCGCATAGGTGTAGCGAGGGCCCCTTTAGCGAGGGGCCCCCTTCAGCGCGGGTCCCAATTGGAAGCAATCGGCCAAAGGCCGGCCCTGATTGGACGCCTTGTCCTCAACCTGCTTGATTTCTGTGACAGCATTGCAGTGATGCATTAGTTCATAAGAGTTGATGTACATTCTCTAATAGAGTCTAAAGCTATCACGAATACAGTGTGTCCACAATATGTGAAAGCAGCTAATGTTTTATGCGATAGCGTTAAATCAATTTCTTAAAACATACAACCGCATTGCACTTTCTACTCAGAGCAACAGACTTTACTTACTAATTTCAACTGTTCCCTTTGCACAAGAAATAGCTTCGCTCTAGGGAGGTCTGCAGCCCAAATGACCCCCAGTCTTTCGCAGCCTCCCACTTACCCGCGCATTCTATAAATCGGCCGACTCGGAATTGATCGCAGCACTATATTACAACTACCGTGATGGCGCCACATGTACGTCTGCTCTTTACTATTACTTACCACATATCTATGTTTTGTTTTATCAAAGTAACTGTGTTAGCGCCATCCAACGTATGCTTTTCTAGTACGGCCACATATATATCTTCGTGTTCTTTCACGTATTTGTGTGTTCTTTCTTACTGCCATGTATGCTAAGTCTACTGGGTTGCGCGTGGGAGTGAAGATGTTACACAATACAATTATATTGCAACGTTGCTTTGCAGGCCGAATGTTGTGGTTTCAATAGTGGAAACGACTATCAAAATACACCATACGATGTAGCATCAAAGAAACCTCAGCCGTGGCCGCCGTCGTGCTGCGTCCTAAAGCCTGCTGCGGACGGGAAGGGCTACATCAGTACAAAGGCTTGCCAGGAGAACGACATCATCAGTGCGGTTTTCACCAATGCTGGGACGGTAAAAGTGCATTCAAGAGTACACCATACTGGTTTCCAAACCAGTCCGCAATGATGTAAAACTTAGAGGAATGTGTACTTCGGTAAAGGAAATAGCAGTGAAGCAGGTTCCCTATTTGCTGATGCAACAGTATGTGCCAATCTGCGTTCACAATTCGGGACGGCGAGCACGCCACTAATATAGAACACGGTGAACGAGGCATTTAAGAGCCACCATATGCCAGAGACAAGCATGAAAGTAGAAGGGACCTGTACCTATGTTAAGAAACATCGCACCCGACAATGTTTTTCAACCGGGGTTCCGCGGAACCTCAGGGTTTCGCGAGAGGCTGCCAAGGGTTCCGCCGAAACATGGAAATAAAACAGAGATGTGACATTTCTACTCATCTGGTTTGTTACAAACAATAGGATAGACACTTATATCATTGCATGGGGTTCCATGAACAACGCAAGCAGTTGCGCAACGTTCCGCCCCAGCGAAAAGATTGTAAAAACACTGGTATACGGATACGCTTGCGACGCTGCAAACTGCGTGGCGCTGTTCTGATTTCGAATCAGTGACAACAAGTGAAAGTTTTGTGGCTGAAAAGAGACTAAGAGCATTATCCCGCACCCCAGTGTTTTTCAACCGGGGTTCCGCGAGTGGTTGCCAGGGGTTCCGCAGGAACAGACCGAAGGTGCCTGGGACGAAATTAGCAACCACAGTTCTATGCGGTTGTGTAGCAATCCAACTGTTTCACAGCATCCTTGCCACTATGAATCGTATTGAAAACTCTGTTTATCAATTGGTTTGGCTTATTGCTCACTTTGTGTTGAGAAACCCTATGCCATAGGGTTCCATGAGCTACGCAACATTTGTGGAGGTTCCCGCTGCAGCAAAAAGGTTGCAAACCACTGCAGCACCCTGTCACATAAAGAAAAGCGATAGCGATACATAGCATTTCCCTTTTAGGTGAAGTGATTGCCACATGACTGCGCTTGCAATAGACTCAATGCAAGGCCTTCTACAAAAATGTGCCCACAACACCGTCCCATCGCTCCCTGAGGTCGAAAACATTTGCTGCATATATGGCGCCACGAGTCTCTACAACGATGTGACTTGAGTAGCTACTACCATGGAATGTGCAAAAATTGAACAAATCCATGGTGCGTCGGTCGTCGTGCGCGCCTCCAAGGACTGTGCTCGAGCCTAATCTTGGGCAAAATGACCCGTTCAAAAAATTCGCAACCGTATATCCTCCCAGTTACACGTTGCGCCCGCTACGCATCTGGGAAAGCGAATGGAGACAGCGTAGTATGCTTCTGCTCTGGGCAGGGACGCCGTAACAAGGGTGCATAACGGGGGAACTTCCCCCCCTTCCGTTTGAAAGGAGGGCAACGGGGCCACGGGTGCACTTACATAACAGCATGAGTAATTTCATGGTTTATCAAGATCGATTTGAAACAAATTTATTGCAGCTGTTCACGCACACATAAAATTCAGAATTGTATTCTGTAACTTTATAAGTTTAAGTATTATTGATAACGATTTTTTGTTTTTTTTTATAAGTTTCCATTGCCCTCAGCTTTTTTACTGCCCCCCCTGCCATACCACTGTTCCGGCGTCCCTGAGACTGGGTGGCTTGAAAACCACGCGTAAGCAGCTGTCTGGCCATACGTTATTAATTGGAAACTGAAACAATGCGTCACTCACAGCAAAAGAGCACGAACTGGTTGAGGAAGCGAAACAATATTCCCTGGATGTTGTTGACATCTCTTGGACAAATCGTCGTGGTTCTAACATTGTAGAGCTGGACGATGGGTGGGAATCTTCTACTCCCTTGTTGAGCCAACAAAGTTTGCCCACGCTGGGGTAGGATACTTGTAAGCCCTCAGCTGGAAAACTGTGTTGATGAATGGATCCTACTATGATGATGGGTGTCTGTGTTGAAGTTGTAGCTGTTGGACGGTCTCTCGGGTTTGATACGGGTATACGGTCATACATCAAGTGCACTGTACCTGAAATTTATGGACGAAAGTTGCGATAGCCTGCAAACGGTTAAAAATAAACGTATCCAGGATCCTTTTGGGAGACTTTAATGCACAGATTTTGAGCGATGGTGTTAGCTGACATAGTGATGCTGATGTAGGTGATAACGAAAGGCTCATGCTGCAATTGCGCTGTGTATCATGAACACTTTCTCCGAACTCAGTGATGTGAACAAGTGGGATGATGCACTTGGTGCAGAGATTCGTTGGTCAACGGTCACTGATTGGTTTCTGCGTAGTTTTAACTGACTTGTTCCTTTCACTTTTGGGCGTTATATTAAAAGAAATTTAGTTGCCGACCGGTCACCATCTGGTAGTCTGCAACTTACGCGCGAAAAAACAAGCACGTCTACAGAAATGCGCAAAACCATGGGGTTCGACCGACTAAAGTGGGAGGCCCTGGTGTACAAAGATGTGAGAAAGACTTTTGCGGACAGCGTGCCTTGCTTGTTCCCAGAGATCCCGGAATGCACGTGGGAGGTGAAGTGGCAGCTTTTCAAAATAGTTGCAGCTTCATCTGCTGCTCGTAGTGACGTAACTAGACATTTGATCCAGGGTGGAAAAAGTTAGGTGAAATGGGACCATTAGCCAACAATCAGAAAAAGGGCAGAGAAATGATGGTGAATCCGGATGTGCATGTTTATATTACAACTCGAAATCACCGGAAAACACTGCGAAAAGGGTAAAAAAACAAGGTACTGAAAACCAAAAGAATACTAAAACCGAAATATAAGTTAATGGGGAGCCCGATTTTTACATTAGAGCTTGCCAGAGGGGGAGCTTCGCACCACTGCGTCCCAGTCAGTTACGCCACTGGCTGCTCGGATATGCGGACGGAAAAAAGTGTGTGGCGAATAATTGATAAAACGCAAACCCGTGGTGGAACCAGGAGGTGAAAGATGCTATTCGAACAAAGGAAGTAACCTACTGTTGCAACCTCTCCGGTGGTGTTGCGTTGATTGTGTGATTCACCACGAACGGGATGTGCGCGAAGAACAAAAATATGTATGCGTGGAGCGAGCAAGCAATAATAAGAGAGATTGCGATGCATGATCTCTATTGTTGCTTGCTGTCACAGTGCGAAGCTTTGCGCACATGCCGCTCGGAATTTCCGAACGCAACACTACAAAGCATGGCTTCAGAATAAAGTTGCACCATCTTTGCATTCGCGGTGCTATGAGATGCAAAATTCCTCAGGCCTCACGGCGAAAAAGTCCAAAGACAAACTTGGGAGGATTTTGGACATGAACTGGATTCCAATTATTGTCAAGCCAACAGAGTGTTCTGGCAAACCATCCAGCGATCCCATGTTGATATATCAAAGTATAGTTCTTGATATATCAAAGACCAAAATGATGTTTACCTCAGCAATGAAAAGGACATCCTCGGCAGTAGGAGAGTATTTCAAAGGAGAGTATTTTAAACTTCGTCATTATCACACCAACTGCACATACGAGGTACATTTTGCGGAAGAAAATACCATAACTGTAGCCAAACACTTCCTAATGGTAAAAAAACACTAAAGGTTATGAAATCCGATCGGAAATCCTGAAAGCTTAAAATTGAATAGCTCTTTGGCTAACAAGAGGCCTGGTGCTCTGCGAGGGCAACGAAAGATTGACATACTGGGGTGATCATCTCCATACACAGGAGAAGATACAGGAGTGATTATACTGACGACGGGTATCTCTCTACTTAACCTCCCTGGTAAAGAGTATGTGGCTTGTGCTTTGAAAAAAGGTATCGCGAAATAATTGAACCAAAAATGAAATATACCCAGCGCGATTTTTTGCGCGGCCGTAGCACTACAGACCAGTTTTTAGAGAAAACTTGGGAGTATGCCAAAGACGTCTACACATGTTTTGTCGACCTCGAGAAAGCATGCAACCAGGTTCCTCGTGAAAAGTTTTGGGGAGTGCTGCGGGAGTATGGCGCTGACGGCCGCCTGTTACTGACTGTGAAGTCATTGTATTTTCACAAGTTTGTGTCCGTGTCGGCGGAGTTTAATCTTAGCCAGTCACCGTGAATGCTGGACTCCCACAAAGGTACGTGCCGTCACCACTCCTCTTCATAGCCGAGATAAATTGGATAGACAGTTACGGCCGAGTCGACGAGTGTGTCACTGCCAGGGTTGCCAGTTTGGCTTTTTTGAGGCCAAAATTGTAATTTTTGGCCTTTTTACAACTCCTTCCGCCTTTTTTTATTTTTGAAAAAAGGCCAACTGAAATTTGGCTTTTTTTGGCCACTTAGATTTTTTATGTCGATTTGGCAGATTTAAAGATGATTTTGGCAGGTTTCTGAGCACTGGAAGATTTCTAGACACTGCTTCTGGACACAGAATTATAAATTTTCATTGGAAACTCTGGACGAGAATTTATAATTTTTTGTTTTGCTGTTTCATGCTTATAGATTTGCAGTTTCAGGTTACTCTTCAGCAAAACCAGAAGTTTCGAGAAGTTCATTAGCGGAATGAGCTTTATTCTTTTTATGTATAAAATATGTACATGTTGCCTTTCAAAAGCGCATTTGGTTGTTTTAAAGGTGTCGTTGTGCATTTATCGTGATTTGGCTTTTTTCGGTGCTATTTGGCTTTTTTAAGGGTTGATCTGGCCTTTTTTGCTTATGACTACCTGGTCACTGCTGGAAGCAGCAGGATCAACCGTTTGCTTTTTGCGGATGATTTGGTGCTGCCAGCATCTTTTGAAGAAGGTCTTTAGCATGCACCCGATCGGTTTGTGGCTGCGTGCGACGAGGCCGGAATGAAAATCAACACTGAAAAGACGTGGTATTGTCTCTCCATGAAACCAAGTAAGCGGCAATACACTGCAGCAGGTGGACAAGTTCAAGTACCTTGGGGTTGTATTCACGAGTGCCGGAAGGCGGAACAAGGAGATTGATGCACGGATTAGTAAAGCTATCTTGGAGTATCCCAGGAAAAACTGGCATGTCCAGTGGCAGAGCTGACGGGGTACGGGTGCGATCCGCCCCCTGGCTAGCTAAATGTAAAAACCTGGCTTCCACTTAGCTTATACAGTATTTCGGTATTTAATATTCTTTTAGTTTTCAGCAGATTGTTGATTTTTTTCGTTTTTCGAAAGTTTAGAAAGTGTTTTCCAGTTATTTCGAGTTTTTGTACAGCCATCCACATTCGGATTCACTATCATTTCTCAACATTTTTTCTGAGTGTTGGTCAGTGGGCCCCCTACGGTGGCCAGTGGGCTTCTTACAGTGGCCAGTGGGACCCCAAGCCTCCCCTCCTGGGTAAAACCTGTAGTTACGCCACTGGGCATGCCCTGTTGCCTACACGCGCGGGAAAGCGGCCCCGAGTTTGTCCAAGGACCAGATGGAGTGACTTCATCTCCGACTTTGCTTAATCCCTTCTTGGCGCGGAGACAGCAGAACTAACAGGGCTACCATCGATCTAGAACCAAAAATAAGGACGGCTGAAGAAAATTTAATTTTATTACCTAATAAGAAAACAATTGTTTCTGTTTGCACGACGAATGTTAGATCAGATGTTTACCTATTTATCTCCAGCAACCATTTGCTTCAGCAATGTCTTATTCTCGACTTCCTTCTTGGAGTAGTCACGCAAAACGCTTTTTTCGCTTGCTTATTTCTTGAATCAATTAAATACTAAGCCTTCGCTACAAAACCGTCTTTCCTAAGAATCGTAACCACAGTAGACTACTTACAGTGCTAACAATACCTGATAGTGCGTTACGTCTCTGTGCTGCAAGATTATACTACTTTCATGGTATCAAAAAAGTTTTGTTACAAAATGTTTACGATGAGATAGAAATGGTCTTATGTCTATCAGATATTGCTTATTTAAAATTGCTTTGCTACAAAGAATAAGAAAAAGTAAGGACGCAAGTCACAAATAAGGACATTTCTTAGAAATAAGGGCATTAATATTTTTTAAGACGTAGTACTGCAAAATAAGGACAAATCTTAGAAATAAGGATGGTATGGTAGCCCGACTATCAAAGATTTTTGTTGACCGTGAGATATTTCGAGTACTAGGGCCGCTGCCCCAGCGACCCAGAAATAAACGGGTATGAAAACAGTTGAATAAACAAGCGAAATTAATGACAATTAGTTCCTAGATAATGTTTTTAGCTGAACCAACATGCCATGCTAAAAATGCCTTTTACCGTTTCAGGAGTGCTGGCGTCAGGTGGATGGCTAAATCAGTTTCCCTAAGGAGCTTAAAGCAGATAAATGTAGTAAAAAGTATGAATACACTTTAAAAATCATGTGAAGGCTTTGGTTTCAAAATGGTTAAATAATGCTTATTGATAAATAGAAGGCAGTTACGAACAATGATTCTGTTCTTTACCAATTTCATCTTCGAGCAACATTTTTCTGGTGACATATGTCAAATGTAGAATAAAGTACACTAGCGCACTAATATGACCTTTAATTTGCAGGGCTGCTACGATGCTATTATGTCAATTATTCGAGAATACTCACTGCTCATCACTATTGTCGTATCGGCAGTTATGGTTACCCAGTTGGTGTTGGTTTTCATCGCTTGTGCAATCATGCGTGGAATCGATGAGTCAGAGCAACAACCACGAATTTAAAAATTGTTGGAGATTTGGAAGTTCGGTTGATGACTGCCAGAAGCAAGGAAATCGTCCTCGATGCTGCGATCATGCTGGCGATCGTGAAACAAGACGTCTAACAATAAAGATTGAGATTGCTTCAAACTTATGATTCTGCCCAGAAGACGTGCACACACGTACCGTAGCGTTGTTAGCGCTAATAACATGTACTTTCAGTTTTATGGGCAGATGGAAGGTTTCACTTCTTTCAGGTACATGAGCAGAATTACTGAATGTTTTTACGCTTCTGCGAACTTTCAGCTGCAATAAATCATGCGGTGCTTGAAACATGTCAGGAAGTCATTGATTTGATTTGCGTTTGTGTGTTGAGCTAAACTCGATCTGATTTAAGTGTGGTCCAGTCTTTGGAACATCCCGCAGTAAAACTGCATATTAATAGGACTTGCGATGGGAGTGGAGAAAAAACAAGAGAAAAGTCTGCGAGCAAAATCTTTTAAAGAACTATACAGGTGATAAATTGTTAGTTGAAACTATTAAAGCATAAAACTTCAAAACAGCCTAATCCTACAAAAGATACACGTTTCTCTATCAAGCAAACTTGCCGTAGAAAATCTCAATTTGCGTAAAGAAGATTGGTACCAATTTTCAAGTAATGCCGATTTTACAAACCAAAAAATCATTGACTTTGTATCCTGAAGGCTCTGGGCGCCAATCTCTTGTTGCAGTAATGTGCATTTGGAAATACGCAAAATTTTTGTGTTACTGGGCACACGACAATCCTGAGTTTCGTTACTGCACACAAGAGATGTTTGCATCAGGATAAGCTTGCCTTATGGGCAAAGTCAGGCACTCAGCAAATATTTTGAAGGTGGTGTGCTTTAAATCGAAACAATAAAATATAACAAAATAGCATAGAAATATCACATCGAGCTGTTAAGGTTAGTCAATTTGCAAACTTTCTTAATTCGCCCTTTTCAAACCAAAGTTAGGACATATATACTTTAGTGCAGTGGTTTTCAACCTGGGGTTAGCGGCCCCTTTTTGGAGAAGTCGCGACTCGCGAGTAGATATTTTTTTATACACAATTGTGTTACATTTGCTTTATTCGAGTATTAGATGGGGTATTGTGACGCAGTGTCACAATATGGATTAATTTATTGGAGTTTGTTAAAGCTTTATTCCTAAAAGTGATGCAATTATGCAAACCGATCTGTGCAGCGCTGACTTTGAGATGTTGTTTTGAACGCTACGAACGTATTGTGCGAACCGCAGCGAAAGCAATTGTGACGTGATATGAAGATATTGCTCTTGACGAATATCTTTGATGCAAAACTTTCCGGCGAACCAACGCACATCGCAGCCTTGTAGAACCTTAAAAACACTTGCTATGTAAACTATACCCTCTTCCAATAACGCACGTTTCGAATAGGGTCTCTCCGCAGATGGTTTGCCTTCAAATCGCCGAACTTTTTGTTCTGGTATCAATTTGATTTTTAACTGCGAAGTGATCAAAACAGAAAGCTCTGAACGGTGGTAATATTTCGCGAGGCCGCTGGGCCTTGCGCTATTGACGTTATGAAGTTCATTGGCTCATTCGCTGCAGCAAAAGTACAGCTTTACGACTCATAATGAGAACAATAAAGCACGATGCAAGAAATATTTCTTCGTCGTCAAGATGACAATCTCAATATGTGTGAATAGAAAGCTCCTTAGAATGAAGTCGACGACAAACAGGAAAACAATCGATCTTTGAAAATAACAGTTTTTCCAATATGTTCAGACCCTAGCCCCGGGGTCTGCAACAGGAGTCGTTGGGTTATTGGGTTGCAATATTGGTTGCGGTACAAAAAGGTTGAAAGCAACTGCTTTATTGGTTGCATTTTTCCTTGATTTTTTCCTAAACAATAGAAACCAATGATCTTAGTCTTCTTTCGATTTCAGAACTAAATCTCTACAAAAATAATTTACTAACTTCAAAATTTTGGGGTCTACCCTTGTCATGTAATTTTTCTAATGGGAGATTAACAAGGTTATTAATTGCAGGGGCTCGCATTCCGCATGGTACCTAGCAACACAAAGGTTCTGTATGACTCAGCACATTGATCTTGCATAATATCAACAAGATCCTGCATTCAAACGTGGACGCAGACTTCTTGAGTGTGGGGCAATATCAGAGAGAATCATTCATATCAGTTTGTCGGTGCCCTGATGTGGGGCCATCACCACATCAGTGGATTACATTGCTGTTGTAGAAATTTAACAGTTGCGTGCTACGCTACCTTGTTTTATTAGCTTATAGCACGTCAGCTGAAGTTCACTGTATATGCATCTGCATACGACAAATTCCAGTACCTCCTTCAGTGGCACGCTGGCAAAGTTCGTGCACTCGTGCAATGCTCTGTCCAAGTTTTGCGAGAAAATGAATTAAAATCAAAAGTTAAGATTCCCTATTTGCAGGTAGCATGTGTAAATGTCACAATTGCAATGTGACGTCACCGATCAAAGACAGCACTGCAGGCAAAAGCGTTTTAAATACACAAATAAAGTATAGGGTTTAGTTTACTGCTGTGTTCGAGTTACTGCGGGGAGTGTATTAGGGGGGTTCCGCAGGTTGCGTCCAATGCGTTTGATTATGCAACTCCGCGTAAGTAACTGATGCTTCGCAGCAAAAGATTATACTAAAATTCGCAGAATACAAGCAATCACGTGGACGTAACAGGTGCAACTGTCGTAGGGACGAAAAGTGTAGTTCCTGGACTAGGTTGAGTGACAGCAGCGTCAGGAAAACGCATAGGTAACGAAACCAAGAAGAAGTCAGGTAAGGACTTTATTGAGTGAGTGCAATGTAGCAAATTTGCTGATTACATGTAATGCGGTTTGTTTTGGGGGTTTCGTCTCTGGTGTTTGTTGATCTTCAAACTGACAGACTTTAATTGCTGAAACAACGATGAATCGCCAGAATTTACAGTCGCCAAGATTTGAGAGAACAGTAAAATTTCACGTATTTTTCAACATGCTCAGCCTTCGTTAACTTTTCAAAGGCTTCTTTTTTAACAGAGGTTGTATTTGGACGCATTTTTTCGTGAAGAAATAAAAATTAAAATATTTTCGAAAAAACAGTTGTTATTCAATAGAAACCGGCGAAGACAAGGATGATCCAAAATTTACAGTCGCCAAGATTTGAGAGAACAGTAAAATTTCACGTATTTTTCAACATGCTCAGCCTTCTTTAACTTTTCAAAGGCTTCTTTTTTAACAGAGGTTGTATTTGGACGCATTTTTTCATGAAGAAATAAAAATTAAAATATTTTTGAAAAAACAGTTGTTATTCAATAGAAACCGGCGAAGACAGGGATGATCTTCTTTTCAAAAAACATTTTAAGCTGTTGTAATATTTTCTCTGCTTTCGAAATCTAAAAAATCTATTTTTGTTTCATACTGAGCATAATTGTTGTCAATTGAAAAGAAACTTTTGTCTTTAATTTTAACAGCATTATTGTCACTTATGTAGAAGTCATTTGATACGTAAAATTTCGCCTTTTTGACGTTTTTCTTTTCTTTACTTACATTTTTCATGCATTTCGCAGTTTCACCATATAAATAAGTCAATGTAAAATCACTTACGGAAGCAGAGAAAAAAACTAAAAAAGCGTAACGACGGGAGGCAAAGGGGGCACAATTCCCCGGGCGCTCAATCGCTGTGGGGGGCGCCGAATCACTGCGAAGGCGCCGAAAAGTCCCAACAATGTCACAAGTATTTCTTCCATACAGTACATGTGGTTCCGAAAGATCTCAGGTTCGAACATGGGGACGCCAAACTTGCTTCGTGCCCCGGGCTCCATCTAACCTCCTTACGCGCCTGGTCACAAAAGAATCACAACCTCAACGCCTTTCAACCCAGTGTCAGCATTAATTTTGAGAGTTTTTGAAAAGGGAATTAAGCTGATTTAACAGATTACCTGCATTTTAGATGATGCTGTACCGAAGTGAGGTGCTGTACATTACTTCTTTAGGACAATGTTTTTCTACCGGGGTACGGCGGAACCTCAGGGTTCCGCAAGTGGCTTCCAGGGTTCCGCCGAAACAAATCGAAATTGTCTGGAACGAAATTTGCAACCACAGTTCTATGCGGTTGTAGCAATATAGACATTTGGATCATTGCATAGGTTTCCATGTGCAAGGCAAACATTTGCGGAAGGTTACGCTGCAGCAAAAAGGTTGAAAAACCTTGCTTTTAGGGCATTCACTACAAACATCGCATGGATTTTCTGATTACTAAAACGTCATTCTCAAAACGTTTATTTGCATATGACACGTGTTGACCACAACTGATTTGGTAATACATTTGCCTGACATGATTTTTGAAAACTGTGTGTACTTTTGTAAAAGGCTTTCACTGGTACAACACACCGAACCTGATACAGAAGCACGTAGCAACATAATAACAATATATCCGCAATTACCCTGAAATTGTTTGGTGAGGGATTCGAATTTGTATCAGGTCCAATGAAGAAAGATCTACTTCAGCGTGATAGCGTCTGGTCAAGCAGAACAACTTACCAGTGTTGCCAACACCAAAGAAGGCTCATCCTTGAACTTGACACAGAATGCATAAATTGACTGCCTTCAGATACAAAGCTCTGATTGTCCTTTTCAACTCTGCTTTTTTGGTGAGTTCAATACTTTATTCGTCTTTTTGTCACTATTAGGCTCGCTAGATTTGGAGGCTACCTCTTACCACTATCGCGTTAGAACTAAGGTTAGAAGTAGGCAAGATTTGATACCGGTTGTGAAAGCCTCTTCAAGGTCGATTCATCATGCGTTAAAAACAAATGGTGCTTGCTTTGTTAAGCTATTTTATAAAATTAATACGTTTGGATCATACTCTATTTTGCACATGTTTCCAGAATAGATCTCCACAGTAATAAAACAGACGTTTTGAAACAGAGGCGGAGGAGATTTGAGGAAAGGCGCCTGATGCAACATTACCTGTAACACTGCTATTTGCGATTAAGAAAAAATTGGACACTAGCTGGATGGAGTACACACAATCAAGGGCGTAAGCAAGGGGGGTTGAGGTTAAAGAACCCCTTGAACTTGATATTTTACAAAAGCTTTAATGCCTGCGCAAAGGAGATTTAATTGTTTTCGCATACTTTTTGCTTGTTAGTTTGTCGACTTAATGCAATTCCACAGAATGAATTTGCATGCAAGTTTCAAGAAATATTGTAAATGGTCCAAAAAGTATTAATTAGGTTTTGGTGGGAATCTGGGTTATCGTCTGTATCCAGAAACCATCTCACCACTTTTTGCAGACCTTTCGCCCACTGCGCATGTTTAAGATTTTGTTCAGCGGTAGTTCACTTTATTCAAAACAATTGTCTTTAGTTTGTCTGCTATGGCTGATGAGCGCAAGTGCTGACCACATTGGCTACATTACCAATTTCTAAGCATGATAGAACTATTGCACGAGCTCAAAAAACAGCAGTTGTTGGCATAGAAGCATTCAGGCATTTGATAATGTCTCAGCAAGGAAAAAGGAAAACTAAACGTTTGCTGTACATCTGTACATAACAAACAAACGAAACTTTTCTTGCGTATTTCATGCGCATTCTCAATTCTTGTGTAGTTTAGCAAGATTCGATCTTGCAAACCGGGATGTGCTCCAGCCAGTCCAGCCGCACACTTTCTATGCTCGATTGCTCGCATTCGACAAGACATTAGCGCAGCCGCAATTTGCAGTTGTAAATTGCTCTGACGTAGTGATGAGTGTGTTTTACTCCCTGTTTTAACACGCAGCCTGATATTTTTGCAGTTATGAACTGCTGTGTCGTAGCGTTGAGATTATTTTCTTGCAGAACGATATCCTAACTTGCAGCGCTGATAGTTTATATTCAGTGTAATGACACATAAAATAAGGGGAGTGCGTGTAGAAGAATAATATGCATATTATGACAACAAACTTAGCCAAAACGTTGGTTTGGAAACATGAATATGACGTCAAATTGTGACGTAACAAACAAAGCACACCAAATACAAATGAACCCCCATGAAAATTTTCTGCGTACGCCACTGCACACTATTAGCTTAGCAATCCGATCTCACTGTAGAGTTTAGATGATATCGTACTTGCAGAAGCGGGGATCAAATTGTAGAGCAAGAGTCACCAAAGGTCGCCCGCATGAACCATGTAGGTCGCCCTCGGGACTGTTTTAAAATGACATTAGCATGATCAGTGTCTTCACATTAACGAGCATCAATACTAAATGAAGGTAAATTGAGCAAAATTTTTATTTCTGGATATCAAACTAGTAGCCCTTCGAATTAATCGGTACACAAAAAGTAACTCGCAGTTTCAAAAAGGTTGGTGACCCCTCTTGCAGAGGCATTTTCGCGACGAATTCATTTGTCCAATCTCAACGACAATTTCGGAGGGACTTTCCAGGCTGAAGCCTCCAACCATGATCACAATAAAGCACCTCCTGGACAAATTCAGGGAGACGGAAAGTGCATAGGATAACTTTAAAGATCGCAGTGGCCGGCCACGGTGGGTCAGGATAGAAGATCACATCGTGACTATGAGACAATGTTTGGAGCAGTCTCCAAGGAAATCCACGAAATGTTTGTTCAAGGAAACAGATATTTGAAGGAGCTCTATTTATGTGCATAATGCGGGCTCTTCATCTATTGCCCTATAAGATACAGATTTTACCAATTCAGATCGATGCAAATAAGGCTAAGAGACATGCCTTTGGGTAAAACAGCAGTCAGCGAATCGAAGACCATCCCAGTTTCTGGGACTTAAGTTTTTCAGTTACGAGGCAAATTTCCACGTTAGTGTTCACGTGAACAAACAATATGTGCACTTTTGAGCTCAGCCTCAGCCTCATGAGCATCACTATCGCCAGGCTCGTAACCAGCTTGGGACACCAGAGGGACGAAGAGTTTGCTGAGAGTGGCCAAATTTTTTAAAACTATATGCAATAGTTTCAAACTATGTCCAACACATTTTTCTATGGGGGGCGAAAAAATTTTGCAGGTGGGGCGAAGCCGCCCCTGCGCCCCCTCTGGTTCCGGGCCTGACTATTGTCCGCTTAATCTGAAGAAAGTGACTGTTTGGTGCGCCTTGGATTGTGTAGTGGTCACACAAGCGCCACTACATGGAATTCGGGTAAGTCAGAGGGAACTGCATCAGATGAATGTGCCTGATGTGAAAGCCGAAAGTCAAAATGCCTCGATCAGAAATGAATAGGGAAGCGCTTCTTTGGTCATATCGATTAAGGCGCAGATAGCGAGCAATTGGCTTTAATCAGTTCCTCGGTCGGAAGTTCGAACGGCAAGCGGGCAGACCGGGTGTTCCGCTTCAATTGTAAAGGCATTATTGGGCCATACTGGTTCGAGGATGATGATGGACGTCCGGTAACTGTGAACACAGAGCGATACATTGAAACTAATGCGAAGGATATTCATCCCGGCATTGAGATGGAACTGGGAAGCAGGGAATGAACACGCATACTGTTATTTATCAGCAGGATGGAGCAACACGCCATTGCTCCCAGTAGCGTAGCCAG
>Ga0210059_1004807_pt1 | contig 21764 bp, 15 predicted proteins | sample Ectturendosymbi2_FD_188042 | JGI IMG/M metagenome (GOLD analysis project Ga0210059, IMG submission 188042) | Ecteinascidia turbinata endosymbiont from Florida, USA - Sample 2 (SPAdes) (version 2) | ecosystem: Host-associated > Tunicates > Ascidians > Unclassified | place: Key West, Florida...
CTGTCGGTTCACTCTCTTGTGCAGGCCGCCCTAATGTGCAGCTCGCCGGCCCGTCTGTTTTGGCCCGCCCTTTAGTGCAGCCCGTCGAAAATTCATGTTTTTCAATTGGGAACACGGCCCTGCAGCCCGCCCGGCCCGCCGGCCCTCCGTTTAGTGTCATCCCACATTGATACAGGGGCAAGTGGTAGGCAGTTATGGTTATGTAGGCCATCATAGACTGCAGGCTTCCCATCCCTGACTTAAATCAATAAATGAATTTAGAATTGGTGAAAGTTCATAATAGAAATCTTAACAAACAGCTAAAAGTTCTCAGTTGTTTGCTGCCAAGTTTTTAACACTTTCAGGATTACAGCAACCCTTGCTAAAAGAGCCACATGCCCATGGCATGCTTATGCTAATGCTTTTGGTCATTAGTATTACAGTGTAAGTACATTCTGGAACATCCAAGTGTCTTGCTGTTGTTGTGCAATGTGGTTCACATCTGGGAAAGTCTTTTTCTCTTATCTTGAGTTCATGCATTGGTGCAATACTTTTGTGGAACAATCCTTTTGCTCTTGGCATGGTGATAGCGATAGGCAGTTATGATGAACAGCTTTTCTTATCATGAGCAGGTTTTTTTGCAAGAAGAAGGTATTTAGTGTTTTAGGTAGGTAATCAGCAAGGATGGATGTATTTTGTGAAATATATTGAAAAAATTGTCTTTTGAGGCTGGGTTTGTAGTTGAAGTGATAGGTCATAAGCAGGCTTAGTCAGAGCATGTTTTTCTGAATAAAGTTTTTTATTTTCGTAGAGATCTCATAGGCAAGAATGGGTGAAGTTTCATGAAAATATGTTATTGATTGATTGTAACTGATGTTTTTGCTTTTATATCACTCATGTTTCCGATAGTTTTATGTCTTTTATATTATTTTATGATGTCACAATTTGAAATTTTGTGAGATTCTGCCCTCCAAGGACCATGGAAGCCATTACAGCTTTTGTGGGCTTTTGGCTAAACTTTCCTCATAAATCTGCAACTATTTGCATAGAGTTAAAGATGCGTATGATGGAATATCTTATCCTATGGATTCGAATCCTTCAGCATTCGAAATCAAAAATCAGAGTTTTTTTGAATACTCACATTCAAAAAAATGGGGTTCTAGTGAAGAAAACCACCTACCAAACTTCCTGAAAAGTGATGTCATTGATGATGTGACAGTGACGTCATGGGTAGATGATGACCTCACATGCCAATTTTCGTGACAGTAGCATCATGGCAAAAGGAGATATGACATCACAAAATCGATGGGCATAACCATTCTACAAACTTACAGCTAACCTCCAGCACACGTTACATGCCGTACCACACTTGCATTCAATTGTTTTTATCCAGTGCAGTCCAACAAATTAAGATGATGAGAAGCACGGAACGACAGTATAACTGCTAAAAGGAGTTAGTTTCAAGATGTTTGTGTTGAAATCAGACCTGCACTGTGCAGAATGGTTCTCTTTTTGCACACAATGAAGTAATTGAAAACAAAACATCTATCACATTAAAACAATAAAGCATATTACCTACAATCCGTGTGCTGCATTTACAGCTAACTGGAGCAAACAGACTATGTCGGGGGCATGCATTGAATACCTTACAATGGTTACACTAGTAAAATGCATTCCTCTAAACCAGTGGTTTAGAGGAATGCGTTTTACTAGTGTAGCCATTAAACCAATATGTGGATTAAATAAATGTGAAGAATTGTAAATCTAACAAAACAAATGGTATTAATAAGTTTTGTACTCGCAGTAAATTTTGTGGTGGCATTCTTGTGTTCCTGAGTAGGACAAAAGAAAAAAACACATAAGTTCATGGCACTACATCGTGACATAACATGCTAATTGACAGGTCGTGTGATCGCTGATTGGTATTCAAGAACTCTGCGTGAACAGCTCATTTTGATCCTATTTTGTTTTTCTCAGATTGCAGAATCGGAATCGCTCAAACACATGGTGTGCTACTGAGTTTGGTGGTTTACTGTTCATGTGTTGGTGAAACTAGTTAGCTTGGAGCTGTTTTTTTTTCACTGTAACACTTCGGTCATTTTTAGCTGAGACATTTTGGTCACAAACATTTCAGTCATTTTTCTCACAGTTGTATTAAAACTCGCCATAAAAGTGTTTTTCAGCTTATCTTTTGAAAGATTCTGACTGAAATCACTTAATTTTTTTCGCTAATTTCAAAAGGATTTTGGTCTTTGACCGAAAAAAAACTAGGCTTGCAGTCATATTGCTAAGAAACTGAGCAGATAGAAACTATAGTGGGGTAACCAACTAATAAACATGTGAAAATTTAGGACCTATAGTGGACATGTCAAATATTTCCATATCTGTTCAACATTTTTTTTTCAAACTTACACAGTCTTTTCATGGTATGCATACGAATGTCCACAAAAATTTTCATCTCACTCCAACATGTTTTTATGAAGATATGCTTGTATATGTGCTGCAACCTTCAAAACGGTGTAATTTCTATACAAACATTGACAAACACAGTCTCACTGATGACCTCGAACTTTCGCTCACCAATGCTTTTGTTCTGCCAGCCAACTAAATTTCAGTCCACTCCTTGCTTTAGAACAGGGGTTCCCAAACTGGGGTACATGTACCTTTAGGGCAGGGGTGTACAACCTTTTGCTATTGCCGGCTGCATTATTTTTATTTATATGAAGTACAGCCACCAATGACTTCGAGTTATATTTATGAAATATTGCCAAGGGCCAACTAACCAGGGATCCAGGGGGGTGATTGGGATGATTTGCCCTCCCTAAAACCTGCGAAAACAACGTTTTTCACCATAATTTTGCATAATTTGGAAAACAGCATTCGCGATATAAAGCCATTTTATCATCCATTGTTTTTGTCACAGCAGTGTTGTGAAGTAAACTTCATCTCTCTTACAGAAGCAAAACCGTTATGAGATTTGACTACCAAATATTACTTTAATTTAATCGCCCCTTCCTAAACTTACTGGCTGGATCCGCCCTTGCAACCAACACAGAACACACTCAAACATAAATTGCGTATTCATTCTATAACTCTTTGTGGCATCACCATCCAGATTGTTACGCATCATGCCGACTGATTTTCTTGCCTTGTGTTTGTTTTGCTTCTATATACACCAGCACGGCCACCAAATCTTATATTTTGAATTACATGTGGATGGCCGCAAATTTCATTATGGAAGGCTGCATGTGACTGTACGGCCCCAGGTTGTGCACCATTGCTCTAGGGATACATTTGCCTATCTGAAGGATACGTTTGAAGTTGGTAATAGAAGAAAAAAACATACTAGAGGTAGACCGATATGGCTTTTTGGAGGCCGATACTGATATATCGGCCGATACCAATATATCGGCCATTCATGGGCTGATACCGATAACCGATATTTCCAAAATTTTTAAATCTTGTTTTCTGCTGCGTTATCAAAAACGCGATGTATTTTATGCCATACCGTTTTTTGAAAACTTAAAAAATCAGGATTTATGAGCTAAAATTTTTGAAATTGCAGCAATTTCAATGTTTGGTAACTTGTTATCATAATATTGTTGCAACCTCTCTGGTGGCGTTGTGTTGAATGTGTGATTCACTGCGAATGGATGTGTGCGAAGAACAACAATATGTATACGTGGCTCGAACAAGCAATAATAGAGTGATTGCAGCGCATGAACTCTATTGTTGCTTGCTGCCACAGTGCGAAGCTTTGCGTACATGCCGCTCAGGCTTTTCCAAATGCAACAGTATACATTGTTTGCAATGAATAAACACACTGCCATGAATAAAAAAGAATGTTAAAATAACAAAACAATAAGAACAGAACACTGAACATTGCTAGTTGCTACGAAATTGTTGGCAGCCAAACTTCATGTTATGTTAAGCAGTCATAGTTGGAAAATTGTGGAAGCTAAGAGTTGGAGTCGGACATTTTACCTCCAACTCAACAACCCTGGTTCCAACTACTGTGAACCTTGCTCCTGGCTTTTTATCTGTAAATTTTTTTATAGCAGTTTTCAAGTTGGTCAGCTTCAGTTTTATGACCCAAGTCTTATTCATGTCAAGACAATTGCATTATTCATTGTGCATGTGCAGTACTTGGCTGAAACCTTGCTCAGCAATATAAGTTGTGGGAAACTCCAGTCGTGATCAAGGCTTAACTTTTCCCAGAACTTCTGGAAAACGCTCACTCTGCACTTGATATAAAAGTCTGACCATCCATGTTAATAAAATATGGCACGAGTTTATCATCACTTTGGATGTCGATGAAAAGTTTCTGGTTGTGGAATCGCATTCACTTATGTTAGTTAACTTGCAAAAAAGCCATTCACCTAGTCACTTTCTATGCAATCCAACTTTCGGCATTATTTCCACAACAGAATGACTTCTTCACATGCCTCAAACTACAGGTGGTGAAAACAATATTTTGGAATTCTTAGTTTAGCAAGATGGGGAGGTCGGACTTACTCACCGGTTTAAGTTACACTTTACCCAGCTTATTGCTCTGATGTACTCTGTCATTAGTAAGGTGAATACAGTGCAGCTATATCCACAAGCACAGCGAAACTCCCAAACTGACTGATAAACACGGTAAGCACGTTTGACAACTTAATGGCTAACTGTAATTAATTTTACTCGTCACCGTGAGCCAATTAAAGAGGGAGTCGAACTGAGGACCCTCGGCATAACAGCAATAGAAATTGCCCGCTGATGTCAACTAAGTACTGAGATATCAGTGAAAATTACTTAAATTGAACACATTTACGACCCAACAGCAAACTTTCGCAGAAGTGAAACGAATTAATTGATGTATTTGCACGGTATTTACAGTACATCCGACTAGTAACCGCCATATCAAGGCAATTGTGAACTTTTTTAAGTTCATTATGTTAGATTGCGTGGCTGCACAGAAATCTAGGATTTTGGACTGATGCACCAGAGATTTCTGTGATTGGTCCATAAGCAGTCTCTCTATTTGGAATCTTATGTCCTCCAGACAACTTACCGAGTACAATACACTCAGGGATAATGCTCACTCAACGTTGATCAATACACACGCACACTCAACATTGATCAACAGACTGAAACCGTGGTGCAGCAGTGTGCCTTGAGCATTATGTTCAACGAGATATGCTATGCCCATGTGTGACATAAAAATTGTATCTATGATTAGTCAAATGTTACGTGCAGTTGCGGCCATTGTTATCATAATTCTATACTTTTGTTGATGATCTCAAGCACTATTGTGCTGCGTCTGCAAGCTGATGACTCTTTCTAGTCGGTGCAAGAGCAGATGAATCTGAAAGCGTGATAGAGCAGAAAAATCCAGATTATGAGATGTGAAAATAGCATATTTTATTTATAAAGAGAAACATTAGAAATCATTCGTACCACTAATGTTATCCGTTTGTGACGAAGATCTGGATTAACTAAAGTTTACTATATTTTTAAAAATATAATTCATACCAGAGTGAACGAATTCGAATCCAATAGACAGTTCCCATTCAAGAATAATTTAAAATGAACAATTGTCCTATAACTTAGGCCAGTGTTTTTCAACCTTTTTTGCATCACGGACCACTTTATGTAATAAAAAAATTTTGGGGGACACCAAACAAAATTTTATAATCACAATTATGATGTTTAGTTCTGTTTCGCCTCTTTTAATTTATTAAAATTAACAAGAAAGTCCTATTCGTTTGCTTCTAAAACTAATTACTTTCACGAAAGAAAACATATTTACGCTCATTGCGTTAAACTAGTGATTTTCGACCGGTGTTCGATGGAACACTAGTCAAACTTATTAAATTTCCTGCGGAACACCTGACGATCTTTCACGGAACACTAGTTTTCCGCGGAACACAGGTTGAAAATCACTGACTTAGGCTAATATATGAATAAGACCTGTTGGAGAGGTTTCTTAGACTCATCCAGTAGAGCCCGAGCTACCCTCAGCAATGAAATATTTTAAAAAATGTAAATTATATCAGATTGAATGCTTTCTGAATCAATAGATTTTTGTAGAACATATTGGATTTGAATTCGAATGTATGAACAGTTCCGCATTAGAGAATAATTTTAAACGAACATTAAATTGCCCAGCAACTCGCTAGTACGCAGAGGACTAACTAGCATTATCACTGCTCTGTGACATACATTAAGCAACAATGGACGAGTTCTTTGAAATTATATGTGCACAATGGTGTTAAATGCGAGACTGTCACAGATGTAAAGGGACTTGGCATGCCGATAAAATGGTCCCCCTAGTTGCACCCCTGTGCTTACCTGAATTTTGGGGTAAAGAAAGTGGGTAGTCATCAAAATCACTCAATTGTGACATAAATTTTGGTGCTAGTAACTCGATGAGTACACCTGCTATTAGCATGAGCAATGCATCATCTGAAAGCTCTGAGGATATTGTAATCTCAAAATCACATCAAACACCTAGCTGGGCCTAGGCTACAAGACTTTTTCAAAAAAGTTAGGTGCTAACAATTGTTGCTTAAAACATAATAACTGTTGTTGTACTCATTTGTCTGCAATGAAAATTTGCTATAATGTTCTCCATACCTACCTACATAACTGCTGAATATTTCAGGTAATATGAGCAAGACCATTTTTAGTTATGCAGCTTGCCATCCAGCAGCCTAGGCTACAACACCTTTTGCAAAACACTTAGGTCCTGACAGTTGTTGTGCATACCAGGATAACTCTTTTTGTACATGTGTTTTTGCAAAGAAAATTTCCCTAAATGTTCTTCATTCCTATGCGCATATCCCTGAAAATTTGAAGTCATTTTGATGAAAACCTTTGGAGTTGTGAATAAAAACACTCAAGCATGTAAGCTAAGCTTTTTCAAAACTAGTTTTTTGCAACAGAAATTTACATGAATGTTCTTCCAATGTAACATATGCATCTTTCCTGAACATTTTAGTCAATCCTTCAAGAACTTTCTGAGTTACTGATTTTTCAATTGAGCAACAGAGATCTTGTTCACAGGGCATCAGACTGCTGTTTTGCCAGCACATGGCTGGCAATGTGGAACTTGAGTTCGTGAGTTCTGGTGTAAAACACATTATGCTTCGTATTTTGTTACCAAATTTTATGCAAATGTTCTTGTGTAAATGAATCTTACCTAAAAATTTGAGGTCAATTGGACAACTACTTGAACTATTCAATTTTGAGTCTAGCTGTTATGTAAAAGCAACCCAAAAACTGTTCCACACCGTCCGAATAATTGTGCAGAATTCACATGGCGCTGAAGATTTTAAGACATCAGTGAGATCAGCAACAAATAGACATAAGACTCGGGATTTATTTTTGCCAGTATTTGTTGTAATTGTTAAAAAATGTTGACTTCCAATGTTACGGCAGTGCCACTGTTGCAGATTTTCAGTGCCGTTCTGGTGAGTTTGTTTTATTCCATTACAAATTTGAAATTCACTGTGACTATGCCACATTGCCAAACTTTACCCCCTTTAGCTTCACAGCATTGCATGAGTTGCAGCATCACATGTTTCTGTAAGAGATTGTGGACTTCACCCACCAACTTGCTTTTGTGCAGGTTTTCACCTTGACTACTTGGAGAGTTAGTTAATCAATGCATAAGTTTTGTGCTCTGAGTTGGGAATTGTTGTTGCAGGTGCTTCTATCAATAATGACAATTGCCGATGTTGACCAAGCACTGCCATCCCTAACATCTGACGCTGTTCCACATTAGCTTCATAGCATTGTCACAGTCTATAAGCATAACTTACCAGAGAGGCTGATCATTGACCTGTACTGTTTGGTGTGATTTTTTGTAGTAGGTTTGGAACATCATTTCTGGTGGCAGCAAGAGGTTTGTAATGCTTTTGTAAGCTTGCAAATCAGCCCATTGCCAGCTTGTTTTATTTTAACAGATTGTAGGAAGTAAATTTGTGTAGTAGGTCACAATGATTGAAGAGGCATTTGAAGCAATTCGTACAAGCTTCCCGTTGGGTTTCCTTGTCATGTTTCCAGTGATCCTTATTGCTGTTTCTCCAGTTGCTGTTGTGGATGCTGCCCATGAGTTCACTGTTTACCGCATGCAGCAGTATGATTTACAGGGCACATCATATGGTGAGACATTTCGATATGAAATCTATGGCCCACAGGCCAAATCCTGTCCATAAAGCCAATTCATCTGGCTGCAAAGATATTTTGTCAATAATGAAAAATTGATATATTTCAAAATGATGAGAAATTGATATAGCCTGGCCCTCCAACTGATGTGCAGTAGCTTATGACAAAAACATTGTGGAGACCCATGGTCTACATTGACACAGTTGACAGCCCAGTAGTTTTATTCTGGATGGATACATTAAGAATTTATGATTTTTCAAACATAATGTATTTAAGGATATAGAAGTCAATGAAACGACTAATGTTGTAACTCTTATATGGTTTATAGTTGCTAATTTTTGCATTTAATGTTTTTGGCTGAAAGCCTTTGAGTTAAAATTTTCCTCAAGTGACTAAAATTATACCAATCTTTAGTTGGTAGTGATTCTACACATACCGTATTTTTCGGACCATGGCACACTGGATTATGAGGCGCATTAAATGAAGAAAAACTCAGATAACACATGACTTGAATTGGACAGATTAAACTCTCTTGGATTACCATACTTACGAGGGAGTTTAGTCTGTCACACATGCTTAATCCGCTAGACACGAATAGAATAAAATAAAAGTTGTGCTGGTGTTTGATTTGGTGTACACCAATGTAGTCAGCAGACTTGCAGAGCAATATGGCTTGTTGTATGCCATATTGCAATTTTGTTGGTTTATTATGTAGCACGATGGTCTGTTTACAAAAAATAGTAAATAGCACCGTTTACCACATAAAATTGGTTCTACATGAGAAAGCACAACCAGATCCATACATTAGGTACACCGTATCATAAGGCACACTTTCGATTTTAAAGGTTTTTAAGTACGCCTTATGGTCTGAAAAATATGGTATGTGTAGGTAAAGTAACATATCCACAGCCTTCATGTTGAAGCAGATATTTTAGCCAAGTGAGTAGTGAAACATAAGCTTATGGTTGAAGAGCACAGTGGGGAAATCATAGACACAATACCTGTGGAAACTTAAAACTTTCTAGTATTGCAACAACTCAAATTCAGGCACAAAATTTAAGTTGCTATCACCTTGAATGCTACTCTGGACTCAGTGAATAAAACTGTATTTGGTTCAGAAAAGGTTGGACCTTTGCAAAGTATCATATTTTCCAGTAATGTGGTTATATACCGTTTTTATTTGATTGTTAGCTGCCCTTGATTGTAAACTCCATGAAGAGGTGTTAAAAAATCCATGTAAGCCGTACTTGAACATAGGTTAGCTTAGCCTCAGATATTTTTGCGCACTAGCACATTTTGTGTTTTGACAACCCTGGTAATGATGTTTGCACTACTACAACTGCCTTGTGTTCATCATAATTCTTCCTGTGATGGATGTGCACGTGATAATGAATAGAATATGAAAAGAATTTTGTGGACAGAACATACTAAGGGAAGACTGAGCATCATCTGTAGCTTTTGATGAGGTAAATAAATAAAAAATGTAAGCTGCAAGAAATGAAAAAAACTTTATAAAGCTTTGACTAACAATCGAGTAAATAAGGTGTACATTTTTTGCCTCACCAAATATTAAGCTTTCCTATGAATGTTAACTTCTTCATGGCATGCTTTGGGGTCATTCCATTATAATTCAACAAATATTTTGCAATTTTGTAGCCCATACTCTCAGATTTTCACTATTTTCAGATATGTTATTCTTTGTGCAAAAATTTAAAGAAAATTAAAAAATATTCAAGTTTGTTCTAGTTTTCAAGATGTGGGTGTTCAAAGTCTTGATCACCACTAGGTGGCGCAGAATGCTCAAAAAGAAAATGATGTTTCTTGTGATGTTAGAGATGTGATCAAAGGATGAATTCCACCATTTGAGGACATGCTGATTTCAAGTATGACTTTATTTTTAGCGTAATATTATCAGAAAAAAGTGTAGTCACTTTCAAAAAAGTTTAGTAGCCATATAAACATGTCTGAAAACCTGTGTCTGAAACGACTTTTCAAAAATTTTTTGTGTGATGAAGTATGAATAGTCAATTATTCAAAAAAACCTAAAATAAGTCTTTAAACAAACTTTTTTATCTTTTGATTGAATGAAGCTATGTTTTTTGCCATTGAGTTTTCACTTCCACTGATTTGCATTTGTCAGTGATAAGATTTCTTAATCACACAGCTTGACAATGTGATAATGATCTGTATGCAGTAGCCAATCCACCAGTTGCAAAGTTTATTTGTATATTTTATAGGCAAAACATGCCAAACCTATTATTCTTAACACTTTGAGAGCTGGCGTACGATGTATTCATACTTCGATTTCGGCCTAAAAAACAGCAGTTTTCTGTTGCCTTACCAACACCCTAAGTCCTCTGCTGATTGCGCTAGAGAGCTGTTCAAGGGCTCAAACGGATCGGCCAGTCTAGTAGATTGCACTTGAAAAAAATTTTTTGGTTGGGGGTTGCAGATTTTTTGTGACTGACGTCATAAGTGAAGTAGTTTTGGGGTCATTTTGGCTCATGTTGCCTGGCCTAGGGCCCAACCACTAAGCCAAAGTGTTTCGCTGAAGTTTTCATTGGAAACTAGGCTCGAGTCCGAGTCTTTTGAGCCTTTGATCGACTTTTTAGCGTTTCTGGTTCAAAAGTTATGATCTAAAATAAACAAATTAATTAATTATCTAATTAGCTAAGTAGTCAAATATTTTTACCAACTTACATCATAACTTTTGAACCCGAAACCCCAGCAGGTCATCCAAAGTATCAAAAGATTTGGATTGTAGCCTAGTTTCTAGTAAAAACTTCAGCGAAATACTACCACCTAACGGTTGGCGCCTAGGGCTCGGCAAAGTGGGCCAAGGTGGCCTAAAAGTCCTCCACTTATGACGTCACTTACGAAAAAACCACACTCCCCAAGCAAAAATTTTTTTTTCGAGTGCAGACTACAAGACTTGCTGGGTCTTTTGAGACTTTTACCGGGTCTGTAGAGCATACCAGACCGGAGAAATTCCCGCGCAAAGCCACGTGCATTTAGGCGTTTTTTTCGAAAATCCCCGAAAGCAGCTGGACACCAAAGTGTTAAATAAAGCACTCTGCAAAGGTGTAGTTTGGCCATTTAGAAAGCAACACTTTGCTTTGTTAACAATTTTGCTGCAAGTGTATGAATATATCATACGTAGAAATCCCACATGAGCCACTATTTTAGTGCCACTTTGCAACTCTATAATTCGCCATTCGTTTGTGCTGGAGAGTTGTTCAAACCCTGAAAAGACTCATCAAGTCTTCGAGACTGCACTAAAAAAAAATTAAGTTTTGGGTTATGTTTTTTTTCAGCCATTGTTTCATTCAGATCATCGTCACAAACACTGTGTTGGTATGTTGTAGCATAAGCTTCCGGCTATACCACTTTAAATGACACTTGTTTCCAGTTCTGTTTCCAATGAAGCAATCTTCCATTTTTATATAATAACTAAGAAAAGATGTGAAGCATATAGTGCAACAACTGACAGCAAAACTTAAAATACAAAAAGCTTAGATGACTTGTACTTCATTGTTGTCAGCACTTAGAGAGCCAGCGTACGATATATTTGTACCTAGATTTCAGCCTAAAACCAGCAGTTTTTGGTTGCCTTACCAATGTCATAGCTCCTCTGCCGATTGCGCTAGAGAGCTGTTCAATGGCTCAAATGGATCGGCCAGTCTTCTAGTCTGCACTTGAAAAAATTTTTTGGTTGGGGGTTGCAGATTTTTTGTGAGTGACGTCACAAGTGAAGTAGTTTCTTGGCCATTTCGGCTCATGTTACCTGGCTTAGGGCCCAACCGCTAGATACTAGGTTCGAGTCTGAGTCTTTTGAGGCCTTTGATCGACTTTCTAGCATTTCTGGTTCAAAAGTTATGAGCTAAAATAAATTAATTAATTAGCTAATTAGTCAAATATTTTTATTACTTTAGATCAGGGGTCTCAAACTCAAATAGCTTCGTGGGCCACATGAGAACTTACAAGTAACCCACGAGCCGCATTATGATGCTGACGCAACAATAGCGGTATCCGAACGTAATTTTGCATCTCATTTGTTACGAAAGGTATCATGAATTGTATACGCAAATCTTTCTAGCCGTCTCTACATTAATATTAATCAATTCTAGCCGCCTAAGGAACTTGTTCACTCGCTAGTTGAGAACTTTTAAACGCCGGTGAACAAAATAACGTAAATGTTATTCATTTCATCCATTTTCATGTCTGCTTTTCCTCCAGGGAGGGTTGCGGGGGCAACATTCATAGAAGTCGGAATACCTTACGGTCAACAGCAATTTCCGACAGTTCTGGTGGCTCCACAACAAGATGGGACCAAGCAAGGTCGGAGATGCAGTTACTCCACCTAGGCCATGGATGACATCTGGGTCGCTTTCCTGTGGATTTAGCCAGGGCTTGCCTCACCGGTCTTTCGTTGGACATTCTGGATACATGGCCAAACTAATGTAGTTGTGTTCTCTCAATTATGAGAAGTGGTTCAACATTCAAGGCTCTACGAATTTCACAGCTGCGCACTTTGTCGCAAGTGTCACACCAAAGGCGTAATGGGGGGACACAGTGCCCGGGCGCCAAAAAGTCGCAACAATGTTGCAAATTTTTTCTTCAATGCGTATATTTACTCCCAAATACGTTACTGCAGGTTCAAATATGGAGGTGCCAAACTTGTTTCTTGCCCGGGCCCAATCTGACCTCGGTACATCACTTTGCTACACCCTGGACTCTTCGGAAAAATTATGTGTTTGGTGCTTGCACCTAGGAATATCTGAATTATTATTTCGGTCATTACCAAGATTTATGACCCTAGGTAAGGATCAGAACAAAGACTGATTTGAAAAATGACAGCTTTGCTGTGTTTTACAGCTCCTGTTTTGTTGCCACAGAGCGGTAAAGCTCGCGCAGAAGTGCGTTAGCTTTACCAATCCGTGTATCGATCTTCTCGCTCACCTTCCGTCACTCGTAAATACCACCTCTAGGTACTTGAACTACTCCACCTGCTGCAATGTATTGCCTTGCCGCTCACTTGCCACCAGTGGCATGCAGAGGGAAGGGCAAATGGGGCGACGGCCTCGGGCATCCCAGCCAGGGGGGCATCCGAAGAGTAAAATTACAAATATTGAAATGCTGTGTAACTAGATGATTTTTCCTATTGTAAGGTTGCTATCACACGCTAGGCTGCATGGATTTGATTTTTCAAAACTTGTTTTTTGGTCGATAATAGTTTTTACGTATTTCAAATGCCAGTAGTCCTCACAGTCTTCAATACCAGGGACATATGCTCTAGGTGTGCAGCGCACACCCCATCAAGCTGACAGTGACGTGACATATTCCAGATCGTGCGATCCCAAAAATTCCCAAAATGCCCTCGCGGGCCACATATGGCCCACGGGTCACGTGTTTGAGACCCTTGCTTTAGATCATAACTTTTGAACCTGAAACCCCAGCGGGTCATCCAAAGTATCAAAAGACTTGGATTTTAGCCTAATTTCCAATACTTTAGCGAAATACTACCATCTAACAGTTTGAGCCCAAGACCAGGTGAAGTGGGCCAAGGTGGCCTAAAAGTCCTTCACTTATGACGTCACTCACAAAAAATCTGCACCCCCCAATAAAAAAGAATATTTTCGAGTGCAAGCTACAAGACTTGCCGCGTCTTTGAGCTTTTGACCCAGTCGGTAGTGCTTACCAGACCAGAGAAATTCTCACGCAAAGCCGCGTACGTTTTGGTGTTTTTTTTCGCAAAAATCCCTGAAACCAGCAGGATGCCAAAGTGTTGTTTGCTAACCTTATCTAAATAGTAACAAATAAACTACTGCAGCACTAGAACCTGTTCTAGTTCAATAACAGAATCAGCTCAAACTACCTCGTGTTGCACTAAACAAAGGTCATTTTTTTGAATGTGCCGGTGACTTGCTCAACCAGCATTAGAAAATTTCCTTCTTAATAAAGCAAGGTGTTGTTTTCTAAATGGCAAAACTACCCCTTTGCAATGTGCTTTAATTAAAAACAATGTTTGATCATGTTTTGCCTATAAAAATATGCAAATAAACTTTGCAACTAGTAGATTGGCTAATACAGATCATTATCACATTACCAAGCTGTGTGATTAAGAAATCTATCACTCACAAATGCAAATTAGTGAAAGGTAAAAAACTCAATAGCAAAAAACAGTCTAATTCCATTTGAAATAAAAAAGTTTGTTTGAAAAAATAGTTTATTTATTTATTTTATTTGAATCACATTGCAAAGGTGTAGTTCAAAATCTGCCAGTGATTTGCTCAAACAGCATTAGAAAATTTCGGTGTTAATAAAGCAAAGTATTGGTTCCTAATTGGCAAAACTACACCCTTGCAATGTGCTTTAATTAAAAACAATAGATTTGATCATGTTTTACCTATAAAAATATGCAAATAAACTTTGCAACTAGTAGGTTGGCTAATAGAGATCATCATCACATTACTAAGCTGTGTGATCAAGAAATCTCATCACTCACAAATCCAAATTAGTGGAAGGTAAAAAGCTCAATAGCAAAAAATGTAGTCTAATGCCATTTAAAAGTTTGTTTAAAAAATTATTTTAGGTTTCACGTTTTTTGAATAATTGACTATTCATACTTCATCACAAAAAAAATTATTTTGAAAAGTAATTTCAGACACACGTTTTCGTACATGTTTGTATGGCTAATCAATTTTTTTGAAGGTGGCTATAATTTCTTTCTGATAATATTACACTAAAAATAACATAATTGAAATCAGCATGGCCTTTGGTCACATCTCTAGCATCACTGGATCCAAGGAAATAACATCTTGTTTTTTGGAGCACTCCATGCCACCTCGTGCTGATCGAAGTGTTGAACCACCATATCTCAGAAACCAGTGGATCAAATTCGAATGTTTTTTGCTTAGGTTTTTGCAGAGAATAACATATCTGAAAATAATGAAAATCTTAAAGTATGTGTTGCTCACATTTGTTAATTGTTGAATTATACTTAAAAGCACTAGTGTTTCTGTATGCTTTCGAGGAATCAGTCGATTGCCATCTGCTTTCGTCTTTTTGCGATGATTCAAACTTGCACATATCTCTATTCAAGTATGTACATACTTGTTGAATTATAATGGAATGCCCCTTCGGTCTGTTTTGAGGATTTTGCCCTAGGTATTAAAAACTGAAACTGAGTTGGAATGTCTGTCAAAAATTGCTGCTGAAAGAGCGCTGCATTCAGACTCTTGGCAGTTGTCTCTCCAAACCAAATCTGTTGTTCATGAAAAGAAGGTGGTTGCTCAATGCCCATGCAGGTTTTGATCACATTTTCATTGTGTCTTTTTTATGCTGAATGACATAGGCATATGGGAAGGCATTTTACTGGGGGGGTTGGAAAAATTTGCCCTGAAAATAACAATTTGTTCTGAAACTAACTTTTTTAGTTTAATCAGAATGGGGCCTGAAACCTCTTGTAAATCGGTTCAATACAGTTGAATTTGTTTATTACGGCTTCTTTGTCTGTAATGTCCATTCACGTATAACGTAACATTTTGTTTGGTCCCAATGGCATCTTTTACATGCATTTCAATTTGGCAATAATTTTCTTTATGCAATGGCCTAGAGGTGCCATTAAAGTCAAATTCTGTAGTTGCCTTGCTTGTTAACTCAAGGAGGGGGCGTTAAAACTGGCATAAAAACTCCTGTTAATCAAAAAAATATATCATCTTAACACCCTGCACCTCTACCCAGCGCAAACTCAAACGAACAAAGAAAGAGTTACTGAAGTCGTATATCAAGCTGTTGACCTACCGACATCCGATTGTTCAATTTTTTACAGAAAACGAGGGCTTGGTCCAGATCAAAGTCATTATAACCAGTCACGACCTTGGTCCAGATCACACACTACACTAGCCCAAATTGCATGGATAACCCCCAAGTGAATATACACTGTATTGAAATTTTTTTCACCTTTCACCATTTTTGAGCAATTTGTGCTTGCTCTGAAAATTTTTGCTGTATTGAATATACTTTTTACATTCAGGATTTTCAGAATATATTTTTATCATTCAGGATTTTTTACCACAGGTTTTTTTCACTTGAAAGGTCGCAAATATGTAGCCGTAAGAAAGTACCACATAACGCATGCTGGATTTATAAGCTTACTAAATTTGCTTTTGTTTGTTGAACATTTCACAAAACTTGCGTACAACTTGATCAACGTTACTGGATGTTAGAATGTATTGAAACATGAATGTGGTGAAAAATTGGTCTTTTTTTGAAAAGGATTCTGTCATCAACCTCTTGCTTTTCATAGTGTTTTTTTTTTCAGGATGCCGGAGCTCGATTGTAAATGCTGAGGCAAGAACCCTTCGCTCTGCTTCAATGGCTCGCAAATGCATTTTGATTCGTTCAGAGGACCTTACTCATGCACGGTATTTAGAAGTTCTGGACAAGGGCCCAAGTGCGATTGTAATTTTGCTGCAAGGCAACACATCTCAAGAAGAAGTGGAGGTAGCATCTCATTGATACGGTGTCTTGTGATGAATACGCTAGTTTGTGGAATTCCACTACTTTGAAACTCTATGACAGTTTGACAAGCTTGTGCTCAACAAATCTGAATCCCTAAGTTAAAATCTAAGGGTGGTAAGTTGGATTGCTCTGTTGAAACCAAAAATAGCTTTTTGGTTATGTTCTGGCAAAAGCCGGTAATTTTCTCCCTATTCTACCTTGGCAACAGCCAAGTTGACTTCAAGTTAAGCTGCCTTGTCTTGGGCACTATTAGAAAGTGTGCATTCACAGGTAACCTTGCCAAGCTGCTTTTCAGGTTCTGCAACATGTCACAAACTGTACAAATGCGTTATGTTGCTATAAACCAATCGTTTTTTGTTTCTGAGCCTTTTGTGATTCAGGAGCAAGTTGACGGCGTCAACTTTTCACAATCTGAAAGTTTTGTTTTCCACAACTGTTTTATATGCAGAAGTTTATCAATGTTGAAGGGGAGGTGTTGCGTTCTGAATCCAATCTTCCCGTATATTTCACGTATGAAGACGAGAAACTGAAAGATATATACAACAGGGTAAAAACTGCGTAATGCAGCTTTGTTTCGTGCAGCTGTGTGTTTGATTTTATTTTCATACTTTCTGGTTATTTTACATTTGTAAAAAACAACTTGAATTCACACGTTTGTTGTTATCCACCCGATGTACGAGTTTATATGATAAGTAGGGCAACCAATTTTTTTACCTAAAAACTTCAAATTTTGACTATATAATTTACAAATTTTGACTTTATTTTGACCTATTTATTTACTTTGTTTGCAGCTTCAAAATAATTTAGCCTTAGGCAGTGGTAGGCAACTTTTCTCAAAAAAAGAGCCATTCTGCTTCATCCTCCAGCACATATGACTGGCGAGGAGCCACAAAATATTGATATCGTTTTACTTTTCATGCGGCTTCATAGGAGCACATGCTGAATTGCAATTAACTTAATTTTAATGTCAATCAAATGAAAATTAAAATTCCAAGTTTTGTGAAATCCAGAGAGCCACTTTAGAGAAGCAAAAGAGCCGCAAGTTGCCGAACCCTGCCACAGGTGTTGTGGTAAACTCAAAGCATATTCATGCATTGTACTTCAAGCTTTACAAAATTTTGTTGCATGATATATTTGTAAGTACATTAATACCTACAGCGGAGTAAAACCTGAGAACATTATGTTAAAGTACTATATGCATAATGGATTAACCATTTAGCAAACTAACAATGGATTAGGTATTTACCGAATTACTCTAAGGCCACGTTTCTTGCCTAACCAAGCACAACCTCTGTAATATTCAATCGTTTAGTAGTGGTGGGGAAAACAACATTATTACGTCATGAGGCCACGACAAATCCATTTTAATTATCATTAGGCCTACAGATTTGCAACTAAACTTGCAAAAGCACATCAATATCTGTTGTTACAGTTACAATCAAATATCAAACAGAGAAGAAAAACTGTGCTGCAAGAAAATTTTGACCTAACGATGAATTTCAACATAACGCTAAATTTTGACATTTTTTGACCTAATAACTTGGGAGCTGCTCATGGTATCAGCGTGAAACTTGGTTGGTTGACCTTTCGTAAACTTTAAATAAGGCAGAAAAAATTCGACCTAATTGACTTTTGGTTGCCCTAATGATAAGCAGTAATCGACAACACATTTGAAGGCAACCAGAGACACAGGCGACGGGCGTCACAAAGGAATTTTCCAGAAGGGGGGAATAGTGGATTTTTCCAAGGGCGGTCAAAAATATTTTACCAGGGGGGCCAATAGTTGTGAAATTTCACTTTACCAACTTCGAAACTAAGAAAAAAACATTTTTTTACTTACAAGTAAAAGAAAAATATCAAACTTCAAAATCCCGAACGGGATGGTCCTCCTCCCGACCCCATGATCACCGAAGTTAAGATGTCACAACATGAAAATTTATTAATCATTGAAATATCTTGTGGAAGCATATTTATTCGTCATGCAGGCAGAACTAGGAGTTCGGCAAGTAGTTATGTGAACACAGTTCCTTGCGCAAAATGTCGTCGTATGAGGTATTGTAATTCTGTATCTTTCTTCTTGAGATCTGTAAGCTGTTTCGTAACAGCGATTATTACCACAGACAAAGACAATCGTAACAATAATACCACCTGCTTCCAAACATGCTCGTACCGTGGGTGTGCCACACAGCTATCTGCCCAATGTTGGGTCAAACTACTTTTTCGTGATTTCAATAAGAAATAACTGCGTTGTGGAAACTGTCGTGTCTTTTTGGGAACTTATGAAAACTGCAACATAGTTCGACCCCACATGGATGGTTCCAGACCACACTTTGAAGTTCTGCCACTTTTTGTCGAATCGGTGACTGCCAGTTGGGACTCCGTCATCACGATGAAAACGTATCAGAAATTCAACTCCTTCTTCTAGGGACGCTTGCAATTATTACAGAATATAACTATAGACGTCTTTCTTTCAGATTGTCTGCAGTGTTTCCCCGCATGTTTGCAACTTCAGAGCCGTTCTTAACACAGTGCACGATGTTTCGCAATAATCCTGTTCGGAACACAGGATTAGCTGTTTCGTCGTTTCAGGTCTCAGATTCTACGAGTAAGGATTTGCAGACGGCGCTGCAGGCGTTCCTGAGTTCGGCGACATCGGTTGGGTATCAGCTCTCGACCAGCGGCAGCCAGGGCAAGCCTTTGCCTGACCACTCGCTCGTGAACATTGAGGTGAGAGTTCGGGATTGATTGTCTCAGCGAGCTATACATTGGTTATTTAGCGTCTACACAGTGGTAATGTTTTTCGACTGCACAGTGGTAATGTTTTTCGACTGCACGGTGGTAAAGTTTTTCGACTGCACGGTGGTAATGTTTTTGGACTGCACGGTGGTAATGTTTTTTGACTGCACGGTGGTAATGTTTTTGGACTGCACGGTGGTAATGTTTTTCGACTGCACAGTGGTAATGTTTTTCGACTGCACGGTGGTAATGTTGTGCGACTGCGCAGTGGTAATGTTTTTCGACTGCACAGTGGTAATGTTTTTCGACTGCACAGTGGTAATGTTTTTCGACTGCACGGTGGTAATGTTTTGCGACTGCACAGTGATAATGTTTTTCGGCTGCACGGTGGTAATGTTTTTCGACTGCACAGTGGTAACGGTTTGCGCGCAAAAATTTTTGACACTGAGTTTGTATCATATTTCGCTCCGAATATGAAATCCAAAAGTGTCCTAGCACCGCCATTGGCCAGACCTCTGCCGCAGGAAAGCTACCGGCGTTTTTTGTTGGTCCCCTGGCATGCTCAAGGGGTCATCACCCCGCTGATCTTCTTAAAAATACATTGTCTGTTGTGGTCAGGGCTGTGGAGCCGGAACTCAAATTTCAGGCTCAAGCTCCAGGTATCTAAAATAGGAGCTCCGGCTCCTGCTCCAACATCCGTAAATTTTTGGCTCCGGCTTCGGAACGATTTGACCCATTGATGGCTAAAAAACATTCTATTATTTGCACCACTCGGTTGCCCCACGAACTATGTCTGTGAAAGCGGAACCCAACTCCGGCTCCAACATCTGAAAAAGTTTTTGGCGCGAGCTCCGTCTCTAGCCATCCAAAACTATTTGGGCTCCGACGCAACAGCCTTGGTTGTGGCGGAATCATTAGATCCCGTGCCTGACTCTGTGGGTTCATCACGATTCAGCACGTTTGCCTTTGAAGCGTAACGTCATCTGTCAACCTATTTCCGTCACTTACTCCGACTTTTAAACATTCGAACTGAAGACAACGGAGACATCAGGAAACGATAAGCCGCTACACGTAGTCCGGCAGGCGAGCAGTTGAATAAAAAGTTACTTGCAGGTTATAACATCCCACGTGACAGAGTTAAGGTCCATTGTGTGAACCACGGGTTCTTAACCTGGTTCCGTGCGCTACTGAGGGGTCTGTGAAGGTGATTCAAGGGTTCCATGAATATAATTTAAAGGGTTAATAGGCTTGATATTTTGGCTAATACGACGATGATTAACACCTAATTTCAAATCTTTATTGCAACGTTTCTTCTTAAGGGGCCTTTAACCTCTATTAGGATGTACTAGGTATCCGTCACCCACATACCTTTCAGTAACGCTGGTTCAAACCAAATTTGCAAGTTGAAGAGGTCACGTGGTACCTAATCAGCGACGCGCTATGCACTCCTCGTAAAAAGCGACGCGAACCCCTTTTTTTATTTTTTCAGGCGGTATTACCTGGTCTGGGCAACGAAGAAGAGCTTCCGACTTTGGCCATAGTTGCGCATTACGACGCCTTCGGAATAGCTCCGGTAAGAGTGACTTTCGCGCCTGCGCCGTTTCGACCTAGGCAAGTGCGCCACCACGTGTGCAACACACTCGTCTGGTGACTCACATGCACAGTGCTGCATGTAAGCGTTGTGTTTTCCTTCGCGTTGCAAAATACATGTTTGCCGCTGTTGTTGCAACGCGATGTAGTAGTTCACGCATTTAAAGCAACCGTGAATTCCATATACTTTAAGGAGTGTCGGGTCCAAGGAGGGTGGCGATTTGGTGCATTTGCTCATTCCTTAAATCTGACTTTTGCATTTTTTTGCAGCACTTATCCTACGGGGCCAACTCTGACGCAAGCGGCGTCGTCGCGCTGCTGGAGCTGGCCAGGATCCTCGGCAAGATCTATTCCAACTCCAGGACGCATCCGAGGTAAAGTCCGACTGGTTTTGATTGCTGTGTTTGCGGGCGGTTTATTTGCATTCAGAAGGAACGCAAAGCACGTTGAAGGTGTTATTCGAGGGCGGGTTCAAATTATTTCTGTTAGTAGGAGCCTGGCAAGGGTTCCCGTCACACTTGCTGTGTGTTTTACGTACGATTAGTACGGAGGCCGTGAGTGCTTGAATTGATAAAGCGGGATGCACGCGAGAAAGTGAATTTGCTTGGGGCTTGAGCGTGAACGGGGCGATTTTGTTGAGCACCACGCTTCCGAAAACAACCGGCACTAACACGAAAACAACCGGCACTAACACGAAAACAACCGACACCAACACAAACAACCGACACTAACCGAAAACAACCGATACTAACACGAAAACAACCGACACTAACACGAAAACAACC
>Ga0210059_1004809_pt1 | contig 21755 bp, 14 predicted proteins | sample Ectturendosymbi2_FD_188042 | JGI IMG/M metagenome (GOLD analysis project Ga0210059, IMG submission 188042) | Ecteinascidia turbinata endosymbiont from Florida, USA - Sample 2 (SPAdes) (version 2) | ecosystem: Host-associated > Tunicates > Ascidians > Unclassified | place: Key West, Florida...
CGTAGGGTTGCTGTTTTGTTTTCAGACGATCCCAACTAAGGTTTCTGCTATACAACATAACTGAAACATTACAAAATGAATTTTAATGACACACCGAACTCAATCTTGCGACGTGATGAAACTCGCAACCAAAGTTCAGGCATATTTCTTGGCACAGCATGTTAGTTACCTTGAAAAGAAACAGCTGATGAGGAAACATTGCATGATGGTGGCGATGGCAAAACAGCACAACCACAACCAGATGATGACCACTCCGCTGTGCGGCATGATCGCTCCCGCCTGTGAAGGTCAATGCAGATTGTGAAGACTGGGCTTTTCATCTCAAAAAATGTAGGAAAGAAACTAGCAACCACCTATTCTGCTAAAAATCTCAGCACAATACTTTCTCTCCTGCTCATGGTATCACATTCATCACAGCCGATTAAGCCATAGAAGTTTTCGAAAAAATCTAGGAGATAAAAGAAAAGATTCTTCTCTCGTCAATCATTGTCAACACGACTTGGGACAGTGCGCGTTGATCGTTATCTTTCATTTTTTGCAGAAGACGAACGTAAGTTCATACGTCGCAATGGACACCGGAAAGCGAAATAAACTCGGCTTGTAATTTCAATTTCACTCAACGTATAAAATGGTTTTAATAAACCAGCTGCATTGTCCAAACCAAATACCTTCAGGACAATGACCGTGAGAATGATTGACAAAAACATGACAACAAAGGAGTTTATGAACCAAGCCACCCAGTGAACGCCATTGCTCAATCCCATCATCTTCATAACCTGCGACAAAATTGTTTGAATGGAAATTGTTGTTCGACCGACGATGCCTCAAAAAACATTGCTGATTTATGAGGCAAGATTCTTCCGTAGTTAACAGGAGAGGGTTCTGTCAGAGAATTCCTGGTTCTACTGAAAAACACTTAAAACTAGCGAGTGTGTATCTCAGTACTGGGTTTTAACTAAACGCCAGGTGCTTGAACTTTCGGATACGGGGAGTGTGACTTCTAGCTTGCAAACAACTAACACCGTTTCTCGAACACATTTGTGTTACAAGACTTAAAAAAAGAACTTGGCCTACGTGTTTTCTACTGTCTTTTTGTGATATGTATTTCACATTTTCATAGTGAAGGTGGCTGTAAACGCATACATCATTACACCAACATCATAACCTTTTACCTTTTGCAAACCTTTTGCAAAAAGTGGAGCGATAATAAACCCTATTTCGAAGCGCTACATCTTTATCCTTAGTATAAACCAGGGGTCTCCAAACTACAAATTGGTCCCCCGAAGCCGTTTCATCCGGTTCGCGAAGCCATTTTGTAAATAATGAAAAAATAAATATCTACAAGATATTTGTTGATTTGGTGGAATGTATATCTCGAAACAATGACTATGTAAGATGTCCGGCCCTGGAACTGTTGCGTAACAGCTTATGTGGCCCTCTGAGAAAAAAGTTTGGAGGGCCTTGGTTTAACCTATAAACCAACTTGCGCTTCAGGAAAAATGTCAAACAAGGGTAAAGAAGTATTGCAACGCCAACCCGCAAGGAAAAGCGCGAGGAGAAGCGGGCGAAAAACTTTGAGGAAACTATGCCAATATGATCAACATGTATGTCATTAGTAAAAAATGTAAGCACTTAAACTAAGATTTAAACGAACACATTTTTATTCACAAAGTCAAAGACTTCAGCATTAGCAAGGATGGAAAAAGATAAAATTCTAAGTGCTTTGCCATTTGCAATCCAAAGTGATTTAGACCTTTTTCCTTTTGAAATTGCATCTGTTCGGTTGTAAATAGCACAAAAGAAATTAAGGGTCAACAGTGCGACTAACAAGCAAAACCTCTGGTTTAGAGTTCGAATAAATCATTTCATATTTTACACCCAACGTGAGATGCGATGAACTTTAAGATAAAACGGATTAATCTGCAAGAGAATCTGCCGTACCTCTTTCAAACGCTGTTCCTTTTCGTAGACAATACTTTTGATTATGATGCAAACAGAATAAATCCAAGCAAGGGTCATGATCAAAGATAAAATCGAAGCCAAGTTTTGCAGAAAACTGTAACAAATATAGTCAACTTTGTAAAATTTGCAACTCGCTGTTTTGTGACCAATCAGTATTTTACGATCCCAGTATTTTCAAACACAACTTCGGCAACCAAGTACCTCAGTCGCTAAAAGGATCATATTCGCCATAAGGTACCTTTAGCGAAACTGGAGGCAGAAAAGCGAAACTGGAATATCCAGGAGACATTTATTGGAACCAACAATTGCTCTGGGCTTTAAAAAAAAGTTCAATCTGTGCTGTTTTACCGCCTCTGGCGGATCTGAAACAGCCTGGTCATAACGTGACCAGATTGCGCGAGTAATTCCTGAAATTGACTTTGTTTTTAATTTTTGAAACACTTTCATTGATTTACGAACATTTTCAATCAACTAACATTTGACCGCAAGTGCATAGATGAGTTACTGCTGTCCACAAGGGAATCTTATCCTAAGATCAACTTGAAAGTTGTCAAAATTATCTTAACATCTGCATCATCATGGCTTGGCGAGTATGGATTTTCAGCACAGAGTGAAATAAAAAGCAAAATAAGATGAGAGACTTCTTGGTAGTTACGATGAAATGCAAGTTTAATCGACATCATTGGAGCTTCACATCAGTTCATTTGATCTCGTGAGCAGGTACAGTCATCGCATTAAAAAACGAAATTCTTGATCATATTTGCTTAATTGCGTGAAACTGTGCCGCGAAATTGTTTACATTTTTGTAGTGTGCCGCAGCGCAATAAAGGTGAGAATCACTGCCATAAGCAATACTCAAAGCAAAAATTACGCCCTGCCAGGCATGTTGAAGCTGAAATACATTGATGTTTATTGGCAACGTTATGTCTCTTTTATATGAAATCAGTTGGCAAATGTGAAATAGATTCCGATGAGTATCCTATATTTCGTGGCAAAGAGCAAATATTGAAATGAGATAAAGAACGCGATGGCTGTTTCAGTTATCACGTTCATGAAGTACACTATCACATAGAACGTAACGGTACAGTAGAACATCTGTTTATGAATGTTGCGCCAGGTTTTTTCCGAAAGCACCAGGTTTTCTTCGAATTGTTCGAGCATCAATGAAGACCAAGTTGATTCACTTTTTTCGTATGAACAGCAATAGCAGGACCAGTCAAACAAACATCACCGGCTTCAGACCAAGCTGCGAGGCAACTCAAAATTGAAAAAGAAGATTTTACTGAAACCGATACAGATGTACGAAACGAATTCTTCTTACGTGTCTCTAGTGTAGCAAGGGTATGGCATGAGCTGCAGGTAACTTCCCAGCGGTTCGTATTGGTTCTTATCGTTCATGCTTTCAGTAAAGCGGAGAAGGGCCGACTCAATCAAGTCTTGCAAATGCACAAAACCGCTGACGTAGTACTTGACTCTCCGCGTACCATCCTCCGCACCAGGGCGCCAAAAACTAAGAGAATGAACAAAGACGGTAAAGTACAACGATGGATGTTGTACAAACAGCTGCAAACACTCCGGCATAAAAGTGGTCGGGTGCGATTTAAGGCTACATCGCAGCCACGTTAGTGGTGGCGGTTTTCGAAGTTATACCCTTGGCGCTCGCCAACCAACGCGTGGCCGTCTTACTGTACGAAAATAATGAGCGTGTTTATCCAGTGAATCGAACTGTCAGCAAGACTGTTTTTTCGTCGAACGTGGAATTGTGCAGCGTTGTTAAGGAGAAACCCACAACAACCGCACCGCGATATACAATTTCAGAGAAAAGAACATACACTCCCAGCATTGGAACGTATGTACGTTCAAACACGTGAAAGCGAACGTGCTGATTGAAGCGAAGTCACCAGTAAAGATAACCTGAAGCCGGTCAAACTTTTCCTTTTCACAACACAAAAACAAAACGCTGATTTCGATGCTGCTCTCCATAGGTGTACGGGAATGCATATTTGGGGGTCACAAAATTTTTTTGTCCTAACTTTCCCTTACTTCCGAAATATGTATAAACAGTAATTCAAGGTTTTGTGACGTAACCTACCATTATAAAAAATCAAGGTTTCTGAACACCAAGCATTAATAAGATGTGGATATAAACATGATTTTTGCGCTTTCAATTTTACATTTTCAAATTCAATTCATTGCAGCAATTTGAGCCTCATTGGAGAATAGAAAAACTCACTTTATTCTGTTTTTGATCTTCAAAAGAAACTATTTTAACGTTTTCAGCACCTGCGCGCATTCTTTTGAAATGGCCTCGCTTCTGAACAGACGCAAATGCTGAGACAAGACTGCAACGAACTTTTATTTATTTATGTATGTCTGAAATACAACAATTTGATGTTTAGGAAAAAGTTGGATTAGTTGAAGTGGTGGGTCAGTTGAAACATTCCACCTTCACCCCAATGTTACAGTATTGTATAAAATATGATGGTTTCTACTTTTACCCAAATATGAATCAAGCTGCTCCAATTTAACGGAATTTGTACGAAGTTGTTCTAATTTACCCAGATGCTGTTATTTTTCCCAAATTTGACAGAAATTGTTCTGAGTAATTCTTGTATCAAAAAAATATATGCACTAATACTAAACATTTTTGTCTGAACAACCGCCAGTTTCTAAGCTCTGGAGATGTGATTGCATCTCTTGCATGTCCACGTCGCACGCTTATAATGCACTGATGCACACGAATGTAACCCTTGTAGCATTATAATATATGCTTCTTTTGACAAAATAGGTGTTAGAGCATTACCATGCTTCAGACAAAAGCCATTTTGATAGCTTCATTGTAACTTCTTTAATTAACTTGACATATTTAGTCTGCGGAACTTACAATCTTCGTACTGATCTTGTCCAAGTTACTTCTCCAGAGCTTTGCCTAATCTTATACTTGATGACTTCTGGGACGGACGCATCGCTATTTGATGGCGACGAAAAAACAATACCTGAAAAAACGTTTTCATTCCACTGATTGACTTGAGTTTCACTACAGATGGTTGCAAGCAACAATTGCTTTTAGTAAACTTGGTAAAAATGCGTTGCGGATATGAAGCAATGACTGAAGCGAAACCACAGGTTGTTTATTTTCTGTCCAACTACGAATCAATTATATTTGTTTTGAAACCATTTCACACAAGAGTACATGAAGCCAGTTAATTGTAAATAAACTCTGATCAGATTCCTGAGACCGAGCCCCTCCGCCTATAATTCCTAAACCAGTGACTATCCTGAAAGCGCATTGTTTTGTTCACTTTGTTGTAACTAAACGTGCTACTCAGCCAACGATTACGTTCAACATGAAAAATCTTGCCAGTGTAATCCTAAGGAACTAATAAATAAAATCCAGTTGTTTTCCTCTTTGGTAAAAAATGGCTTATCTTGATCGCTGAAAAGATTTGGTGTGAAAGCAACAAACATTGATAGACATTACCTCCCCACAGAGTTTGATTTTTCAAAATATTAAGAGACGCTTGCTTTAGTTCAGCTTCTGTGTTATAACCTTGGAACTTGTCGTAGTCAACGCAGCCCAGAAGCTGTGTACGAAAAAAAACAAAAGTGAACTTGAAAAGTGGTCATTGTTTCCTGGGTCTGCTAAGGACAAGTTATACTAATCGGTTGTGAATTGATAACAACAGTTCATGTAATAATCAAAGTAAGTATTGTTAAAAAAACATCAACATTTCACCATGGTATGCTTTTGTTTTCAGTACGTGGTTAATTGCTTTCATAGAATTTATGTGAGTGTCATTTTAAACAGTAGCAAAGCTCTCTAGTTGTCAAGGTCGAATTGCCTTACTTGCATTGCAGCAACAAGAATAACACTCACCTTAACCAAAACAGTTGTATCTTCACGAAACCGACGAAATAAATCCTTCCAAGAGGTACTGTTGTCGCAAGGTTTTTCTTCATTTGACAACAAGCCAATGAGCCAACGGATCTCAGCAACAGTGAAATTTAGCTGCGTTCGAAGATACTCCGTTCCTTGGGTCGTATTGACCAAAACCTGCAAAACGGAGTTCGTCGTACTCATCCAATTACGTCGTTCAGACTTCCTTTATTCGTAGAAACGATTTTGCAGCAACACTCACAAAACTTAAAAAAGAAATAGGATCACCGATCGGAGCGGACTTGTCTCGCAATGCTATTTACCCGCAAAGAGCTAGCGATTGACCCCGACTGAAGGGACTGGTAGGTGGCTGGCCCTGTAGTAGAAAGCCACGTCTCCCCCACAGTTTGAAGAAATCTAATTGATTCGAATGTAGTGTTGGCCTCGGCCATGATGGATTCGACTACAGGCGTCCGAGGGCTGTATAGGATTTTTCCTAAAATAAATTAAACAGCTTCAGTTGCAAATAACAAGAACATACGGTAAGAAAACTTAAAATACGTTATTAAACATTAAATTACAGCACTTTCTTTGTGCACTGGTTGAAATGCAGTTAATAAAAGCGATAATAAAACATTATAGTTCAAACAGTGCGAACAGGTGCCGTCACTACAGCAATCATAACATAACAATGTAGAAGTATAAAAGCATTGATTTACATAAAAATGAAGCTAACTGCACACAATTTTTAGACAGTGTTAATTCAGTCAAAGGACTAGCAAAGTTTTAACACAGATGTTAGTGACGTTATGTAGCAGAAATAAAGTATACTCCGTTTCACCTAAAACCAAACATGTGAAACAGAAGAGAAGTAGCATTTTAAAAAATCGTATTTAGCTTCAGCTTTCAGACCCACGTAAAAGACGCTGAACTTCAGAACTTGCATTAGAAACAAGACAGTAAGTTACGGAAGTTCCATGCCGTTAAAATCAGGAAATCGACTTGTTTTGATGAATAATACCAAAGTTTGTAGCAGCAAACCTCAGCTTATGTGGGAGCGCTTAACCACTTTCGCATAGTTTGAGAACACAAGCACACTACATGGAAATCGGATGCACTACAATTCACTATAACTAGACTTGCCAGGGCAGACGATGGCGACTGGGATAAAATTTACGTGGCGATAGATTTATTTTCACTGATCAACCTTGTTTAAATACGTTATCTGCCTGCTCATTACTGCAGATGAAAGTCCAAGGTTCCGAATAAGAAACTGAATTCACGAACGAGCCACTTCAGACGATTCAACACACCTGGCAAAGAAACAACGGGAAACACCAAAGCGAAACAAAGCAACTCACAAAACGGATTGCGCAACGTATGGATAGTATGTCTTTAAATTCCCACACAATACAGCGGCACAATACACTCAAGAAGTTTGCCGATGATGATCGCGATCAAGTTACAACAACTGATCATGACTAAGCGAAAAAAATACGAAAGCTACTGCTGTCGAACATTCTGAGCGTTGGTGGCTGGAAACTTTTGAAAGCGCAGACCGCCAAAACCAAAATATAATGATTCAATTTGATTTAAGGCGTTACAAACATGATCTGATTTTAGAATCTACAAAATGTTTGGCTACTGAAAAACGAAAACATTGCATTATAGGTCATCCAACCTGCCATTTCAAAATTGTTCAGTGAAAAACAATATGCTATTTTTATGTACAACCATACTGAGAGAGTTCAATGCAATTCTTAGAAGATAGTAACGCTAACGACAAACATCTGCAGGGGAACGCACCCCAATATTACTGTTGGCAGCTCTAGCACCGACATTGGCGAAAGAGCGAAAGTTTCCGGTAGTTGCGACTTTCGCAGAACTACATATTTCCTAATTGCGTAAAATTTTTAGGCTCAGCCAACATTCTCTGCGCAGGAAAAATACGAACTGACTTAAAGATTGCCGTACTAGTGCTAGGTAAGAAAACACAACTTTTGCTATATTTAAGCTTTTTGAATAGAACCATACAAGACGTTTTACAACATCATCCAAGAACCTAAGTCGTAAAACTTCGTTTCACGCTTGCAGTTGTAGTTGGAAGCTGGTTCAGATGGGCTTCATATAAATCATGATGTGAAAAATCAGTAAGGACTCGACGGAATTACACTACATAGATTAAAATATTCTCAATTCGAAATACAAATTCACAGTTAACGCACAATGATTTGCATTATACGTGACGGTTGAATAAGCCGGGAGTGAGGCAACGTTCGGGAAAGCGTTGTTCTACACGTGCACATCAACACCCGCAGCACCACAGAAAACCTAACGGCGTTAGTTGCACAGCACTCTCAAGTAGCTGCAACTCAACCGCGTACCAAGCAACACCGACTTTAACGTTTTCCAAACGCTCTGAAGCTCTCTGCTTGATTCAGAAACGTTGATCAAGCTTTGGCAGAAGGCGCCTGTATCACTGAGAAGCAAAATCACCGGTTACACGTTTGCATCGCACGCAAAAGTTAATCGTTGAACCGGATGAAGCTCTTGTTTCACACCTTTCTCGGCAGCAGTACGCAGATAATTTCAGCTGAACTGAAATTACGAAAAAATTACTTGCACAACCGTTCTACGATAAATTAAAAGTTCTCTCGCAACTGCGTTCTTCAGAGAAAAGGGTAGTATTGCAAACCCTGCGGACGGATTCTTGACGAAATCAGACACACGGTTGTTTATTTCTGAAATATGGATATTTAACATTCGGTAAAATGACTGGTTTTCAAAACAAGAGGAATAATAAAGTTGCCTCTTTCAGCTCAACTCGTGGAGTAGAACCACCAGACCCGGTCGACCTTTAAATAAACTTGCGTTATCAATAAAAAAATAGTTTATTTTTTTCTCGAAAGCAACAGGTCCAACTCGTTACCCAAATAAAACGACTGGATTCTTGCTGCAGTCCAAGAATCAGCGAGATTTGTATCAATCCATAGTACAATAATTTTCATAATAATTTTGCTAATTTTTTGAACATGATCGTTAAAAAAAAAACAATGAAAAGTAATACAATTAGACTTTGCTGTCATAAAACAAGCAGTTTCGTTAAAATGACCGGCGGGTCCACCCAGTCAAGCCCGGAATGGCCTACAATACAGCAATGTGTAACGTCACGCCGCAAAGATTGTACAAACACCAAATAAGCATTTTCGATTATTGAAAAGTAAGCTTTTGAGGAGTTTCGTTAAGAACAACGTGTATCACTTGCAACAATACTTAACTTAAACCGCGGATGTGCTCATTTGCCCAAAGGTAACTCCCGCCAATTGCCTCAACCAAATAATATCAATAACAAAAAACATGGATTTGCTCCACTTAAGCGAAACACATCAAACAGCAGCTTGCAAAACATTTCGCGCGGCAAGCTGTACTCTAAATACTGTACAACACTTAAAAACAGTAAAATATGGCGAAAAAGAGCTTAATTGCTGTAACAAAAGGTTCTGTTGGGACAAAATGTGAACAGCACAGGTACAAACAAACTGCTTCTAGTTGCCCGGAACTTCGCCAAAGCGATGGATAATTGTGAAATTTACTTACGTCTGGTTAGCAACATTCGCGGATAAGAGAGATGTCAACGCCGAAGAAGTGTTTTGAATAGATCCAGACAGGAAGCTTCTGATCACATTGGCCTTGTTTTCCGGATGTCCGCAAAAATCCTATTCAAACAATTGCATCTATTATTGCTACAGAAAGTAAGAAACTCGAGTAACTACTGAACTTTCGTTGTGACCGCCAACAAAAAAGCGGAAAAGGATGAGACGTTGTTTAAAGGCAAAAAATGACATTAGCCTTTTCAAATGAATATGCGATTTCTCAAAAGAAAGACGACGATTATTCTCTTTTTAACCAAAAAATATTTTTTAAAGCTTTGTTCTACCGGTGCTTTCCAGGGATCTTCTGGTCTGGTAAAATTTTTATCCATAATATTCAAAAAGTCGATTTTAGGCTCACTTGGGCAGCAGTGGGTGAAGTTGTATCCAAACCCATCAAGGCAGCCAGCAATGATCCGGAAGTTGATCGATGGTTGACAGCATTTAGGATTGTGAGCACTGGGACTCGTATACTTTGTAAGATCGTTTCGTAAACTGATAGTCTTTGAGTAATTTGAGGTATTTCAGAAACACTTGCTAGGTTGATCGATGATGACCCAACTCTCTGTGAAAGTGTAACAAACACTAAAGCTTCCTTTACCTTAATGTCACAGAAAACATGCAGTCTGGGAAACAAGAACAGCGTCATGCATGGGAAAATTAGCTAAAGACCATATGGCCTCGGACTTAAAAGGTATTCATGATGCGTTCCAGCACAAACTCAGAAGCGTATTTTTTCAATGTTCGTTTTCGTTCACTGTGTCCATATTAAAACCAACCTACACTTCCATGTCGTGGTCATAGCTGCAAACGAATAAGTACAGGAGTTAGTGGCGTGAACAGACGCAGCGGTTAAAATATAAGTAAGTAGTTTCATAAATCCTTATGACCTATCAATGCGCACCACCAAATATTATTTAACATTGCCAAGACTTCATTCAGCGTAAGATTTGGAACTCCCGAAAAAATTTGTACATGGCATGCACCAGATTTGTTCAAAAAAAGTATGTTTGTACGGCATATCAAAAAACCGAACACTAATTACAATGTTCTAACCTTATAAAATGCTTTGTTTCTTACCTCTTGTAACAGAAGTCTACACACGTTGCTCTACATTCTATACAAACTCTGCCTTTATCTCGTACGGCTGTCGCAATTACCATACTTGGAAGGCATCTCTTCCGTTGCCGAAACCTGCCTTTGTTAAACTAAAGACATTTTGTTCCAAACGTAAAAGACGTTTTTCACTTGCTTCTTCTTCATTATGCAGCAGCCACAATTTGACCACAAGTCTTTAGAGATTTCAGCAGCCACGAATTAACAGAAATTGCTAGAAATTAACAGTAGAAGCTTACTACAAAATACCTGAATGGTGATGTGTATGTTTTCAGAAAAATACTTGGATAGCGTTTCAAAATCCTGGTCTCCCAAATTGCACAATTCAGCCGATACAGTGGGTACGTTGGCAGGGAACTGCAGAAGAGTGCTCAAGTGTGTTTCATTGCATACTACACTTTTTTGACTGAGGCTTGTAGGCAGAGCAATCACCTACAACAAAAATTAGTCACGCATTGCTTGCAGATTCCATTTCAATGCAAGATCTTTAACATCTTGCTCAAAATGTTTTCTTTAAAGCAGTGAAATACAGCACACAACTTCAACATTTGCTGCAAACCTGCAAGACTGATGCTTCACTGTTCAGAATGAAATCAACCGTGTCAGATGACAGAGACATATTGCTTGTTAAAAAAGATTTGAATGTAGTGGAATTGCTAACCAAGGAAGATAAGTTGTCTGCAATGAATAACAGAGAAAGAAATACATCTGATGAAATGTTGCAGAAGAAAAATGCTAGGATATTGCCATTTCATGGACAAAAAGAAAAGGATCGGGTGTTGTTTAATTACCACAACTGATCTACAAATTATTTACTGAAACACAATGCACAATTTCGACAAGATAATTATTAGAAAACAACAACACAAATGTTTTGCTTTTGTGGAATGTTGGGGTTGATGACAGAAGTAATGCATAAGAAAACAAATTAGATCTTTCTCTGAAATCCCAACACATGGTATATTTGTTGAAGAGATGATTCGCACTTTTGCAGCATGTTACAAGCACAACTAATGTAAGTTCTGCATGAGAATTACTAAGAAGATTAGATGCCTATCTCTGTATCTGTGTGGTGTTCGATGTAGAAGTAAAACTAAGAAAAAATACTTTGTAAAAATCACAAATTTCATGGAAATTTTATCAAAAGGATAGTATGAACTTCCCAACGTAGGGACTTAATATTAATAACTATGTGGTATTGCTTTATTTCCACTAATGCCATAAAGATGGCATTTTCAATCTGAACCTGATCCAAGCAGGCAATATGGTTTCAAGAGCTTGAGTTTTCATGACATCATTAATTAATTAGTCATACTGAATATGAAGTTAATATCATGTAATGCTTGAGAGACTGTGGACAATGCAGACAACATATCTAGCATATCATTGTTAAAATTTGCCTCAACGGATCAACCATTGACAAAATAATTTACATACACATGTCATTTCTGTTTTGGACTTCCAAATATTGTAGGTCCCTAGCAAGTGCAGTTGAGTTGATCAATGGGTTTTGAATCAGAGCTACTGCAATATCACCCACAGCATCATTCAATCTGTAACATAAAAATTGAGTGCATATTCTCCAAATTATAAAAATTCTTTCTCAAACTGCAAATCAATAAACATATAAGCATAACAAGAAGAACATTCCGAGCCCTGCATGATTTTGACACAGACAATCCAGAAGGGTTTTGTTAAAATAGAATTAAAAGGGTTAAATTGACTCATAATACGCAATTAAAGTGACTGCATGATAGCAACATGAACAAACTACACTTTGGAAGACATTATTTTCTCCTATGAAACAGGAAACACTCAGTTGCAGTCGACTTAAGTTTTGAATATCAAGTGGAACGGAAACTGTGTTGAATGAATTCTTACTTACGTAGTAGATGAGCTATTAATAGGTGAATTGATCTGCCCAGGTGTCTCAGATGTGACTGGAACACTGAAACATGGATTCGAAACATCACAAGCAATGCTTCTAAGCCATGGAAACACTCCAGCAGATGGGAGTGCTCGTGGTGGGTAATGACCTAAATAAAAAGGGATTATGTGCAAAATCAGCACATCAAGTAAAAATGGAAACAAATACATTACTTACATTCAGCAGTGGTTTCTACCACCAATGATTTTCGAATTCCCACCAGAACTAAGAGCAAAATTATAGGCCATAGCACTTCAATAATGGTTCGAATCTGCAAGAAAAATATAATAGCTGAAATTTGATACCTGGCTGAATAACTAGCACAGTTGTTTGAACATGCACCACCAAAGCTGGTAGACTGGGTTCAACACCAGTTGGAGTCATACTGAAAACTTGAAAAATAGTACTTATGGCTTTTCTAGCTCCACCCTCATGCTCAGCATTAATGTGTCTGTGTAAGGAAAAGGTTCATGTGCGGTGCTGCCATTGACTCACATCAATGCAGCTTTCAATATGAAATTAGCCACAGGGTCACCATTGCAAACAAGCAGAGATGGGTACTGTGGTTTTGCAGCAATTCAAATCTGCAAATTCTAAGCTGATGATTTTGATTGTAGCATCACATCAACTAAATATGGATTAAAAAATTCTTTTTCACAAATTGGTTCTAGTGTAGACTGTTAGTTAATCTACTAGTTCAATCGACAGGCTTGAATTGATTTGCGAAAAAGAACTTCTTCAATCTATTGTTTTAATTATTGGGCAATTCCACCTGAAAGGTAAACCAGGGTTAAAAAACAAAATATTGAAGCAAACAAAGTGTTAAATAACTTTTCACACATCAGTCTTTATGAAAACGCTGCTTGCAAAAACAGCAGATGGCAAAAATGTATATTTTTATGCAGACACATGTACCTACTACGAAAAATAAGTTGCAAATTTGCAAATGCTTTTTCAGTGCATTAAAATGAGCTTACTTTGTTTTTTCTCTGATCGAGTAAGTTTTTTTGATTAAAAGCACTGGTAAACCAATCATTTCGATAGTGAAATTACTTGAAAAAAGTTTTATCACTGGGGAATTTTAGCATCAGAATAACATTAAAAGAGATGTCGCATTAGTCACATTTTTTTTGTTAAAAGTTTTTCCTGTAAAACCTAGTAAGACTTTCTACACAATACCTCAGATTAATTAATATTATGGTGTGTACTTTGTATTTAAACCAGATAATTTTGTCTTTGTTTATAGTGATAAAGATCTTGTCCCGTTAGTTGCAATGTCCTGTTAGTCACAATATATTTTGTTAAAAAAATGTTTTAGAAATGAGACACCAAGTTATTTGTTTATGTAAAGGCCATTCTAGATTCTTTTGATGAATATCAGTGTCTGTGATGGTGTTGAGTAGAGAAAAATAGATTTAAAAGTGTTATCTGTACTATACATATTTGCACAACCCACCTTTTACTGTACTTTCTTGTGTTAACCCATTGTGCCTACATTTGTCCCTTACACTAAATTAAGTTGCTAAAATTTGTTGCATCATTGATACCCTGGTTAAGCAAAAAACTTGGATTAAAAATTGACTGGAACTATTTTCCAACGTCTCATGGTAAAGGTTGTGTAGATGGAATTGAAGGATCAATTAAGTGACAGGTGTACACAAGAGTTAAGCAAAAAGAGCTATTGTAAAGAATTCCAAAAGTTTTTTTGAATATGCTGTTCAATTTACATTAACAATTTCAGTTATGTATATGGATGCGAATGAAATTGATCTCTTTGCCATAAAGAATCTTGCTGCTGTTTTCTATCAGGCTAAGGAAATTAACAGCATCAAAAAAGCTCACCACTTGACTGAATCTGCTGAAACTATAAACAAAATAGTCATGAAACCATATACTGCAATTAAGAGCAGGTTTTTTAAGGTGATTTAGAGACCCGATTCCAGTCACTAGAATTGAAAATCGGATCCCTAGAATCAAGAATATTATTATTGGGTCCCTAGAATCAGAGAAAATTAGGCCCCTAGATTCAGAGAAATCAGGTCCCTGCAGGTCCATACCAAGTACCTAACATTTTCCTTGAAACAAAACTGATTAAGAGTAATGAAAATGATAACAATGAAGCTCTATGTTTTATTAGATCTTCCTCATTAAAATGGGTGATTATGTTAAAATGGTGTGAGGTCTATTTAAAGGATATTACGTTATTGTGCACAGTCCTTCATATGGAGATGACGTGAAAGTTCAATACTTGAAAAAATGTTTTGGTAAATATGTCCTAAAGGAGTTGGACTTTGATTCAAGACCATTGCATGAAATGAAACAAGTCACAGCTGAAATTGATAACAGAGGCAGATGCACTTTTTCTGACTCTTCATTTTTATTGTGAATGTTTTATGATTGCAACTGTTGTGCCATGTTATTAAGTTGTATTGATTTTTCATTTGATAGTTGGAGATTATTTTGTTAAGTGCTCTTTTTTTGCTTTAATTTGTACCAACTTTCCGTTTGGCAGTATAAGGCATTCTTTATGACATATTATTTTCTACAGTGGTACTCATTGCTATGGCAGTATTAAACATTGCTGTTGAATTGCAGTACTAAACCAATTTTTGATGGCATGAAGATCAAGTTGTAGTGATATATTCAATTTTTTTAGCTTCAAGATTAGTTATTCCAGTATTCATAGTTCCTGATTATTTTCATAGCCTGGGCGCCTGTGTTGTTGTGGCTATCATTCAACATTTGCCAAGCTATGACTATCTCATCTGCGTAGCAATGGATCCTTCTGGATCGTTTGGTGTTTTTTGGTTTTTGAGTGAAATTTTCAACTAATGAATTTTCAAGTGCTTTATTAACAAGTGATATCTTCATTTAATTTATTACAAACTTTGCATTTAGCCAAAATTGGTTGCTTCTTAATTCTTGTTAGTTGAATTTAGTTATAATTTTGAAATTCAGGTCAAGTTCTGATGGATGCAGACTTCTGAGTAATTAAAACTAATTTCAAACAAGGTTTTTTAGCTAACTCATTTAATTCTCAGCCTTGTATCAAAATAATTTAATACTGTAAAGCATATTTTGCAAATAAATCCAAAGAAGTAGTCATAAAATAAAAATGTCCCATTAGTCACAATAACATGATCTGCAAATATATCCGTTGCTAAACTGTAAATAGCAAATATTGGAAACTAATGTATGGATTAAAAACCTTGATGTATTGTCCACACATTATTACCAAATCAAAATTATCTACACAGTCAATGAGCAGACTTTGGAATTTGAATTTATTTTTCTTATTTGGTACTTTTGTCCCTTGTCCCATTAGTCACAAACAAATATTCAAATTACCAAAAAATTCAAAGACATTAATTTTTCCAAACATGCAAACAGTAAGTATGAGTCATCAAAAATAAATGCTACTAGTTTTAGTTTTCTTCTTTATTTCATGTTTGCCATAGAAATGAAAATGTAGGCAAAATGTCCCATTAGTCACATTTGGAATTTCCCTATTACCCAAAAAGACATACCACTATTGGGTAAAAACTAACAAACTACAAGCACCTTGCTTCAAGTAAGACAAAAAAAATAAACCAAAGGTGCATCAAGGCCTTTCAAACACTGTGCGTTTTATATTTGCCATGGAAAACACAACAAATTTGTGGTGCTGCGTGTTTAATAAATAATGACAAAAACCAAAACTTTCCAACTGAATCAGAACTTTTCATGGCACAAAAAATAGTACTTATGTAAATGTGCGTCTTTGAATTGTCAGATCTGAATTTGAGAATTTGAATTGTTGGGATGCCGGGTAATGCAGACCAGTCGTGACACTCTTGAAAAGAGTACAAAAAGTGAGTATAAATGAATCTGAATTGAATTTTAATACCTGAAGAATTGTAGACACAAGTAATCATGATTTTTATACCCCAAAAATTGTTTGGTTTGACAGACTTTTTTATGTGAATATTAAGCTTTGAAAATTTGTTGGAATTAACAAAAATAGTGTTTATTTGCAAAACCATTTTATAGGTTTTACAAGAAGCCTAGATTTTATGATTTCAGAATGATCCAGTTTTCCAAACATTTTTTATTAACAAGCTTATTATAAGTCGAAAATTGGTAAGCAAAAATAGCATTCAAATTGCATACATAAAATAATATTGTTAAAGCATGCATAACATTGAAAACATATTTTCAAAAATGCATCTGCCACAAACATCAGATACACTAATAACACTTACAACTTTCAAAAATTATTACATGAAAAATGATCAACAGTACTTACTGGGTGTCGAATTCGCAACAAAAAATTTTTCCATAGTAGAAGATGCAACTGTTTCCAGAACATGGCAGCATGCAGAAAATTTACATTTAGCCACGTTGTAAAAAATTATGTACTAGAAAAAATGTACAACATTCCTTTTCAGAATCAAAAGAAAACTAATTACAATATTTCTATGAAGTAGCAAAACATCTAGTACAGATACAATTTCACACAGTACTGAAAAATCAAGAGGTATATATGAGGACAAAACCTATCAATGGACAAGTTTACATTTACAACATCACTTTCTATTGTTTAAATCAGTGGTTCCTAAACTAGTGGTAAATTACCGCTCGGGGATAATATGTGATTCTTCGGGGGATAACGTGGAACCAAAATCATAATATTGTTCTGCATTATGGGCCATCACTGCGAAGTATTAAGGGTAATAAGACATGTTCTCTACTTTGATTTGGGTTACGGCTTGAACAAATTTGGGAACCACTGGTGTAAATGTTCTTCATTGTGTGCAATGGTCTAGGCACTAATTATCAGCTACATTAAAAAGAAAAGGAACTTGGAATGGAGAGAAGTTCAAGTTTAATAAAAATTGAACAAAGAGTATAAACACGCCACTCTATATATTAGTTTTTAGTAATCTAAAGACACTGAAAAAAAGTTTTTTTAGTTTGTTTTCTAAATAAAATTTTTTTTACAAATTTTCAATTCTTACATAGCTTCTACTAGGAGATTTAAATCATTGCTAACATAGCAACAATATGGAAGTCCATATAAGAACAAATAAGTAGAAATAGTCAGCATTTCACAATAGGAAGTTGTTGTAACAACAAAGAACAGTTTCAGCTTACTGCGTTTGTACTTTTTCATCATCTATTTCGAACTAAGATCCCTAATGGCAAAAACTAATTAAGATTCAGAATTTTATTTTCTATTTGTTATTAACATCTAATATATTGTAATCTGACCTTTTTCCAAATAACATAACTAAAACACTTAATTCAAATGTGGCTAACTAACTAAACACATTGATAAAAAACTAACTAAACAAGTCAGAGGTTAAATCAGTGGACAGATTTCTATTTTTCATAGATGTAGGACTATCCACCTATTTTGACTGTAATCAAAAGTTTTCATTCATTCATTTTCATATCCACTTTTCCTCTGGAGATAATTATGGAAGCAGCCCTAGGAGGACTTGAAATACCTCATGATTTTTAGCAATCTCTGATAGCTCTGCTAGATCCATATAACAAGATGGGACCAAGCAAGGTCAGTGACATAGTCATGCACCTGACCCTTGGTCGACCTCTGGCCACTTTCTTGTGAGTGTAGCCAGCAGGACTTGCCTCACTGATCTTTTTAGGTTCATTTTGGACAAATGGCATAACCAATGTAGGTGTCATCTTTCAATTTGGAGAAATTCAGAAAAAAAACGCCCAACGTTACAGTAAGGAACTCTTGTCCAATGTGCTCACGGCAACCATCAATTACAAAACTTGTTGCAATGATAAAGTGGTTCACTAGATCTGCCTTAATTTCTTTTAAACTCTTGCTTCGGTATAATTCCAACACTTCTCGAAAGCCATATTTGCAGGGATTGCTTTTCTTGGTCATACAAAATGAAAATCTCTATGACTAACTGTTACGTCTTCAAGGAATCAGCCTTTCAGGTATTGGTATTATAACTTTGTGATGATTCTGAAATTTCAACATCAAGAAATCTGGTATGTAAATTTTATTATGGTTTTGTGCTATTACCTCAAAACTGATAGAGACTCAATTTAAATCTTCAAAGTCATAACATATTTTACTTCAAATGTTTTATGGGCCTAACAGTTAATAAATAATAAAGTTTATTAAACCAAGCTGAAATGTTGTTGTGAAAAATATTTATATCTAACCCATGAAAACGTTCCAGCCATAATATAAATGAACAAACAAATGCATATAATTTTTTGGTTCTAAATTTATAGTTTGAATAACACATCTCATCAACCATTGGCAAATAAATTGAATTTTAAAAATGAAGTGACTACAGATACGACTGTCCTGATAAAAGGGTCAGTTTGTCATTCAAACGGTGTGGCTCTCGTGGTATAGTGGTTAGGCGTTACGGCTACTATGCTAATGGTTTTAGGTTCGACTCTCACCTTGTTGACTTTCGTTTTTTTTTTCTTTACTTTTTTTCAGGCTTACGTGTTATGTTCAGGGGTTAGTGCTAGGTTAGGGATAGGATAGCATTAGGTTATGGTTAGGTTAACTTATCTTTGGGTTAGGTTAGGGTTAGCTTAGTTTAAGGTTAGGTTAGTGTTACGTTAGCATTAGGTTAGGGTTTATCTTTTATGTTTAGTTCGTTTCTACCAAGGCTACTGCACTATTATTGTGCGTAACTGTTACGCCACAGGTGGCGTATTCATAAGTTTTCAAATTTCAAGATCCACAGGCGTATCTATAGCCACTGCTTTTTAAAAAAGTATTAAATGTTCTACCAAAATACCCATAATGTAAAAAATGTGAATAAAAATATTAAATTAGCAAGAAGCCTTAGCCACAAGGAGATGCTATTAAGACTGTAATGTTTGAAACTTTGACTAAGACTTAGTTGGTTGGTTAAAACTTGGAAAAATAAGATATCAACGTTGAAGGTTAGACTTACAACCTAAAAGTTTAATACATTTTGTTGAAAAAACAAAGTAATTAAAACTTGTCAGTTTGAGTTAATTGCCAACTGTCACCCATTTTGGCAAAACATTTTGTTTTTTCCTTCACTAAAAGATAAAACCAACATGAAACAGATGGAATTCCTGGATCTCAACCAAGCCATATCGAAAGAGTTTTCAAAATTTCTTGATAAAGGACCAACACCAGTATGGTTTCATTCACAACAAGAGACACAAGACCTGAGTGATAGGTCATGAGAATATCAAGACAATGATGGTCTAGAGCAGGGGTGTCAAACTCGTTTCAGTTCAGGGGCCACTTCAGGCAAATTTAATCTCAAGCGGGCCAGACCAACGTAATCACTGTATAGCACCCTGGTTATAAGCATTGACAACTTCCAACTATTTTCATAACTTTAATACAAAAAGTTCAAGCTTATCTGAAAATGATTATTAGCAAATAAAGTTTTCAATTTCCCCACAAAAATAAAAAATGCTTTATCACTGAGAAGACTGTCAAACTGACGATGATCAAGACCTGTGGTTCGGATGAAATTAACTGTCCGGACAACCACTTGCATGATGTGATCCATTTTTGACGACTTGCAACACAATGCCTCCTGGTGCGAAATACAGTGAAATGTCCAAAATTCACGTCCTCCACTTACAACCTGTACTTTTTCTTTAAATTTTGTTGCAACACCTGCCTTTTTCCCGATCATTGATGGTGCGCTATCTGTAGTACTGACAGCACGGGATCAGTCTACTCCCACCCTGTTCAGTACCCCAATGAGAGTTGAAAATACCACTGGCTGTTGTGGTATCTGTCATAAGCACTAACCCCAGGAATTCCACAGTGACAGACAAAGTCTCATCAACGCCACGAATAAATATGGCTAGTTGTGCAACGTCCAAAATGTCTGTGCTTTCATCGAGCGCAACTGAAAATGTAACAAACAACTTGACTTTGTTCCTCAGTTGGCTGTCTAAATTCACAAAAATGTTCGAAATCCTCTCTACCACAGTGTTTCTCGTTGGGCTAATATTAGCAAAAACTTGTAGCTTCTCAGAACACATGATTTCTGCAGCCTTTAGGATGCACGTCTTCATGAACTCCCCTTCAGAGTATGGCTTTGATGCTAACGCTATATCATTAGTAGTAAGATAGCTAGCCTTCACAGCTGTTGCACTTGTATCTCGGCTACTGGTAAAAACGGGCTGCTGTTTTTTCAAGCCTGCCATCAATTCTTTTACCTTCTCTCTCCTCGGTTGCCCTTGAAAGCCACGATATCTTTCGACATGATGAGTCTCATAGTGTCGTCGATTGTTATATTTCTTCATCACTGAAACCCGTTGTGGACACACCAAACATATACAAGTATTCTGTTCACCTCTCCTCTGTTAAAAATAAAAAACGGACCAACTGTCTTGGAAAACTCTGCATTCTTTGTCAACTTTTCCCTGTTTCGGTAAAGACATTTTTGAAAGCGAGGCTGCCACGGAATAGAGAATAAAAGCTAAACTGAGTAATTTAAGTAAAACAAAAGCCCAAGTCCGAGCATGCAATAGATCTACAACTAAAAATTGGTCCTAATTACGCCACAATACAATTTCCTTGTCTCTTACAAAAAACTACAAAGATGTCCTCCCAGTTTTCATTCCAGGTTGACATATTTGAAGCATGAAGTTGCTTGAGTGGGTGGTTTTAGTTAACATTTCTGTATATTTTTTAACACTAGAACTCCGGCGATGTTGATTTCGACATTTTTAAAAATTTTACACGCTATTTTCTGCAGATACTTCTTTTCACCGATTCCCAAATTTTACCTTGTCGAACATAGTCCTGTGCAGTTTATTTTACGGTGAATAATTACAATAGAAGTTTTACGTAGCAAATTTTAGTTGGAGTTATACCTAGAACTCCGACGGTTTCGAAATCGACATTGCTAAAGCTCAAGGTATATTTTTTCCCGGAGTTCTAGTGTTGTGTTACTTTTGGATGTTTGTACATACCTGTTTGAAAGTTCAAACCGGTGTGAACATGCAAAAGGACATATGCAGAAAACGGGAAAATTTCACATGAGAAAAACAGAGGAAAACAATGAAATGTAAGCAACTGCGTTAAGGTTTCAAGTAATTGAAATCTAGTCACCAGTTGTCAAAGTATAATTGGATAAACTTCTCAAGCAAACAAAGTTTTTACTTTACAAAATCATCCAGCGGGCCGGATTCAACCTTGCAACGGTCCGGTTTTGGCCCGCTGGTCATATGTTTGACA
>Ga0210059_1004810_pt1 | contig 21752 bp, 12 predicted proteins | sample Ectturendosymbi2_FD_188042 | JGI IMG/M metagenome (GOLD analysis project Ga0210059, IMG submission 188042) | Ecteinascidia turbinata endosymbiont from Florida, USA - Sample 2 (SPAdes) (version 2) | ecosystem: Host-associated > Tunicates > Ascidians > Unclassified | place: Key West, Florida...
GGTGACAACGTGTACCAGTGAACGATCTTTTTCTACCTTACGCAGACTAAAAACGTACTTGCGAAGTACGACCAGTGATACCAGAATGAACGGGCTTGCATTGTTAAGCATTTATCGAAATTACACTCCTTCCCCGGAACGGATTATTAACAGGTTAAGTTAGACATCCAACAGGCGTTTAAATATGCGTTTATAACTGCTTGACAACGTTTACGTATTGTATTGCTGCTTGTTTTATATTTTTTCTTATCATACTTTCGATTTTAGTGCAAAGAAAAATTTTGGCACTTTGAAACCTCCCCATGAAAATTTTGTGCGTACCCCACTGATCCCTGGACGACAATTTGTCTGGTCCTGTTTAAGCATAGTTAGCTTTTGCCATCGCATTAACTGCACTGTGTCTAGTTCCTGGAGTTGTGTTTGCTCCTCTTGCTAGTTGCTTCGGAAAACAAGCAAAAATCACTCACAAATGTTTCCATGCAGCTGATGACTGGGAACAAATATAATTAGTCAGGTTTATGACCACGTCAGGGTGTGGAGCACTCGTTCACAGCTGTTTTGTTGGATTGTGCTGATTGAGGATCCCAGCTGAATCGACTGACAAGGATATAACAGCAGCTTATGATTATACCTATTAGTTTTGCACCAATATTGGTTCCACAGCGCGGCTTAAAAAGATCAAGTTGAAATGTTGAATATCACTTTTTATGAAACTGTCGGAAAAATCCTACTGCTACCAAATCTTTTGTGGGGTATTAAATTACGATCTGATCTAATAATTGTCGTACAACACTTTGGCTACTTAATAAATATTAAAGTATGATGCTGCAGTTTATATCAAGGATGCCCCACCCATTATCAACACCTTCGGTGCGGTGTGAATTCCACGCGATTATTCAGCTTTTTAGGTTGTTTTCATCCAACAGCTACACTCAAAATTGAATAACTCAAAAAGTACTTCCCGATTGACCTGAAATTTTCAGGTAAGATACATTTTTACAAGAACAAGATTCATCTAAACTTTGGTTGCAACAGACCAAGTATGTTAAAAGTTATTGCGCCCTACGCAACAACTACTGAACCCAAATTAACGCGTTGACAGCCACGCGCATAAATAATTAGTCCAATGCGCTGGGAACAGATCCGGTTGCTCGATTAAAAAATCATTAACTCACAAAAGGTCTTGATGCACAGAATTGAAATTTTCAGGCAAAGTGCATAACAATCCGAAGATAATTCTTGTAAATTCTGGTTGCAAAAACTTTAGTTTTGAAAAAGTTATGGTGCTTCAGAGAATTACTGCTAAACCCTGCTAACTAGGATAAAGTTTAGTAGCCTACGCGCGTCTGTAGTTGCGAAACGAATATAACTAACTCCGAAGCTTTTCGTTAGAATTAGCCTACTTCAAATTTTCAGAGATGATGAAAATAGTTATGAATATTATACGTGGAAATTTTCTGTGCACCAATACAGCTAAAAAAAAGTTATCTTTCACACACAGCTGTCAAGACCTCAGTGTTTTGCAGAAATGTGTTGCAGCCTAGGCCTAGCAAACTGTTGCTGGATACCAGACTGCATAACTACAAAAGATTTTTCTGATGTTACTTGAAATTTTCAGGGATTATGTGGGTAGGTATGGAGAACATCATCATAAATTTTCATTGCAACCAAATGAGTACAAAAAATGTTATTCAATTGTGTGTTACCAAACAACTGTTCGCACCCACCTTTTTTGAAAGTCTTGTAGCCTAGGCCTAGGAAGATGATTTTCTACCAAACTTCATAACTCAAAACGTTTTTGGTCAATTTATATTAAATTTTCAGGAATAATGTGTCCAGTTATGAACATTTGTGGAAAATTTCGTTGCAAACAAACAAGTATGCGAAAAGTCATCGCGTTGGCGTTTATATACGTCAATCCGCACCCGGTGTATTCGATTGAATGACGCATATATGCGTCATTCCGCTCCCTGTGCATTTGAACCTATGACGCATATAAGTGTCAATTAGCACCGAAGGTGTTAAGGAGGGCAAACTTGATCGTGTGAAGGCGCTCACGGGCCAGCATTTCCTTCCGACGTTTTTCAAAGTTGGTGTTGTCCGGGCAATGTGCTTGGGGTTTGAGGCAGAGACTCTAAAACCAAAGCCACGGGTCATGGAAAATGTCAAAAGCCGCATTTGGCCCTCGGGCCGTACGCCTGGCACCTCTGGTGTATAGTATTCTTTTTGTGATGTTGGTTTCGTAAGTTCTTTGAAAACGTATCTGAATTTATGTTTAAAAAGCTCTGGACATAATTTTCTGCGCTTGCAAAGCGTCGCGTTGCTTTTGCTTTGGAAACACATGTCTCAAAATCCAGGGTTGAAATAATGTTACTTCAATCATGGCGTTGGTAGAGTTTAGCAATATGCACTTATCCTAATAACGAATCGTAATTTTTGACAAGTTTTGAACATGAGTGAATACATTCAGAAACATAGGTTAATTAAGGTGAAGATTTAAGATGGAAAACAAGATTTCTTAATTCAGTTTGCAAAAAATACACGTGAAACTAACTCCTGGAATGATTTTGATTCAAACTTAGAAGCAAACCAGCAAAACTTTCGAATCGTTGGCAATCCATATATATCATTAGTTCTGCACCTTAACACTGGGGTTAATTTAAATCAGACGACGGGCCTACTTGGTGGGATAACCAGGTAGTAACATCAAAAGAGAGGAAATAAAAACCACCTGATTTCTTAAGTCTTAGGCATTGCAGGACAACAATATACCCATAGTGCCATTAAAATTAGTTACCAGTCCAGTCAAAAGGATCAATCAACACAAATATTTCTGTGGTGCAACAATGTAGGTAACGCCCGCATACAGTCGTTGCGATGCGTGAGTGCAACAATGTAGGTAACGCCCGCATACAGTCGTTGCGTCGCAATCAGAGCAACGTCTATCCACTCTCAGTACCCAGCATAGTTCCTCGTCATGAACTTTTGAATTACTTCCTGAAGAGAGTTTTAAAGTACAATAAGCAGGTTTGGATGTTCAGGTTTAATGGAACGATCATAAATGCATAAAAGCTTTGTTGGGCATCCGTAATCTAAAAGTGCCGCATCACTGCAACAGTGGTTTGTCTTATACCTACTAACAAACTCAAATTTGACTGATGCCTTCAATGAACGAAGCAATTTTTCTGCTTCACACGATTTTGCGTGCGTGCTTTTCTTCTTCATCATCATGTAATTAGTTCTAGTTAGGCGTAGGGACTTATTTATTCATTAAGATTTTTGCAAATTTGCCTGTTAACACGAAACATGCACTGATGCAATTTATTGCTTTACAGATTGTTTACTTCTCTATATTTCTGGGAACCATACTTGTTGCAATAGTAAAAGCTTTCCTTTTCGTTTACTGCCTCATTGGTGCTTCTTCAAATTTACATAACGATGTATTCAAGGCTGTCTTTGCAAGCCCCATGTCATTTTTTGACAGCACACCTACTGGAAGAATTCTAAACAGGTTAGTGTTTTGTTCTGCTGTACAAAGGCTGAATCATGCAACCGGTTTGCCTGAATGAAAAGGCAAATGCAATGCAATTCACTAGAGTTATCTGCAATGAATTTAATCTACAATGCTGAAGCAAACTCTCCCATTCAAAATGTTCTACAGAAACAAACGTGCCCGCCTCTTTGTTTCATTACATTTTTTGTGTTGTACCATTACATTCAAGTTCACACTGCTGTAGGCTTTACCCTACCTTGTTTTACACCGTAATTACTAACGAAGGTGTAGTTCAGCAAGAAAGAGCATTCTCAAAATACTCTTTGCGTAAATATTTACGATCTTAACAAGTCGAATTGCAAAGATTCTACTGAAATTTTCTAGAAATGAAGTCTTTTTGAAGGCAGCAAGGAGCTGTGGCGAGTAAATGTACAACCTATGTTTTGGTTCACGTCTCTTTTCAGATTTTCCCGCGATCTTGACGATGTCGATGTCAGATTGCCGCTAATTTTGGACATGTTTTTGCAGCAGGTATGGCTGATGCGTGGATTTGGAATTGTAGAAGTTTCAGAACCTGACTTTCTTTTTGCGCCTAAATGTGGTCTGAATCTAAAACAATCATTTAAATATGTGATTTTGAACAGAGTGCAAGTACTCTGTGACTTTAGTTGTATAGCTAATTTATACACGAACACAAAAATACACCAAACCAGTAAGCGGCATTGTGTAGTTTTAAAATTTTTCCTCGTTCATTCAGGTGATGTTAGTCATCTTTTCGCTGATAACGATGGTGGTTGTGTTTCCTTGGTTCGCTATCATGATTGTTGTTCTGGCTCTCCTGTTCGGTTTCCTCTACGTGTATTTCCGAAGTGCTGTCAGAGAACTTAAACGGATGGACAACATCACGAGGTCGGCGATAAGGTTTCGGAAGTTACGAGGAATTATTACGTATTTATCCGGGATGTAGTCCTGAGAATTAGTCTCGATCTCGAAATAGACGTGTATCGAGACCTGTTTTTGTGAGTCAGCTTCGAGAGTTTCTCGTCTCAGGCATCTCGGCCTCGAAAGTTGCAGGTCTCATTCTCGCAATCTCAGTCTTGAGACGTCAAATTCTTTATCGACAATGGTATAGTGAAGCCCCAGCAGTTAAATCTATTGCATGTTGGTTTTATCCTTGGCGGAAGGAAAACAGAAAGTGTTGGCAAAAATGGATGAATTTTGAAAAACTATTGCTAGGAAGTGTGGATGTACTTTTTTGAGTCATTCAAGAAACATTTTACCAAGCTGACGAAACTTCATAACCAAGTCTCTGCCTCGAACATTCAGTCTCTTTCTCGTATTTCTTTCACAGAGTATCGGTGACGAAGTTTGAATCCAGTTTCGGTCGCGGAGATTGTGGTGTTTATTACGTCACTGGTATTTAAGACACATATCCAAATTTTGCGAACTATATTCTTGTAAAAGCGGAGTAAATTTTACCAAAATCGCTTGAAGTAAACTTGTTTTCGTTTAAAATAGTGAAGAGAAAATTTTTTTGCGTGTTTTTATGAGTGATAAACTAGCCATCTTTAATTTTTTTTTCAAATTTGCGAGTGCTGCTTGTTTTTGAAATAACAGACCAAAAAAGTACAGTTTGAAGGGCTTGAGACTCTAAGTGCATCAATCGTTACAGGATACATGTCAGTTTGATTCGGCGAAAGTAAATACATTTTAATTTTCTACCCTTGATGTTTCTACCGAACACAATTCTAAGGCGCGGCGGAACTTTGGTCTTATAGAAAGCTAGTCACCAACCTGAAAATCCAAAGTTAAAAATGTGTTTTTTTTTGCAAATCCAAATCTGAGAGTTTGGTTTCTCATCAAGTTATAAAAGTGTCTGATTTTATCACAACACTTGATGGCGAACGTCGCATTATTTTTAATTTTAACCTTTTCCCAATTACTAGTTTTGTATATACTGCGATTTCAGCAGGAGTTTTTTCAATATAATTAACATTCTTTAAGCGAACCGCTAATATACTAACAGACATAGAGTAACTTTCCAGCGTCCCTGGGTAAACGTCTACTAGAAGGAAGCGTGTGCTATTTAAACGGAAAACCACGAGCTTCCGCAGCTGCCTCTTTACGAGCTTTGGTTAAAATGTCATTATATTTGCACTTTTGGTATTTTATGCATTTTTGTTATTTTATGTTAGTTTGTTCTAACAAAGTCTTGCAAAGTGTTTCTGAAAATATGCAGGTCGCCGTGGTTTTCTCACGTCTCTTCAACTGTGCAAGGACTCAGCACGATCCACGCCTACGAAAAAACTGATGAAGTCATTGCCACGTAAGAGTTTTCCCGAAATTGTGGAAACGAGTTTAGAAGATGAGGACACATAAAATATGTTCTTTTATTTTTCACTAGTTTCGTCAAACAGCTCGACACAAACAGCTCCACATTCTACTCTTACCTCTGTGCAATGAGATGGCTTTCGGTGCGCCTCGATGCGATGACCATATCTGTAACTTTCGTTATCGGACTCTTCGTGGTGTTTTCCACTATTTACCCTGAAGTCCTGGGCGAGACGTCGGCATCGTTTGCTGGTCTTGCTCTTTCCTACGCAATATCTGTGAGTGAACAACCTGAGAACCAGCTAAAGGTTGACAAATTTCGAACGTTTACGACGAACAACAGTATTTCCAGGCGTGAAGTGATTTATGAAATGCACTGAGACTCCTGCACAATAATTACGTCCTTTGTTTTTGTGTGAAGTTATACACAAACACCAAGCACAACCCGAAAAATTGAGTTTTTTACTCGTGTTTGTTTGCAGCTTCAACCTATATCGCTATAAGTCTAAACTGGTGTTGTTTACAAAATTTCTAAACATGTGATGTTGAAACAGAGTGAGTTTAAGAAATATCTTAGTAAAGCTGGAGACATCATTGGACAAAAGCTGCCTTTCGTCATATCGAGTCTTCATTTTGTTCCAAATATGTTTGTTGCACCAGATAATGATAAAAAAGCTATGTCCTGCAGTAATAATAAAGCTTGCTAGTTTCTGCTTGCATTAATGAAATACTTCATTAGAACCTACCTACAATACGGGTACAATGGACTTTTGCAGCAAAGGTATCGCAAATAAAAATAGTTTTTAATCCACTTTACTTGTCTAATTGTTTTCTGGAAATATTTTTAATTACAATGACCGCTAGTTTCTGCAAAATTTTACAAAGTAGGTTTCCTCATTCAACAAGATTTTCGCATAAACGTTCTCTTTATGAAATCTAATTTTTGTTTTCAACACGTTTTCAATCGCAGTTATGCCTAATAAAATGCAGAGCATAAGCGGTTGAAAGCAGTTTCAGTGTTCTTTTCATTTGATCACGCTCTAACTTTTTTTACAGACAACTGGTCTCTTTCAAGTGTGCGTACGCTTCAGCGTTGAAACCGAGTCTTACTTCACTTCAGTTGAACGAATTTGCGAATACATTAAAACCTGCAATCCGGAGGAGCCGTCCAACAAAACAATCATACAGCCCCCGTCGAAAGACTGGCCTGACCACGGAGAAATAAGGTGGGACAGTTGCTTTTTCACCTGGAGTGCCCAGTAAACATGTATTTGGTGCACATAAAGTATTTTTATGCTTGGGTATTACGTGATTTCCTCGAGCTTAAACAAAATAACACTTAATCCATTAATTGACATGTCAATGCAAACATTTAGTGGCGTTTCAAACATATCATACCACGAAATTCTTGATCTCGAGAGTGTCGACAAAAATATTGTTCATCCCTATCGGAGCAACATTGATGTTAGATTTACTGCTGTAATGGCTTCATTATTACCATCACAAGATTGGTGTAGTAGCAACACCAGCAAGAACTGTACTAAGGACGTTCATCTGATCTGCGTAGAATTGGAAAGTCTTCATTTCACTTTACAACAAGTTTTAGTATACTATGTAAGTATCTGGTAGTTTCGACATGGGTAACTGTATGCAGGGACGTGCAGAGGGAGATCGAACGAAGTGACGGACCCGGGAATCTAAGGCAGGGGAGCACGCAAAGAGTGAAATTACAAAATTACCTTTTATGAAAATACTGTAAATACACGCTTCTTCATATTGTATGGTTACTTACTTTTGCTGCATGGATCTCAAGAGAATTTACATGAGCGGGGCATGCAAATGTATGTTAAGCAACCTGAGAGAGACACGAATCACTGCCGTTGTTAGCTTAAGGTCTTACCCCTATCTTTCTTCCCCACTTTTAGGCCGACCCATTCCGGTTAGCCTATTGCTAACCTGCGACTTGTAGTCTTCAAAATAACTCTCTCGACTCTCTCTTATTTCCTGGGTTCTTAAACTGGGGAGGGTGAAAGGTTCGCAAGTACACCATTTCACTAAAACACCGCAATCAAAACAAAGTGGACATTACAAAAACCGAGACCTCTTAAACTTGCTTTTTCAAAGTTGGATTTGTGAGCAAAGAATGCTCAATGTTACGATGGTGTCTTGTCTGCTTAGTTACATTTTTAGTGGCAATGCGAATCGTGTCACGAGACTATATCTTGCGTGACGGTTTGACGACCGTTTCTTCGCGCTCAATTGTTGTGTAAAAGATTTTGGCTTTTATCAGCATTTGAAGAGATTTCCTTTCAGTCAATGTAAAAAATGAGGTAGTGCAAATATTTTCGGACAAGAGAGCTTATTTGGTAAAGAGAAATTAGGAAGTGTAAGTGTGTAACTAAATTGCTCATATCTTCTAATACGACAAAAAGAGTTACTTCTTCACCTGGTTTTACTAAACAATTTTTTTACAGTTCAGAAAAATATAAAGGGCAGCAATGCATCAAACTGCATGATTGCACAATTGGATATGCTACTTATAGAAAAAATAGACAACTCTACCTCTTATCATGCCTCACAAGGGCTATCTTTGTTGGTGGGTCAATCTGATTTTGCATGCATAAATGCAATATCTATTTTCTCAATGCATACCATTACCAGAAGAATTTTGCTTATAAACATATGCCTCAAGCCCACAGAAGGAAACAAATTGTTAAAAATTAACACACACAAGAATAGTTTTTGAAATGTTTTTTATTTAATTTTTCGAAGCTTGCTTTTTTGTCAACACAAGTTTTCAAGCGTTTCAAATTCCGGTATTTGTCACGTTTCTCAATACAAGACTTGAATTTGATAGGGGACGTACAATCAAGCAGTTGCCACGGGCATCACCAGACCTCTGCACGTCCCTGTATATATGCAAAACGGTGGCGCAGTGTGTTCAGAAACTGATGAAAATCGCCTTTTAATGGAAAGCTCTCAAACAAGGGTGGGGAACCTGCGGCCCGCGTAAACATTATATATGGCCCGCAACAGAATTTTTGTTGCCCAAGTTCGAGTACAACATTGTGTCAAAGCGAAGATCCATGTTAAGCACGTACTTAGATAGTAGGTCAAGAGAAGTCACTCTTCCTCATAGTTAGATAAAAGTAAAATTTTAGGATAAAATCAAATGATTTTGCGGCCCACCAGCGATGATGCACAATCCATGCGGCCCGTGATAGCAAATAGGTTCCCAACCCCTGCTCTAATAGGTGTTGAGTTCCTCAAGAAGTACCTTACTATGAGCCTCAGTATGTCAGGAATGCTATCAGCGCATTGCTTATTAAATTTGTTGTCAGGTTCAACAAGGCCTGCATGCGATATCGTAACAATCTTCCGTTGGTGTTGAAGGATGTATCTCTCACAATCACACCAAAGGAAAAAGTGGGCATCGTTGGGAGGACCGGCTCGGGTAAATATGCACGCTGCTGCTCGCATCCACAAAACTCAGTGTATTTGTTTGTTTAGTATGCAGGTTTTTCGTCAGTTCAAGAAGCAGCACACAGTGTTGAAGTGCAGCGAAATTGCTTTGTTTTGGTTCATCATATCCCAAAAACTTCGTTTGAAACTTATCAGTTTTGGTACACGAAAAGCGGAAGAACTAAATCGCCCTTTAATGAAAATCACGCCCAATGAAAACGATATAACGACATATTGCAAACATTTCGATAACTCCTGTTATTATCATCAGTGCATTGCAAATTGATCGGCGAGTGTCCAGCTGAGTCATGTGATTACGTATGCTTCGCGCCACTACGTCACTACCGAAAGAACCCTTCGCGTTTTTCATTTTTTTGCAGCCATTTTCTCCTGAGTGACCAATAAGAACTTGCAGCATGATCACTGCAGTTCAATTTGCAGTGCACTGATGATGATAACAGGAGTTATCGAAACGTTTTGCAATATGTCGTTGATATCGTTTTCATTGGCCGTGATTTTCATTATAAAAACTTATCAGTGATCAACACAACGAACATTACAATGAGATAAATAACGAAACGGTTGCCTGTAAGTTCATTAGAAAATTGTCACTATCACAACAGAAAACCCGTCGCTGTTGGCTCTTGCAAAGGTTGAAGCCCAAACACTGGGTCTATCCTCCCACTTTAAAACACCGTGTAGTGTAGATGACATAACTTCGCAGCGCATGTGCTTGAAGCTCAACCTGAAATCTGTACTGCACACAAACACCTGTCCTTGGCATTCTCCGCCCGCAAACCTCCGCACGGTGACGTGGCAAGGCTAAGTGTCGCCGGGGCCGACCGTAAAGGTGTCACCCTTTCCACTCCTCAAATTTGCTTACAAGAGATTAAAATGAATTAAGATCATTCGTACTTGTCAAAAGTATAAGGAATGATGAAACATCTTGAATGTCAGAATCAAACACTCACAAACTGAAATGGTGAAATGGGTCTTGTTTTCACTTTCGATTATGGGTCTTGCTTTTTCTGTTGTACGCCAACTTTCTCATTACTTCTCCTATTTTTTCTGCTTTCTTTACACATGCATCTATGGACTCGTCATAATTCGTTAAATTTTTTTACCTGTTGGGTCTCAGTCCGCAATAGGCCGCACCACTTATTACTAGAAGTGATGGCAGCATAACTGTATTTCAGATATAAACATTCTTGTATGTTAATATTTCGTGTAATATCCCGTCTTTAATTAACTAAAACGAAGTATGTATGCTGCATCTAGTAAGCTATAATAATGAATTTAATAATCGAATTGCAGTAATGAATGTTTCATTGTTCACTTCTCGTTCCAACTGTGGTTTATTCCTCTTAGAATATGTAAAACGGGTTGTGTTCAGTTTATTTGGCGATATTTGGAAACTTACAAAACAAAAAAGAAATTATTGCAAAAACAAAAGGTCAAACGTTTACTCTGTCGCCACTGGCGCGGGGCCCTCGCAAGATGCGGGACCCATTTTGATAAAATTGGTTTAAAAAAAACAGCTCTGGTTTGGAGATATTGACTTGCAGCCTCCATCATGATCTGCAAACTTGGTCTAGCTGTTGGTTTGGACTTCTTCCAGTTACTCGTGCAAAGCGTTATTCCTTAGCTTCGTTCGTTAGCAAACAACATATATTTCGAAAACTGCATTACCAAACCCAACCGAGTAGGATATCCGCCTTTTTATTGCTCAGCAGTGATTGCATGCAACTCTTAAGTTCAGATGTAATCGCACTGAACAACGTTATTCAGCACAGCCATTGCACCAATTGCGCAGCTGTTTCGGCTAATGTCCCTTTTAATACAAGCCTTCACCACAATAACTAAACATAGCGTTTGCCCTTGAGTTAGATTTTCAGACTATCGTTCAGCGCCTCTGATTTATTAAAATGAGTGCAACACCTTTCATAAGCTTTTCCTGTTGAAATGACTTTTCTATGACTGCAAAGCTTAAAATGGAGCCAAACTTTCTACGAAAACCATATTCCCCATCGGTTGGCCTAATTCACTCTACCTTCAGTTCAAGCATACAGTCTGAGGTCTAAATTACCCACGTAAACACACCAACTGTGTTATTTCGCTTCTGGAACGTTTTTCCGATACCATTACGCAGTACAGAAAAACATCAGTTCTATTCACATTGTATCAATTTGCTCACTCCACAACCACATTTCCTAGTTTTTCAGACTACCGGTCTAGGACTTCTAAGCACGAAAACGGGAAACAGTTAAAAACTACTTTTAAAACAAATTTTTTAGTCAACAATTTGCCGCCGTGGGTCCCCACTTGCTACGCCACCGCCTCCGTGAAAGACCTAGGCTGGCGATAGGAATTCTCAGAAGAAAGGGGAAATATAAGGTTTTGAACGACTTAAACATATTTATGCAACAAACTATCACAACATGAAATCAAACCATTTGAAAAATGTAAGGACCGACGATGCCTAGTGTCAGGTGAAAATGATTTCTATTAAAAACGTGCGATTGATTCCTTGCTTCTTTTGACCTGTGGAGTGAAGTTACTTGACCAAAACATGAAATGTTTGCTTATTAGAAAGGTTTATTCCAATATTTGAAATTATGGATTTTCTTTTTGTCAATTTCTTTCGAAAGCATTGAAACCTTTCAAAATATATTTTTGTTTCCTCTGACAGAATATGGGAAGAAACACTTTGCAATATAAGGCCACAATTTGAAGCTTCACGCAACGTTTTCCTTAGGTATGACTCGGCACAAATCAATCACGTAAACGTAAAATAACTATCTTGCTCAGCCTCAGCGTTTATGTTAACACTAAACAACAAGATTTCACCAATGTCAGTACAAACAGAAAATCCATAAAATTTGCGCTATGTTTATAAAAATCTATTCATACCTATCACTGTGTTTTGTCGATTTGGATGTTTCAGATTATACGTAGTAATTGCAGTGATGTTTTTCGCCTTGGGCAGTCAGCGTGAAAAAACTTTCAAGACCTTTGAGTGACCAACAATCTTCTGACGTAGTCAACTTGACTCTGTACTTCTTGGTGTAAATTTGGTAGTATTGCAACTACACTGAAACCTCTCTAGTGGAAGCTGTGATTACGAGATAGCTCTGTTTTAACTTACATCAAGCCAACCCTAGGTGTTCCGCATTTAAAGCTTGCTGGCGGCGAAATGTCAACTTTTCATGTGCTGCACAAACAAACCTTTTCAAAGTTGTTGCGAATATCGAACAAAATATCAGAATTTTGGATATTTCCTTACCTATAAGAACGCTGGCACCTTGAAACATTTGAAAAATTCCAAACATTTTATTACCGTCACTTTTATTTTAGCCTGTGGATAACTTATTTTGTTTCGCTACCGATGCTTTCACCACACTTTCGACAAATTCGCCTCTTGCCGCAATCTGTTGACAGTTGCCAAGCATTTCTTTCCTCGAGAAAGCTGTTTTTCAACTCAAGTTGTTGCTTGTTCTTTTGACTGGCTAGATAGTCTGTAGAATAAGAAGTTCGATTAAGTAATGGCTGAATTAGTAGATCGGAATTTCAAACTTCGTACGCGTTGCAGCAGTCATAAAATTGCTACCTTGAGCCCTTCTCAGCAAACGCACGGTACTTGGAACAAGAGAAAATATCAGGATCAATTCCAGTGCGTGACAAAGAGTTCTTCACTGGTTCTGGCCTAGCCCTCAACGGGGAAAATAAAAAAAATAAATAAGAAATACGAAACAAGAAAAGAATTATCGGTGGCATCACGAAAAGCTTGCTTAATATTTTCAAATTGCATCGGAACGAAAAATGTTAAACACCGTCAAGAACAGAATATTAACTCCTACATGGTTAAATGCGAACCATAATCCTTTATTTCAAACAGGTATTTTCTGCACTCCCCATATTCTTTCAATAACCATTTCCACCGTGGTGTTTTCAATACACATCGCCTGCAGTTCACGAATTTTGGTTCCTTACCGTCTATCTATTTTGTACCCTTTAGCTGCCTGTTTTTCCAAATTTTTTCCTGTGCAGATGCAAACTCAAGTGATGTTTTGCTTAACAGGCAAGTCGTCACTTGGAACAGTTTTGTTCCGACTGGTGGAACTGAGCAAAGGACAAATTCAGATTGACGGCGCAAACATCGCCGAACTCAGCCTCGGAAGCCTTCGTCAAAAATTGTCAATCATTCCACAGGACCCTGTTCTGTTTGTCGGAACAATTCGATACAACTTAGATCCTTTCTCTCAATACGCAGATGAGGATATTTGGACCGCATTGGAGAGAAGTCACATTAAAAATATGGTAGGCGTCTAGTTGTAAACGCATTTTCCTGAGTAAGGTTTTTCCTCCATTTTTAAAGACGTGATCATGGATTTTCAAAACCCACACTCCAAGAGAGGTTTCAATTTCAATTCAAGTGTATGCTTGCCTTGTTATATCGCGATGGCAAAGAACGCTTTTTCGATTTTAGCCCAATACAATCATTCGAACCAAGGACATAAAGTTTTTTCTTGATTAATCAGGGATTGAATTCAAGTTTTTTTCACGATCCGCACCATTCTTAAAGCATATTTGTGTTTCAAGCTTCAACACACTTGAAATGTGTGCATTTCTCAGGTTAAAATGCATTTGAACTGGGCAGCGACTCACACATCATATCACTTCACTTTTCACACTCGTTTTTCCTGTGTGGAGGGTCGCGTGGAAAGCAACGGTAGGAGGTCGCAAAATATGTCACGGTCTTCAACAGCCTTTGATAGTTTCACTACGTCCACACCAAGACGGGACCATGTAAGTTCAGAGATGCAATCACGTTACTCGATCTTGGTCGACCTGTAGCTAGGCAGTTTTCCCGCCAGTAAATCCATCAAGACTCGTTTCGCCAATATTGGAAGGGGCACTCTGATCATAGGCGCAGCCAGGGGGAGCCAAAGGGGTCAAGCCCCCAAATTTTTAGCATAACTTGCCGTTTTGAGCTTCGAGAGGCGATGTCCCATACAAAATACTGTTACTCGCTCAAAGACAAAGTATTTGTCCCCTCCCAAACATTTTGGGCTGGTTGAGCTACTGACACTGGTGACGTGAGCGAGCCATCGTATCTGGGATCTCTCCATTCGTAAACGTCGTGTGCAGGTCCGTAGCAACAGGTGAAATATCGGGGAAAATGACCAAAAATTTTAGTGCCCCCAAATTTTGTCGTGCCCAGAAACATATAATAAAAACAAAAATCTTGCCCACCTAAAATGCACTTTTCCCGAAACCTTAAAACCTGGCTTCGTGCCAGGTCGTGTGTACTTGCAAAATAGTACAGGTGTGATATTCCTTTACCATATAGGATTTATGCGCAGCTGGTTCAGCCATCACAGTTCTAGCAGACTGCTAGTATATTTCAAAGAACATGTAAGCCAAAACGCTTGAAATCTAACCAATCATGTTTATATTTCCTTTCAATGATATGAAAAATTAAAAATCCACATCAGAAAACTACATAAAGTGCATTGTCTCCAAGCCTAACGGAAACTGCGTTTTTTACCAGATCAGCGAACTTCCAAACAAACTTGACAGCGAAGTCGTTGAAAACGGTGAAAACTTCAGTGTTGGCGAACGACAACTGCTTTGCATGGCTCGAGCCATTCTTCGACACTCCCGCATCATAATGCTCGATGAAGCCACAGCTGCCATCGACAGCGAAACCGATAGTTTGGTGCAAGACACGATACGTGAAGCGTTTGCTGATTGTACAATGTTGACCATTGCTCATCGTCTCAACACGGTTCTTACTTGCGACAAGATTTTGGTGATGGACAATGGCAGGGTAACGTTGTTTCAGTAACTATAGAAATCTTCACATTTCTGTGTATTAAATTTTTTTTGTTCTATTTTTCAATGTACAAAAAGCGTTTCATTGATTTTGGTGTTTTGCTTTTCTTAAAATAATTTTGTTGGCGTGCTTAATTTTTCCCTTCTAGAAATTTAGCCTGGCCAAACAACTGCAATCCTGTTTCTGAAATACATCAATTATTTGCTTTCTTGCATTAGTTTTAACATTAAAAAATGTTTTACTTTGAAAAAAAGTTATCCATAGTAGCAAACCAGCGTTTCATCTTCCTTTTTTGAGTAGTTTATGGGGCAGTAAGGACCTGTCCTTGGGAGACGGCGATGTAATAGTGATGTTGCTTTGCAGAATGTTTGTTGAACTATTGAAGAAACTTTTTTCAAAAAAACTTTTTCAACATTGAACTTTTCCAGGTGGCAGAATTCGGCGAACCTGCTGCTCTTCTTAACAACCCGAATTCGCAATTTACGAAAATGATTTTGGCTGCGGCAAGTGTCAATGATCAAGGTGATGATTCAGAAGCACGTTTGGAGTTTTTGCATTCTGAAACCAAAGAATCTTCAAAAATGAACGAGAAACTAAGTTTGACAGAGAAAAGAATTAGTAGGTCTGAGAGCAATGACTGTAATCCAGTTGGGGAGATTAGCGACTCTTCTGATCCAGCCGAGTCAGCACAAAACGATAACAATGCTTGTCAATCAAATGATAGTGATGAAGAACCTTCAGATGTCACTTGCTTGTTGTAATGCTGTAGGTGTATGGTAAACCGCACATAAAAGCAAAAAATGGTACCCCATTCTGGAAATGTTGAATCCTCAAAACATTCTGATTCTGACAAATTTAAACAGTTTTCTCGGCTGCTTTTGTCCATGAAAAAAATTATTTCTATCCAGCACAAAAGAACCTGCTGCAAGAATTTCAATGGCAAGGACATCCGGAAATGAAGCCTGGGAGTATATTGCTTATCTAAATACAGACAAGAAGACCATTGCGCATTATTTGAAATCTGCAGTTTCATGTGGGTTTTGCCCACAGAGACAGATTACAAGCGTGACAATGAAAGCGTTTTCATGAACGTCAACCTAGAATAGAAAAGTTCGAGAATCAAAACTGTTTTTGTGTGCGTAACAGTGCAAGTTTCAAATTCAGGAAATGAAAATCCAAGTCAAACTGCATCTGCGTTGACAGATGTTCAGTAACAGTACGCTGACATAAGCATGAACTGGCATGCAATGTATTGTTGATATAAGAATTTTATTTTGTGCAATGGTGCGAGGTGGACGTTATTTAACGAATTCAGCATATAAGCCTCTTTTAACTAAAAACCTTCTTGCTCAAAATCGATGTGTTACGAAAATTAAATCATGCTTCTCTTCCATTTACGAGGATTGGCGATTTTAGTCTCGTCTTGGTGTGGAACCAGCAGAACTGACTGCAATTGCTGAAAACGGTGAAGTATTTCGAGTCTCCTAGTGCTGCTTTCTCCGCGACCCTCACCAGAGGAAAAGGGTGCATGTAAATGAATGAATGATGATTTTGACACCTTGGAATATTCGCTTATTCGGCCGACAAAGATATGGGACAAGGGTTACAGAACAAATGTTACCAGTGAGCTTATTAAACTATAGCTTGTGTTGCTAACTTAAATGAAGCCTTGAAACGAACATGCTGAAACATAATTCGCCCGATAAAAACTTTTTACGGTGAACCTTTCATTCCATCGCTTGCTGCTCTCCTGCCTGCTCATCATCCGACAACCAAATATTGTCGTAAGCCTCTCTTGGAGTTCTTCAAGATCCGGTGGCACGTTCCATCAAAAGCTGATGTTCGATGTGACACGTTTTGCAATGTGTCAAAACGGGGAGTGTAGTTTGCTGCATACCAGGCGCAATGATGCCTTTATTTGAATAGGACAAGGGGTAGTGTGAATAAATAATTATTTTTACTTCGGCTCAATGAATTTTCAAATAACTTGCTGATTTTTTGATGGCCGACGACCTCGGACATCTTGTTATGTCATTTCTCAATTATTTCAAGCCATTCAAATCACGAATACGAATTTGGACAATTTGACTGTCCTTACGCGAAAGCTTGAAGATAAAGCAAATGGAACACAGATCACTCGACTTGGAGAAGGTGAAGTTCAGGCGCGCAGTGAGAATATACAGAAAAAAATTAGTTGTCTTTCAACTTGATGGACAGAAAAGGCTATCGTATGAAAGAAGATGAAGACGACGATCATGACGGTAAAAACGTTGCTGTTATCTGCCGCAAACGAGTTCTAAATTGATCTCCATCTCCAGGTACATCAGAATATTCAGAATAAACCAGCTAGGACAAAAAGGGAGAAACAAGAAGAATCCACGCCCAGTTATTGGAAGGCTTGTGTTATACAAAAAAGAATGAGTTTCTTGGAAACAAACGAAACCTCGGATATATCCTTTCTACACCCAAAACAGCAAGGTAAAAGCGAAGGTCAAGACAACTAACAAATGGCAACCATCACTTCACCTGATGATTTCTTCAAACACGGTGCTGCGAAAGATTACTCAGCATCTAAGTCACTAAATGGATATTTACTAACAAGTGAACCGCGAAAATGTGCGTTATGGATCTGTAACTATTACAATCATATTGCTATTTGTATTGATCATCAAAACTGGCAAATTTTCTGCTCACTGTATTAAATTTGTTCGATTGTAAACCGCACATTATTTTTCGATTGTAAAGTTCAATTGTAAACCGCACACACAAAAATTCGATTGGAAACTGCACATTATTTTTCGATTGTAAAGTTCGATTGTAAACCGCACACACAAAAATTCGATTGTAAACCGCACATTATTTTTCGATTGTAAAGTTCGATTGTAAGCCGCACACACAAAAATTCGATTGTAAACCGCACATTATTTTTCGATTGTAAACCGCACATTATTTTCTGATTGCCAGTGTTGACAAACGACGACCACCACAGTGATAACGAATTATCACTAATTGCATTATAGTATACTACACAAACTGATTTTGTGATGCTTGTTAATAAGTTGACGTCGAATTATCATTCTTTGCTACATTGTAAGATTGTATGATATTTGTCCGAAAATATAGGCTTGAAGAATTGATATTATAGGATTTTCAGAAACAAGAAATTCAATTAATTCACCAATTCCAGGGTTAATGATTGAAAAAGAAGTGGAATTGCGCCTTCTAATGCTACATGCATTTACAAAACGCAGAAAATTCTGCAACTAAGAGATAGTGGTCTTGAAAGTGCTACCATAGTGTATAAGTGACATCTACCGGCTACACTTTAAAATTATTTCAAGCTCATCAAAAATGTTTATCCGTATTATACAGTGGTTCCCAACCTTTCTAGGCTTGCGGCACCTAGTGGCGAACCCATAGCAATTTGGTTTGAGGTTTGGCGACATTCTGAAAATGTCTATTCAATGACATTAAAATACGTATTAGCTCGCGATACCCCTAGGTATTGTAAATGGCACCCGGTTGGGAAACACTAGTACAGTAGAGTTTGCCTAATTCGTCACCTCAAGGGGATTAGAAAAAAAGTGACGATTTAGGCGAACTGGCGAATTATGCAAACGGTTGAAAACTCTATCATAGAAGCTTGTATACTTTATCATATAGTAACTCGTATACATAGTGCTTTAATTTGCGGTAGAATACAAGTTTTTGACATTATGGTTGAATGCAACCATTAATTCCTCTATCTAGGCTCCGTTTTATCTAACACCTTTTAAACCTGTAAAAACTTTTCCGCGTTCTCTCAATGGGGAGTCGGGTCGCGCTTATTTAGGTTCTTAAACTTTTCTGCGTTCTCTCAATAGGTAGTTGGGTCGCGCTTTGCACCTCGTGTATAAATGCGTTAACAAATTGCGAGGTGCAACAATTCTCAGATAAAGATCCTTAATTTGTTTTGAGTTCCCACACGTACTAGCTGTTCAGACATCAAAAACAAAACTGCAAATGGCGTATTAGCCGAACAAAACGCTTCTAATGGATAAAAAGAGGTGACGAATCAGACGAACAGAAGTGTACACAAAAGATGGGGATTCTGCCGGGACCGACGAAAAAGTGATGAATTAGACGAATTCTACTGTATAATACAAGGGAACTAAATCTCGGCAATTAGTGTTACCGAAGGCACAATCAAATTGACATACGAACATATTTGAGTACAGTGCAATAGATATCTGGTCATAAGGTGCTTGAGAAAAAAAGGTGTTTTGAACTTCTTAAAAGCCCTGTATTAAGGTAATGTAGGGTGCTGGTAACATTATTGCTATTCGTTTTCTATGCATGCTTGCATTAACTTGTTATTACTACTGCATGTAGTAGTTCAGTGCGAACATTGCAAATCGTGTATGTACCGAGCAGTATGCGAATTGCCGTGCCCATGCGCGCATCTGCACATGGAATAAAACTATTTCGCAGCTGTTGTGACGCATTGCCATCTCTAGCTATCACCCCCAATATCTGTAATATGTATGAGAATTACCAGTACGTTACGCAGAACCGTCGCCAGAAAGCCTTCAATGGGAGGCTTAATGTTTGCACAAGAGTGGCTTGACATTCTAGAATTCGACAAAAACTCCACTTACAATGTTTCATTTGGGGGGGTAAGCCCACCAAATCCCCCTCGTGGCGACGGGACCGACGTAACGTGGAAGAGTTGAGGTAATGTTTTCTGTAGTCTTAAATTTACCTGCATGGAATGATGCTGCCGTTTATCGCATAAACGCATTGTGCATTCAAAATTTCACGCTCGGAGCAACAGATTTATTGACCGGCTGTTCTCCGTCGTGGGGAGACCTGCAGTCCAAATGTACCCTGGTCCTTCGAACTGGGTTTATTTTTTCGGTCACAGATCGAATTGTTTATGAAATGACCGATTAAATCAGCTCGGTCATAATGTCGGACCACATACGCCAAATCGCTAGGCTAAATATGCTATAAAGCAGGGGTACACAACACGGGCCCGCGGGCCAAATTTTGCTCCGCGAGAAGTTTGAAAATGGCACGTAAGCGATTTACTGAATGCAGTCAATGCTTTTCAAGGTAAACTGAAGCACATTCAGCAGCATTTGTCAACAGACAACATGATGCAGTTCAAAAGCATGTCTTCATTTATAAATAAATCTCGAATGACGTGGTACCTGACTTTGAAAAATAAGTGAAAATGTGTGATGACCGTCGTGAAAACTTTTCAAAACGCTTTCAAGATCTTAATGGCCGGGAGACGCAAATGGATTTGTTTCAAAAATCATTCCGTGCGAACGTAAAAAATGTTAATGGCGCTTCTAAGACTTGGAGTCAAACGAAGCTCTGCACGCGACGCTTTCCAAGGAAATCCGTTAATTAATTTTTACTCTTGACTCGAGAAAGAATCTGAGTTTGGCAATTTGCAACCACGTACTGTTGTAAACAAGCCTTCTCAAACATGGAAATAAACAAAACTAGGGTAACAGATGGACATTTAGATGGAGTAATGCATATTGCTATTTCATCGTGAAAACAAAATTTTTCAACTTCGGTCCAGTGAAAACGTGTCCAACGCAACGTTTTCTCCCCGAACTAACTTCTTATGTATGTTTTTGGAAATGTAAACAGATGTTTTTTGTTTTGTGTAATAAAGAAGATCGTTTTTACTGTATGATCAATTCATTTGGCATGGTGTAGCACGCAACTCGGTTTTAAGCAAACTTTTGGCCTGAATATCCGTTTGAGTTGTGCACCCCTGCAATATAGCTTCAATAAACATTTAAAAAAACTGAAAGTTTAAGCTCAAAGTATACAGGTTTTGAAAAATACCAAACAGCTTTTTTTCTGCCAACACTATAAAATAAACCAAAACATGCCAAACAGCATTTTCTCAAGCCAAATCGCTTTAAATAGGACCGAAAGTCTGCAATTCAGCATTAAATATGGCAACCCCTCGTACAACATAAGGATGCTGGTGCGCAGCAATTTCCAACGTAAAAAGCAGCTACGCCCTAACAATCTTCTGTTTTTGTGTTTACTTGTCTGTGTAGTTCGCAAACTATTGCATTACAAACGAATGACCTACGTCCTGAGCAAATCACCTTAACTCAAACTTTTGAGCAGTAGTTGAGCTTTAGATCAAAGCGGAAAGCTTGGTTTGTTTTGGTTTTCAAAGCCCATTGGGACGATTTTTTGTTTTTTATACGTTTAACGTGTTCTTCTGGCCCCTGCCCTACCGCTGCTCCGGCGTCCCTGTCTTTCAATCCTTTTTTGTGATTTTCTCTTGATCGCACAATCTGGAATAAGTCACGTCACTATCACTTTGATTGGGTGTGCGCTGCACATCTAGAGCGTAGGTCCCTGGTGTTGAAGAATGTAAGGATTACCCTGGCATTTGGAATATTTAAAAGCTAGTATTGACATAAAACGTTTTGAAAAATCAAATTTCAAAAAAGAACACATGCCATGCAGCATGTGTTAGCAGTGTTGCGATCGGAAATCCCGAGCGGCATGTGCGCAAAGCTTCGCACCGTGGCAGCAAGCAACAATAGAGATCACCCGACGAGATCACTCTATTATTGCTTGTTCGCGCCACATACATATATTTTTGTT
>Ga0210059_1004811_pt1 | contig 21752 bp, 13 predicted proteins | sample Ectturendosymbi2_FD_188042 | JGI IMG/M metagenome (GOLD analysis project Ga0210059, IMG submission 188042) | Ecteinascidia turbinata endosymbiont from Florida, USA - Sample 2 (SPAdes) (version 2) | ecosystem: Host-associated > Tunicates > Ascidians > Unclassified | place: Key West, Florida...
CTGCATGCAGAGATATTATCTCTGGCAGAGATAGCTATCTCTGCATGCAGAGATGTTACCTCTGGCAGAGATAGCTATCTCTGCATGCAGAGATGTTATTTCTGCCAGAGATAGCTATCTCTGCGTGCAGAGATGTTATCTCTGGCAGAGATAGCTATCTCTGCATGCAGAGATAGCGCTGAAGCGTGTCGAAGGGCTCGCTTTCAGCGCGCTCTTTCTGTGAGAGCATTCTCTTTTTGCACCTGAAGGCGTTCAACCTTCAGATGCACCTTCAGGTGCACCTTCAGGTGAGTATTCACCTGAAGGTGCAAAAAGAGAATGCTCTCACATTGCACCATCTGGCAACACTGTTAAATAACACCAATGCGGTAAGCAAGCCATAGCAGAATTACAGACTGTGTACGGCGTATTCTGCCAAACATTACGAATTCCTTCCAAATTACAAACAACATATTACAAATAACATTGACAAAATACCGCCAAAATTCTGCAACATTTTTTTAATTAAACGATTTACTTTAACAATGGACCCAAAACTAAGCGTGTTACTTAAACTTATTTCGGCAAAATTTGAATTCAAAAGTGGGGAGGCTAGGCCCATGCGACCCCCCCCGGTTTCGCCACCTATGATGGCAACTTCACTGCCAAGCTTGTGGAAAGAGACTTATTAAGGCAAGAAAAGACACCACGAGAAAATCCAGATCGTACTGATAATCTGCAAATTACAGAAACTAGTAAAATGTTCAGGTTTGTTCATGTTTATGTTCAAGGCAAGGGAATGTGCATTGTGCAAAAATGTGATAATTGCAAGTTTCAAGAATAGCATTTCACGTTAGTGACTCGTGCGTAAAAGTGAAAATGTGCAGTGAAATGCCGTGTCGTCCGCTTTTGAGTTCACAGAACTGTGTTTTTCTTTTTTATTCTTAGTTTAGAAAGATGAGATGCAAAAATTTAAATCGATTTCAGTCGAGTTCCATCATTCAAAAAAACAGCCATGTTTCTTTGTAAAACCTCAAATCACTTTTAATAACATAGCAGTGCATTGCAGGTCTGGTGAATGACCTGATATGAGTCACATTTCTGCGCTGAACTTCGATTGAGTCAAGTATTCAACAACGATTTGACCTGATTCAAGAAGTGTTTACATTGTTTTGACTTGTAACAATACAGCAACTCCGTTCGGCTCTGAAACAGTTACTTTTAGAGTTGCTTGCGCGTTTTCGCTGTGGCTAAGATTTGACTCAACCTGGAAAATGCTTTGACAAAATGTTTCAACGAATCTTTCTGCAATTCTACTCCAACTTCGTGTCAACTGTCTTGAACAATAAAACCTTGTCATGGCAGCTATAGCCCGTATGTGTTCAATTTTAATGTGAACTTGAACATAACCCTTTTCCAAATGAAACGTTTTTGGGTAAGCCCAGACCATCCAAAAGAAATCTTTTTAGACGGAACAAAACCCATTTGGGGCCACTAATACTTGAAAAATTATTTTGAAATAAATAAAAATTGAGGCTAATTAATGTGCATCAAACTTCAACAAGAAGTACTCGTTTATTGATCATATGAAACATTATGTTAAAACATTCCGGTTTTCAAGTTATGTGGTAATATCATCATTTTTAAACATGGCTTTTAAATGTTCATAGTAAAATCTTATCAAGAATTTGGAAAACAGTGCTGCAGTCTCAGAATGAATGCAGTTGATTGAGGCCAAGGACTGCGACCTCATTGAGTAACTGTATCTTTGGAATGAGCTTACTTATTATAACAAGAATGTAGGGACAGAATGAAATATTTTATGAACCGACTATTGCTTCTATTTTTGACCGCGAACCGCAATACATACGCGGGCCACAGGCCGGCGACCATTGCTTTAGTTTAAAGCATTCTGTCGAAATACCGTAATTGTTTAGTTTCTCCTGTAATGTTTCGAAATCTTCAGATTTCTGGGTGTGTCCGCTAATCTTAAACTCACATTGAATTAGAGTCTGCATCTGCTTGCAGCGCAGGTTTAACAATCAGCAAAATGCACAGCACACCCTCGCTGCGCACCGTAAGCACTTGCGTCCTGCACTTGTTTATTTTTAACTTTTTAGCTATGTTACATATATGCGCAACATTCGAGGGATACTGTAGTTAGATTAGATTTTACTATGAACTGGCATGTTTCCGCTCAAATTTCACCTGAATTATCTCTTAGTTTGAAAGTGTTGGTTTATCGGAGAGAGTTAAGATTTGTTTGAAAATGTTTTAAAATGAAAGACGTAAAGGAAAATTCAGTTCAATGAACAGACTGGGACAGTAATCGTGAATGTCTTAAATTCGACAAAGTGGGCAAACATTGAAGTTCAACAAAAATAATTACTGCAAATAATTATAAATATATCATATCAGGAAAATGTACTGCCAGAAATTCACATTAAAATACATCACACTACCTTACCAAATTCTTTAGCCCAGTGGTTCTTAACCTTATTTTCATATCTTACCCTTTAATAGAACAAAATTACCAGATTTACCCCCAATATACTCACTGTTGCTCATTCATTGAAAATGCGAGATGAACAAACTCTTACAGTTTGAAATGATTTATAAAAATTTACATTGGCTGTGACTTAGGGTTCAATAAATTCACCCCCTTGAAATTTACCCTCAGGGGTAATTACCCCCAGGTTAAAAACCTCTGCTTTAGGCCAAAACAGTTTTATCACCAAGATTAATTTCGCTATATTATTTCGAGTTTTAGTAACAAACACTCAAATGTTCCTTCAGTCTCGGGATCTCGGGCCCCGGAACAATGTTCCTGCTGGACCCCTTCTCATAGGCCATGGGTAAGTCTGGTCGAACAACGCCAACCCAGCTCAGGAAACACTTAGTGCTCGAAACGCAATAATTGACTACGGTTTTAGACACCCAAATTAGATAGCGTTTTTTCTTGGGTACTTGACTTCAGTGAGTAAACTATTATGGTGTAAGTTACCAAAATCACGATAAGTTGAAAACCTGTATAACACGATATTGACGTAACAGTGCAAAAGTATGTAAATCAAAATGTACCATATTCAGTAAAATTAGATAACTAACAGATATCATGCAAACACCATTATTTTGGCAAAAATGTTTAAAGTAGCATTTTTGATGCTACACGTTTTACATACCGTATTTACCCGATTGTTAGCCGCCCTTAATTGTAAGCTGCAGGAAGTGGTGTTAAAAATTAGGGTAAGCCGCACTTCAACATAGGTAAGCTTCTGAGATGCATTCGCGTATTTATAGTACCCTCTGTCTATGTCCTTTCCGTCGTGTCCGACGATCAGTTCGGCGACGATTACAGTCTGTGATGTACGTCTGAATCGAATACTGTCGTCTACCTCTTGTTTTTAATTTTAACTACAGTGTACCAACAGCTACAGAAAATTTGTAGGGGGGATGTTAGTCACATAAAAGTTTTTCGGGCAACTTTGGGGAAGTTCGGGCAAGATATCCTTCGCACACAAAAAAAATTGCCTGCTCCTTCACTTATACAGCAAAGTAATACCGCAACACATTTTGAGTAGACTTTCTTTAAGTTCGCATGTATTTACATCTTCAGCAGTGCTGTAACTGACGGGGCGCAGAGGCAGGCCCAAAACTGGGGGGTGAAGTCCCCCGAAATATTTTCCCCCCTGGAAAAATGTGTCGGACATAGTTTGAAACGATTGGACATAGTTTAAAAATTTGACCTCCTCTCAGAAAACTCTTTATCCCGCCTAGTGTCCCACGCTGGTTACGGGCCTGGACAGAGGTGTGAACAGCCCCCCTGGAAAGCTAAATGTAAAAACTGGAACCTTTCAGCCAAGCTTTTTCACCCTAGCTCAAACTTCTATTTCCGCCACTGATCTTCAGAAAAAATTGTTGATCAAAAGGTTTCCATTTCGAGAATCCTCATGTTCAGGAAAATAATAGTCAAAATTTTTGTATTAAGTCGTTTTTTTTACCATTAAGTTTTTAACTCCAATACGAGTTCCCTTGACCCCGCTAAGCGAGCACTTGCCTCCAACAGGACTTTTGGCGCATGAAAGACCCAGGGGAAAAGTTGTCCCATACTGCGACCTAACAGCTGAATTGACGAAATGAGAGAATGAACTATCAGACCAAAGTCAACGCATCAATCAGAGCCAGCGCCATCAAGTCTCTCACTGCACAAGTATTTTATTCGCTCGGGCGACAAAGAACTTATTAAGACGCACACAAAGACCAAAAGAAAATTTTAATTGCGCAGACAATTTTTTCAAGACATATTGGTGTGCGAAACCACGAGTTGCAGTCTACTTCCGCGCTCATGACATTATTTTCTTTATCTTGGCTAAACCTTCAGAAGCAGAAACACTGCATTAAAAATCTAATGATTTGTTTCGCGAGGATTTCTAAGACACCGGGAAAACGTTCATGTGTATGCGATCCTGGTCCTTCATTGATTAGTTTGGCGTCCACTAGCGCCGGCGGGTCCCTCGCCTGTCCTCGGTAAGCAGCCCGCCAAGCATGAAGTGCCACTCGACGTGTCTTGGCACGTTCCGAGCCAAAGACACATCAAGTCTCGACGTCGACGCTTCTACCCCCCGCACCTCCAACCTGCGCCTCCCGCGGTTTCATTCACGCCGCCAGAAGGACACCAAAAATCCAACCCATCTCCACTGTTGTCGATGCATCTTTGCTGTAAGTCGGGACCTCGGTCACGGATAATCACCAAGTAAATCTGACCCCACTTCCAGCGGGTAGCAATGGAAGACCTTCTGAGTGTCAGCAGGAAACACGATCTCCGCCACCTCTGACTATCAGATCAAAACTGAAAAAAATCGCTCGGGACATCGCTTTTCACAATACAGCGTTCATTAATGGGCGCTTTTAAGAGCTAGGAGTCAAGCTGGATTTTTGGAAAAGACACATATGCACGCTCATACAATTTTTCCAGGTAGCGCAATCAGCGTTCGTCCGTTGTGCTTCGGTCCTCGAGCGGTGGTTGTTGATTTCTTCTTTGAAATTTGGCTGATCGATGATTGGAGGCGAATTTCTGGAGATGAGGCTTTGTACAGATTCACGCCATGTTTGAATATTCAAAATGGGCGACGATGAGACTTCAGGCGTCGTGATTGGTAGTTGGTTCTTTGGGTGTTGCCGTCTTCCCTGCCTTGGATTGTGATGCGTCATCATCTTTACGTTGGAAGATATGCTGTACTTCGCAGGTCCAAAGGGTCGATTGGAGATGAGTCGTTGCTGAACCGATGTCGCAGAGCGGCAAGGTCAGCGCTGGTGTTCACCATTTTGAAGTCGGCACTTATGTAGCCAAAACTGTTAGTTAATTCCTTGAAATGTTGATTTATAACCTCTAATAACGCTTAGCACTAACACCAACACTTGCAAAAAAAGTGTTTACAGTCCGAAACATTTGTTTATCGCTCTTCTGTACAAAGCTCTCTCAAAGTGCGAGATTCTTTTTGAATGCGTCTGTCTTATTTCTCAGTGCAAATATATTTGCGCAAAACCCTTGCAGAAATCTGTAAGCTTGTTCAAATGGAAAATTATATCTGCCAAATAATGCTAATGTTCATAGGAGCATAAAAAACGTATGAGGATGTGCGAGGTTCTTTTTCTGTAAATTTTAATGTAAACTGAATTAGGAAGTGAGAACATCATATAACCCACAGCCTTAATATCAGCCAACTTCTCAGAAACTGATCGTGGTCAACCATTAATAACTATAGGATTTCCAAACTTTTGTTACTGAATATTGCACAATTTGCTTCGTTCATGAACTTTATTACATTTATTTGACAAGGAAATTTGTGCTCTGAAACGATCTTAGGGCGAACTGCAGCTCTTTTCGTCATCTGTGACTACAAACTTGGGCACGAATGATTGCAAGCATCGTTTCAGTCGAGAACTTTCTCCACACTGTCAAGCCATTGTTTATCCAAAGCGGCCAGCCACTGTCTCGCTTTCTCTCTGCATCACAATCCGTTATTTAGGAGCAGCTTTCTTCCCTGTACTGTACATAGGCATGCTTTTCTCTTTCTGTTTTTATTATTGTTTTTTGTTTACTTATGTTTTCTGATGATGATTCGACGCATTTTGCTACTTTTCTTTTATTACAACTAAAACGTCTTCAATTAAATTTGATCTGTGCTAGCAACAGGGCTGTCTGAGCGATTGATCCATAAGGTCTTTCGTAACTCTTTTGATTCAAATATGTTAGTTCACATCAATTTGCTAAGCCTAAGGTTTTGATGTCTTATATTCTCATCAGCATGCAAACAGTTTCTGCTCTTTGATGTCATTCTTTTTTCTTCCTGTTGCATTTGTGTTATTTCGTGATTTGAGCCACAAAAATGCAAAAAATAATCCGTACTGTGCGCTTTAGTGTTGTTTCACAGAAGTTTCTTTTCGACTTAACTGTTAACTATTTAACTATTGCTATTTCGTAAAATTAATTGGGCCAAGAAAGTACGTTCTCACAGAGTCACGGGATGTTTTGTATCACCAATGAATTAAAACACTTGAGGGTTTCCAAATACCTTTCCTTTCGAGGTGACTTGCACCAGAGCTATCAGTCGTGCTTAGTGAATTGGGCAAATCTGTTGGTGAAGAGTACTTTTCATTTACGACTACTTGGCAATAAGGTCTGTAGATGAACTTAAATATAAGGAGATCGCGGTAACTTGAATTTGAATATCGGAGACCAAAATCACCCCTGACGATTCCTTCCACTCCCAAAGTTAGCGACTGCAAAACTTAAACGGAAAAATTTTGAAAGTGTTGCACCGATAACTCCAGTAAAGTCATTTGGTAACATTTCAAGCAATTTTACATTTTATGAACTGTAGTTCGCACTGGTATGTGTGGAAATTGAAAGGCGGTTTTTATGCGCGTATAGGCAGGGGAGGAAAAGCATAATTTTCACGCTTTTATTCCAAACTTTTTCGTTCCTTGATTCATTATGTGCAGTTGCAGAAGTGAAAAAATATAAGCAGCTTGTAGAGGATAAAACTAAATTTCGCAACGTTCCAAGGGGTAAACGAGAGGGAAAAATGGTTAACAACCAAGAGTAAAAAGGTTAAGAGAAGAAATGTTAAGCAACAATGGTGCAAAACAAAATCTCAACAGATTTTCGTAAATTTCAATGTAATATTACAGCACTTGTAGGTAAAGCTGAATCACTGCAAAAAAATAACGTAATATTAACTTATTTGTCTTTCAAACTTTTAATCCGTCGTTAATGAAAAGTGGCGTATTATGCAAGAAACGGTTGAACTTCAAATTGTTTAGTCCATTTTCGGGACGTCCTGTGTACAACCCTGGTATCAGATTGTTGACTTGTCGAAAATAAAATATTTGAAAGGGTATAAGAAGTTCTTGGTATTAAAATGCTCCGGAAAGTGTCTGAAAATGATTGGATTTTGAAATGACGGTGGGAGTTTTTGCAGCTGCTTAATTTGGAGGGCAAAATGATTTGTTTATGATTTCCTATCATCAATGCAGGTATAAGGTCATTCAATGGAACGGTAGAGCGGTCGGAACCGAAGCACAGCGTTTCCGATTTGAGCCTTGCCCTACTTTATTAGTGATATGATTTTGTAACTAAAGCGTCATTAGTGGCTGGCAAGTGGTTCGCTTTGCGCTCCACATCTGTGTACAACTTCCTTCAGAAAGCTTGAATTAGCACAGAGACATTGAGCGAGAAGGTTTAGAAGCGGATCTCTTTCGTGTAATTCACGAGTTGGCCGAAAAGCGGCAAAAAGGGAAGAGCAGCGTCAATGGTCTCTGCATCGGTGTACATGGTGCCACAGGTGGACAAATTCTCATTCAGCCAAAGGCGCTGGGAAATGGCAGTTTTGCTTGTCTATGGAAATGGTTGCAGCGACGCACGTGTGCGTACAAAAATTGACAGCCCGTGATATTGAGGTAAAGGCACTCAGTACGACAGGAGCGTCTTTCGCGTAAAAACCGGCAGCGCCCAATTTTAGGTCAAGGATTGAAAGGCAATCTTTAATTTTGGTTAAGAGTAAAAATTCAAAAAAACAGTTCACTATAGTAGAATTAAGCTAATATGAGCAAACAAAACTTGTGATTAGCAACAGGTGCTCCTATTTGATTGATTGTTTCAAATCGGTCTCAGTGGGTGAAAAATAGCGCACAAAAGTAATGCGTTACTTCGTTTCTCGTGGTTTATTAGCCGTGAATATACAATCATGAAACACAAATAGCGAATTACTAAGAAAATAATTTTTTAACACATCGGTTTAATGACTTGCCACCAAAGATTGACGAAAAAAACATTGATGTGGCACTATTTTGCAACGAATATTAGACTTTTGCCCACTGCTGCATGTAGATGAGTCTGCAGAAGTTGCGTAATGTGGATATAGTGTTTTAGGTTAATTTGATTTGATGCGGCATAAAGCTTACGGCATACCTTTCGACTTAAAATTAAACACGAAATGTTATAACGTTTTTTATGCTGTAATAAAGTGCTTTTAAGAACTGTGCATAAGGTCATATCAACATATTTCTTCATTTTTTTTCTACTTAGAAACAGGCTAAAGACTGTAATATAACCGATGGCGGTGCAAATTCAAAATTAACACACCAACTGATCCAGTTAAAAACGCTTGGGATTTGTTATTACTTTCCACACTTGCAAAATCAAGCATCAGTAATTTGAAACCGTAAATTGTAAGGAAAAGATAAAATCATTTCTGTAAAGCGCTATTATTCGAAAAGAAAATATGGTTAACGCTGACCAAACAAAGCCAGTTGTTCTTCTAAAGGAGACAGAAAAATTTTGCACAATGTGTTTTTTTGTCACAAAATTGTTCAGGTTGCATGTGTTGGGAACCCCGATACAAAATAGAATGTGTTTGGAACCCCGATACAAAAAATAGGTTGGAGGAATGAAGGCAAACTTAAGGACACGTGTAGATGCTACAGCTACATGCAGAAGAGGGAAGATCATATTTGCACAAGAAAAAGCCAACATTACGTTTTGTGCAGCACCACAAATAAAAGATTTTAAGAAAATCTTTCTTCATGCGGATTCGTGCAAAGGGGACACAGAGAAATGCTTTTTGTGATCAGTGCAACAGTCGAAGGTAGGATTTTTGGAAGAGCCGAAGTGTATGGTGGTGCAAGGTGCAAACATTCAGCTGACATTTGGAAATGGTTTCTTACAAAAATAACAAAACTTTTTCAAAACGTCTCCCTACAAAAGGAAGCGCATAAGGTTAAGTGAACAGAATGACCCGAGAAAAGTTCAGAACCAGTGAGCAATCACTGAGTGAAGCATGGCTGATACGGTGAGAAAATGAGGGCAATTTCGTCCCAATAGATCACCGCGCCCTTCGAAAAGCTCTCTTTTTCGGCAAATTGGCACGTTTTCACAGTTTTTCCCTGTTAAACAAAATATCAACCTATCTGGTTCCTCGTTTATTGACTACCTCCTAAAACGCCAATTCTGGATATGCAATTGTTGTGAAGTATCTCTTGCTTTACTAAAATTCTCTAACTTTTCTGGTTAAAGTAAACCCTGAAAGCAAATAAGCAATGGCACTTATGATGAATTTTGGATAGAATTGTTTTGAAGTTGTTATGATGTAAAGATTGTTCTGTCCATTACAAATGATTGCAGAATGGGTTGTCAACAGTGGCGTAATTGACGGGTGGCAGGAGGGCAAGCCGCCCTCCTAGCAAGCTAAATGTAAGAACTCGGGCCCTTTAGCTGATATTTTGATATTTGGCATTCTTTTAATTTTTCAGTATAGGTTCTTGTTTTTTTGGGTTTCGGGTAGTTTTGTTTTTTTAACTAATATAGATATTCACGACATGCGGATTCGCTATCATTTCTTAATTTTTTTCCGAGTGTTGGCTAGTGGCCCCCTATTGTGGCCAGTGGGCTCCTTTCAGCTAAATTTTGCCTCCCCTGACTCAAACCTCTAGTTACGCCACTGGTGGTCAACGATAATTGAATTGTCTCTTTGAAACAGTTGGGTGACTCCACTCTACACTTTTATTAGATTTCAGAAAAACAAACCACTTTTATAATGCCATACACCCACGATGCGGTCAAGAGGCATTGCAAAAAGTTCAATTGGTTCGGAACCATTTGTTTCTTTACATTTATTTAGGTGCAAAAGCTTTTTTAACGACATCATGGCAGCACGATCTGCACAAGTGTTTTTGAACGCACTGGGAAAACCTGTTTTTTCGTTCTATATGCAGTTGGAAAACCTAATTTTTAGTGCTGTATGCATAAGTTTCGTAAACTCCCAACTCTTTGCAAAAAGAATACGTTATTGCACACCTGACGACAAACGCAAGAAAGCTTGTAAACAGTCGCTAGGCAGATTTCCACGCTCAATAAATGTTTTAATTGGTTACGTGAAACCGAAAGAAATTGAGCTACATGCATTCTGTTTTGAAAAGTGAAGCAGTTATTATAAAGTTCGAGAAAGAGAACGGTGAAGACTACAATTAGCAGAAAAATCTGCTGTGCGAGTTAAAAAAGCTAACATTAGAATCCATGCCGTTTACTAACGGAACATGCTTTAGAAATCGATTATTTACTGTCAGTCATCTCTTCTAGTAAAAAAACAATAATAATCGTTTAGAAAAGAGTTAAACAATATCTGATGCTCCATCCTGGATAAGCATAAAACACGAGAACAACTCATTAAGCAAAAAATCAAAGAAACGTTACAATCGCACGTAATGTTCATTTTTGCGGTTTCTAATGTAAAGTACAAGCTGTAAGAATCATATACTGCAAAAACAATGCCCGCAGAACGGAAACCAAACCTGCTTTTCGTAACAGGTGTTGTGTACAAGTTAGCTTCGTGTCAGTTCAACAACATGAGCTATGTTTGGTGAAACAGGACTGAGCCAATGCTGTCGTGTTTCTAGCCCATACTTTGCCGTCGCATTACATATATACAAAATAAATGTTGAATTTCAATGACAAAAAAATTTTTTGCAACCCTGGAAAATCCTTTGCTTAAGAAATTTTTCAACTTTGGTGGTGTTCCGTAAAAAACACGAAGGGAAAATTGTCAAGTTTTTCATGAGATGCTTTTCAAAGAAATATTTTTAATAACCAGGATTTAAAAAAATAATTTGCTCTGAATGAGATTAGCCTGAAGCGTATGGACAATTTTCCATCTCTTGTGAGCCACTTACTAGGATTTAAAAATTAGGTAAATAATTTTGATTTGCCCTGTTCTGAGGCATTTTTGTTCAAGCCATCTGTCATTTGATGGGTTGCATTAATAAGCAACTGTTTTGTCGAAAACAGTATTTAGAATAGCTTCAGTAAATCATTCGTCATTGTACCACAGAAACGCCAACCAACATGTTTGCTTTCTTTATATTTTTCTGCTTATCAATAATAATTAACTGATCTTATTCTTGCTATCTGCGTGGACAACGGAGGTTGAAGTTGAGCTGAAAACCTAGAAAAGCAAAACAACGATCTTTGCACTGTTGTTTAATGTTTAGACTTCACTTTGCTCACCTGCTGAATTCCAACCATTATTTAAAATCATAAGAAAGCAAGCCCGCAGAAAAAATAAGCGAAGAGGCTAATTGCGTTGTTGGAAATGGTTAATGGCAGAGACGGATTTAGGGAGCGCGGGGCCCTAGGCCATCTTAGTTTTGGGGACCCCAAGCAGGTGCGACCTATTTGGCCGTTCGTCTGAAAAGCGTGAAAGTATGCCCCTCTTATGTGTAGCGCCCCCTCAAAAATCTATCTTTTGTTGTGCCGACTTTGGTTCTACATTTGCCTTAGATGTTCAACAGAAATTAAACCCTTTCCTACATCATTCTCAAGAACAAACGGCATTGCGATCTTTTCTTGGGTTTTATAGCTCTTTCGTGTAGTTCAGAAGTTCTTTTCGTGAAATTTCCGTGATTTCACGCGTTTTTTGTAGGTTTGGTTTTCGGATGTATACATTTTCATGTGGGAGCGTGGTGCTGCCCTCGAAAATATCGTCTAGATGTCGATCTGATTACCTGTATGTAAACTCCTTTTTTATAATAACCGTAACCACATATTTTATTGAACAAACAAGAACAATCCATTCAGTGGACACAGAGCTTATTAATGCCGTTTTGAAGTAGTCAATTTCCAAGCAATACAAGATATAGTGTTTTAATCCTCTATGCGAGGGCTTATCAAACTTTTTGTTCTGCGGCCCCATTTTGAAAAAAGGTTTTTCTATGCGGCCTCCTTGATGGATAGCCTAGATGTTAATGATACGTTTGAACGTCTGATTACAAATCTCAAGATGCATTTTTGTCAATGGCGAAATCCTACAAATGCACACAATCCACGAAAGTACCTACACAGTAATAAAACTACCACGTAATGGAAACGGTAAGGCGAAAAATAATTAACAAAAAACAATTCAGTATATAGAAGTTATCAAGCACAACTACTGGGATGGATGCACTTGATAATTTTTACACAGATCAATCATTCGCAGATTGATACAAGACACCGCAGGACGAAGGACATTCTTAACATTTTTCAAAAAGGATCGGTTTTTGGACTTGATGATTATCAATTTTGAGAATACCGCTTCACACAAATATCTTGTGCAAAAGTCTAAGGGTTTATAAATGGATAGATCAGAAATGACTGAACAGTCATTTTTTGTTCTTATCTAAAAATGACATAGACTGAACTCTGTCTTGAAAATTCGAGCTGCAAACGTTTACCGTTCCCGGGCATGGGAGGTGTGTGGCCTCCTAAAATTTCAATTGTGTATGATTTGTGGATCCAACTTCTCCTGAATGAAAGTCAAAAGTGCTTTTGAAACTGTGTATGAAACTTTTAAATTTAGTTTGAAACTACTTGGTGTGCTCTCAAAGCAGTTAGCCTAGCCCGTAGAGTAGACCTAGAGTCTAAACAGAAGTATGCCTTCATGCTGGAATGAATGCAATAAGGTCAATATCGGTTAGTACGTTGAACAATCATGGTGTAACAATGCATAACTTGTTGTGCCTGGTTTTTAGTATCATTTGATAGCTCAGGCAAGCATCTTAGTAAACACTTGACGGCATAAAGTACGATATTGTCCCCAAAAATAAAAATGCAGTAGAAATAGATTCACTGCAGGCCTATTTTCAATTTTCTTGTAAAATTTACAAGAATTGTTATATCTGATTTGTCAATGCAATTGCTTTCGCAACCCCATTTGAGGCCGCGACCCATAGTTTGAGATGCCCTGCTCTACGCCATAGGCCGATGGTTAACACCATTAAGACAAGTTTTGCACAGCAGCAAAGTATTGTCGCAACACTCTCAGCTAACCATATCAAGTAAGCCCAATGTAGACACATTTTTCCCAGTAAAGCTGACAAGAAACTGTTCTAGCTGATTTGATTAACATATAGTTTCAACAAGGAATCTCTGTTTGCGCTAAAATCTAGTAAAAACAACCAAACGTAGGATCCAACACTGAAACTATGCTTTTCATCGGAGTTTTGCAGTCACTGGCGGTCTTGCCTTGTTGCGAGCTTTTTGTCAGTGGAAAATTGAACATCAGTTAAGTACCGTTTTTCATTCTTTTTTTGTAACCACTTTCATAAAGACGGCCTGCATCTCTATCACGCCCAGATGCACAATATTGTTGTGTTGCTGCTGTACTGACAAGGGTCTAGAGTAGACATTTGAATTACCGCTCGTTTCAAGGTAAATTGTGAAGTTATGCCTCTGCGCAGTTTCGCAAATTTTTAGTTAATACTGAGTCGTCATAGGAAAGAATTGCGCGGGGCCCCCAAAAGCGCGGGGCTCTAGGCCATGGCCTATTTGGCCTGTGCGTAAATCCGTCATTGATTAATGGTATGGCTCAATTCTAAACAGAATGGCTGAAGCGAAAAAGCTGGCAAAACAAAGTGAAACAACCCCGGCTTGGATTTACATGCGCAAATGCTTGTATGGTATCCTTTACTACAGTCATTGGCATTCTGCTGGGCTATTTTACTGTGCTTGTTACGAATTTTAGCAGGCTGTGTTTGAATCTGCTGATTATTATTATCATAGACATACCGTAATGCGATAAGAAAAAAGATCCTGACATGACATTTTTGCTGATTATGATTCTCAGCTATAGGTAGTTGTTGTCAACAACGTGGGTTTCAAAAGTGGTACAATTGCAGTAGAGCAGGGGTTCCCAACTTGGGGTACATGTACCCCTAGGCGTACATTTGCCTATCTGAAGGGGTATATTCATTGTACAGCCGCAAAAAATTAACTTTGACACACAAAAAGGAAGTCTACTTGTATAGTTCCAAAAATCTAAAAGTTATATTAAAAATTCAGTGGATTTTTGTTATTTTACTCAGGTTTTTTGTCATAAGAAATTTTGGGGTGCACGCTCATGTGTCGAAATGCTGAAAAGGGACGTTATCGGAGAATGGCTGGGAACCCCTGCAGCAGAGAGACCATTCCGCATCAATAAAGCTCTGTGATGAATTATACCGCTGTGTGGTTTGTCCGTTCACAACTTGTTTGAGAGCAACGTGACTTTATTTAACTTTACAAAGACTAGAAAAGTGGCTTCTAAATTCGATCAATAGGTTGAAACTGGTGAAAAGTTTCCTGCATATCTTCTCTACTGCTGACAACGGAGAGAAGCCTTTCACCGCAGTTTATAAGATTTCAAATTTTTGCAACGATTGCATAATCAGCAGACATTTGCTAGAGATATGAAGTAGATTTTTTATAAAACTTTATTTGAAAAACAATCCGCTGTTTTTTTACAAACGTTTAAGTTAATAACCCATTAGCAATTGTAAAAAAGATATTTTGGTGTTAGCAATCAATACCTCACTTTCGCTAATAGTAACCAATGGAAAACAAACTTAAAAACTTTTCTAGTGTTGATCATAGCATACTTAGAGGTGATGCATCGGTTTATTTGATACCAAAACATTTGCAATAAAGCAAGAAACATTTCACTACCAAGCAAATCAAGCTGTAATTAAATGTTTGTTTAGTTTTCTTTAAAAACTTTATAACTTATGCATTTTTCGTTTATGTGCTTCTTTACAACCAACGGAAAGCGAAAATCCCAAAGCTGTTACCCGTCGTTGCAAACCGAGCTATAATAATAAAGGAAACAACGCGAAACACAAGGAAGTGGTGCGTAGGCGTCAGAATGGATTTAGAAATTTGACATTTTCCTTTTAATTTTTTAGCAAAAAATGGTTGTTTTCTTACTTTCGAGTGGTTAAAACAAAGTTCACCGCTTATGGGCCCCCGGCAGAAACATTTTTTGGCTACCCCTGAAAAAATCCACTCTTTCCCCCCCTGGAAAAAATCCTTTCGACGCCCATGCAATGGTGAAAGAAAATTATAATCTTCACTAGTTGAGCAAGGTGAAACAACTTGACAAGAACGTGATAAAGACGTTGCCGACTACTGTGGAGATAATATGTGATACAACGAGTGTTCTAACGCGTGATGACAAACGCAGGATCTAATAGGCCTTGAAGGACTTGAGTCTAAAAAGTTATCACTAACGATGAAAATTGTAACAGATGTCTGGACAGGTAAGTTGATTCTAGCTTAAAAGATGCAAATACAATAGTGTCGCTGAATAATACAGAGTTATTATATGCCAGAAGGCCGCACTTCAATTAAATGAGACTTACTTGACCAAAAAAAGTGTTGTGATCAAGGCTGTGGACGTAAGAGAAAAATTGAAAGTGTTGACTCAGCTTTGCAGACTCTGCAATCTGCATTAACAAAAAAAGTTTATGCATTTTATCGAATATTAGTGATATGGAAGCTATTGCAACACACACCATAACCTTACCATAAACCCAGTTTGTGCGCTATGCCATGAAAATACGCAGAAACTTTGTATCTATATATATATCTAATTCCTGCAAAGACAAATAAAACACACAAGTTTGTAGGATAAGAAGCAGTGACTCAATGTGTTCAATGAATCTGGCAAAAGGAATAACGCGCAAAATCTATATTTTCCTGTTGGTCCTAATCAACTTGAAATATATCAGTTTGAAATTGCCATTTTTGTAAGAAAGTTTAAAACATTGAATCTTCATTATTCACGTGCGAACTTTCAAAGGTTTTGTAAAACTACTGACTGACAACTTGTCAGAATAACATTTTGGCAGTCATTTGAACCCTGACCCCAACTATCCTCTCGCTGTAGTCTTTCGGTAAATACCACTGTGCAGCATAAGTGGGTTGCATTCAAATTTAAGCTCATTTGCGTTGCTTGATGCTTGATTGCGATGCGTTGCCAAATTGCTTCCATGTCGCTTGCGTTGAAATAGTTTTGCCTCTCGTACTAATATATTTACAGCACATTTTCTTTCTGATCGTCTCGTGTGTGGGAGTCTTGCTTGCGTGTTTGCTTTTCAGTATTGTAGAGAACCTAAACTTGCAATTGATATTTAACTTTTTCTCCCGGTTGCTTGAGTTCAACGAAGAACATGTCTTCCTTTTCTTTCCTTTCAGACGTCTGACGCAACGGGAGCATCTTGCATTGCACCTCGCTATATTGCATTGTTTTGACAACTCGCCAATTACTCGCCACACGTTTGATAACCGATTATATATAGTCGCGATTAACTATGTTGACTGTAGATATATTTAGCGTCTACACAAGCAGTTGGTGTCGTGCTAGCTTCATGGAATTCCTGTTCTTACGACAAGAACTGCTCACTTTCAGGCTTATAGGTTGTGGTTTAAACTGCTGATTCACATTTGACTAAGTAACTGAAACAAGCAATGGGGACGAAGAACAACAACTACACAACGGTGTCTTTAGATCACACTCAGGGAACACACCCGCCCTTGCTTTCCGAGGTTAAATTGACGAACGAGGCCGTTCCGATGGCATATGTTTGCATTTGTGTGATAGGAATTGCCGCAAACGTTATACTCCTGGCATCTCTTTTCACCGGAAGGAAAAGCGCAGTAACATTGAGGACACCTTCCATGATTCTGATCATTAACTTGGGTAAGATGATGTGTGTTCAGAATGTTTGTTAGAGCATCCTCACAAAGATTCTGTTTTTAAAGCGCAAATGGAAGTAAAACTCAACTTGAATGGTTGCTTGAGCATGGTTTTAATTTGGGCCATTTTTCGCGGTTTTTAGTTTTTGTGGAGAAAAATATATTTTGAGGTTAAGAAAAACTGACGTTTTCCTTAAAAATATGACATTTCCGCATTTTAAATAAAGGTTTAGTAAAGACAAATGATGCCGTATTTAACTGCAACTAGATTTTACACATAAAAGTTAAGAGGCATGGTAATCCAATGCAGTTTGTAAAGCGTAAAAATGCACGATATTCTGGTGACTTTAACAAGCCTTTGAAATAGCCATCGCCGACGTTCTTCTGCTTTTAACTCTTCCATTTGCAATCACTGCGAGACTGGAAAGGCGATGGATTTTTGGACACTTGGCATGCAAACTGGAGGAGGGCGTGAAATTTCTTGGCTACTACGGCTCGATTTTCTTCATAACCACTATGGCGATTGACCGGTGAGAACTAGAGTTACAGACTTTATATAATTAACTACGCTGATGCTGTGGGCAAAATGTAAACCAACGTAATCTGCTCAAAAAATTGCCTAAACCTGTCCTAGAGGCAGTCACACGGAAACAAGCTGTGTTGTGTTGTTTGAGTAAAATGTCAGTGCAAAATTGAAAATGCTTTTTGAAAGTCTAATTTGTGCTTAAACACAAAAATAAACACTTCTGCGATCACTTTATTCGATGAACTATCCTGACATGTTTGAATGAATCGAAATCGTTTCTTCGATTTTGCCAAACACATTTAAAGACAAACGTTACTGTACGTTTAATAGAAACAATCAGCGAAACGTTTATAAAAAAGATTTTATTTTGGAGTATGACCAATGCTCAGCCTTGACTACATATTGATAACATATGTGGTCCATGCTTAAATTGCATTCGTATGCCCATTACTTTTGATTCTGACGTTGCTAGGTACATGTCTCTACGTCACACTGTGGCATACTCCCGCCGGGCTACGATCAAAGCGGCATGGGTTGTCTGCATTGCATTGTGGATCTTGGCTATTCTGTGCGTAACGCCGCTCCTAGTTTTCGTCGGCGTAGATGAGTACGAGTATTGTTACGTCATGTTTCCTGGAAGTGAGGTATAGTATACTTGCAGGAAAACTGTCTTGTTTTCTGCTCCGCGATAGCTTTTCACTTTGATAGAGACAAAGCAACAAATTCCGTTGAAATATTAACATGCATTTTGGTCAGTTTACTTCGTCGCCATACGCGTAGCCAGGGGTGGGTCAAAGGGGCCATTCTCCCCAAATTTTTAGAAAATATAGTCATTTTGTGCTTTGAGAGGCGTTTTTACAAACAAAATAGTGTTAATCGCCTAAAATCAAACATTTTGTCTCCCCCCAAATTTTTTGGCTCCCCAAATATTTTGGGCTGGCTACGCCACTCTTCGTCGCCACTACAAAAAATGGTTGCGCATTACAATGGTGATAATATCGAGTCCAAAATTTCATTAAAAAGATTTGTAACGACCGAATGAAAGGTCTTCAGTGTTTCTTACCGGTATTCGAGGTAAAGTTATGACATAAATCAGTTATCCGGTCTTTCGAAAAACACTTTGAAAGGATGGCATAACTTTTAAACGCACTGCGACTTTCACTGGGAATGTCTGGCAGTGAGTTTCATGTCTTATTTTAGATACGTTCATACCACATGTGACAGCGCTACAAACGACAAAAAATCTGAGAAAACCTTTAAATACATTATTTTTTTGAAAGGTGGTTACGTTCAAGTCTTAAGAACTTTTGTGGGATTGTGACAAATGTGCGAAAAATGTGAAGGCCTTTGTATAAACAAAACTTTTTTCTAGGCGATGCTAAATCTTACAACTGAGGAAAACTACGCTGATTGGTCGCTTTACTCATCAGAGGATTACGGTATCCTTCACTACTTTCCAGATGAAAATGCTGCTATGAGTTCAAAAAACGAATCACTTTCATCTGAAGAACTGGTAGACTCTGTAAGTATTTGGTTCAAAGCAGTTTTTATTTTCTTGCAACCCAAATGTTTTGGTGCACGAAAAGCAGAAAGGCGGAAAATGCTGTGTAGCTCAGCTTTCTGCAACGTTAATGCTTTTAAAGCCATCGTGGCCTTCCTCCCAATATTGAAAATGGCCCTGTCAGCTATGCTTTGAACGTGACACTTAGTTTTTATGCTGCAATAATAAACTGCAACTTATCTTGGAGAAGAGTTGTCGGAAAAAGTGTTGCTCTTTCCATCCGTCATCCGTACGGCTGCAGGGAAACATACAGGTCAAAATGTCGAGACATCAGAGCAGTAGCGACATTCTCATTTCACCATAGAAAGGTGCAACTCATAAAATGTAGGCAATGCGTAAATCATTCGACTCGTCTCGATGCTGTCGTGTACGGAGCGCCGAGCAACGTTTGCGTAATGACAGATGTCGGTCTCAGCAGTTGAAAGGATACGCAATCAATAGCAATGTCTTTGCGCTTGTGTGACCTTTTGATAGAATCAGATTGGCGCAATTTAACCTCAGGAAGGAAACTTTTGTCAGGATGCTTCCCGTCGCTCTGAACTTTAGCTCTGGCCTCTTCGGTCAAGTAAACAGTCATTCCATAGTCTTTCTAGATTACTCAAAAAGTGTTCCTAAAGATTTTGGTTAGAAATATCGATTAGTCAACTGACGTTGCAGATCAAATTTGAAAGCATTTGATTGTTTTGCAAGAAACCCTTTGGGCACCGCAGCAGCTGATATATTGACATTGCTGCATGATTTTTGCGACAACTCGCCAGCCGCTAAAGTTACGTCCACCCTTAAAACATTGTAAGAAAAGTTTTTCACCGCGCATCTTTTGAGGTGTTGGCGATGTACTTCTAACGTTATTTGTGACCTCAAGCCGGGGAAAAATTGAAAAAGTGGTGCAGCTAAAAAAGCAGTGGATGTGTTCAAAAACGTGTAGAAAAAGATGTAAACATGTTAGAAAAATTCATTCTACACAAAAATTGACGGCCAAGATCCAAAAATTCTAAAAAAATTTACAAAAAAATTGTGCTATTATTTGGAAGGGTCCAGAGGGGAATTGGTTGAATTTTTAGGGGTGCTTTTTTCATTTATCTTATTTAAAACTTCATGTCGCCGGTTCCGACCACAGAAAATCTGGAAATTGCAGAACATGTTGACATCAACGTCCTACAACATCCTACCAAATTTCAAGCAGAAATAATAATAAATAAAAAAGTTACGGCAATTTAAATTCTAAAATATTGATGAAAAGACAAAAATTTGTCGAAGTGTTGACAAAAAATTTTCGAAAATTTCGACTTGTTTTGGTTGTATTTTTCGCGTTCTTTCCAATGGTGCACACCAAAATTCGGTATCTGTAACGGTTTTGGCGTAAAACCCAAACAGTCGCTTCTTTCAAAATTTCCAGAAATGCGTACTTTCGCCCCCAAAATTTTCCCCCCAAAACAATGGCAAGTGATTTTTTGGTATTGGTGGTTAGTTACAGTCAGGGCCGGCGTTATCACGTGCTGGGCCCAATTGGAAACACTTTTGCGGGGCCCCACTCAGTGGTGTGTAGAAATTTTTGAGGGGCTGCATCAAGGCTTGCTGATAGAAATCGATAATGTTGAAAAGGCGAGGGCCGAAAGGATGAAGCCAAGACCTCTCCAAGAGAGACTTCAATGGAGGGTGCCGCAAAACCCAATAAATCAAAGGATTATAACCTTCATTAAAACATCCTCTCTGGCCAGGTACCTCTCTGACCAGAAAGGAGGTATGAGTTTAGTACTTGCAGAGAGGAGGGGTTTTGAGTGCTGTGCTAGTGCATATCCAGAGCTCCAAAGTTTGCAGTAGTAGGAAAAGATTGCATGTTTCCAGGCAAGGAATATTAGCCATGGACCTACCGCTTCACCATTTCGTGGTATTCTTTTGCAGTGAAACTTAAAAAAATGTGTCCAATCACTCTCGTTTCTGGGGAAAGCTGCTATTGCTGTATGATTGCAGGCGGTCCTATTTCGAGTAAATGATCCGGGTTAGTCCCTCACATTCCGACTCATGACACCTGGTTAAGGAGCATTATCACTCCTGTTACTTTGCAAATGGCTTAACTGTTAGTAGTTTTCTGTAATTTTCTGCACCTGAAATAGTAATTCATAATTAAAACTAGGTTTATTTCAAACATTTTCGCCAACCCCAGGTTGTCTCAACAAATCTTTACGAGAGGGAAAATGAACAACGCTATTAAAAATATTGACTAAGCAGCACACATTTGCAATTACGAACGAAACGTTACCTTCACAAGAATAGACAAGTAGTAGCAACTATTAAAACATCAACAACTATCGAACCGTATTTTTCAACAACTTTTGAAACATGACCTGACAAATATGAAATGCTTTTATAAATGAAACAAACAAACAGCTTCAAAACTTAAGCTCTCTCTGCCTTAACGAGGTGCTTGTGAAAAAAAACTTGGCTACACATTACTAAAGACAATGGTCATTCTTATCAGAGAATTTTGATAAGGGTGTTAACAACCGCGAAGTTCACTTGGATGTTCGTTGGCAATATATCCCACGCTTCCAAAATACTGTGGGTCCCGCCAGGGCTTGTAAGGTTTGACCCTGCTAACTGCAAAGACTTTTAGAGACCACAACTGTTTTTTCTGAATAACG
>Ga0210059_1004812_pt1 | contig 21750 bp, 15 predicted proteins | sample Ectturendosymbi2_FD_188042 | JGI IMG/M metagenome (GOLD analysis project Ga0210059, IMG submission 188042) | Ecteinascidia turbinata endosymbiont from Florida, USA - Sample 2 (SPAdes) (version 2) | ecosystem: Host-associated > Tunicates > Ascidians > Unclassified | place: Key West, Florida...
AAAAAAACTGAATGGAAAAGTATCAACTTGGCCAGTGAAAAATTTTGAACCAATTGAAAATGCAAATTTTCCAAAATTGCCTGATGATATTGTGGATGATCTTAGTTCAGATCAATATTATGGATACCGAATATGCCTAGCAGTCATGTCAGGATACTTAGACCCTGATTTGCAAAAGCTTCAGATCGGCCCTATTGTTCAATCAAGATGGCTGACTTTGGCCTGCTGCAATCTTCATTTTTATACATCAACAAAACAGCCTTCAAAATGTTTGGTGCAATTGACAAATTTTTGTTTGAAAATCCATTTTCCAACTTGGTTCAATATCAAAAAAGAAAATAAGATTACTGATGTGGCAAAAAAATTTTTCAAACTTATTGAAAGAGTGCGTCAGTTTCCAATTGATAAAGTAAGGGACATTTCAATGAAAGTGCTACAGCGAAACGCATATGTTGCACATTCAGAAAATGTAATTCTTGGAATGTTAGCTGAAGATGATGAGAACATTCGTCGAAGAGCGGTGGATAAGATTTTAGAATTGTGCAGTGAAGCATCAGCAAGCACAGATATGGAATCATCTACCTTAGAAAGCAGCAGAAAAGATGTTGTCCGACAATTGAAGGTTATAAAGATCAATGTAGAAGCTACACACTTTTATGAGCTTACAAATCTTGACAGCATCAAGGATATTTCTCAACCACCTGCCGTGATGGATTTGGATGATACTTCGATTGCTCAAATGCTGACTAAACCTCTGGTCCTGCAGTACCCGTGTCACAACCAAGCTGTGGAAAGACACGTTAAACTAGTAACTGAGGCTGCTTCGGTTGTGAACAGATATGAAAAGTGAGATGGCATGATCCACCAAAAGATTCAATCCAGGCTGCTGATGAGCAAATTTGACTCAAAACAACAATTTGTTTGAAACCAACATTTTACATACAGGACCAGTAGTTATGGTAGCACAAACAAACACTGCAAAATGGGTTGTATGGTTTGACTGTGTGTGAGTGACAATTTCATATGTACTTTGATTTGCCTGCAATTATGCTGAACTTGACTAATATTGTAATCACAACCTGTTATGCACTTATGCATGAGAGACTGAAAGAACCAAATTTATCCCAAATGCATATAAATCCTCCTCAGATAATGCAATTAGGTTTGACATGTTGAAAATGTGACTAAATACAAGCAATAAAAAACAAATGTGAAAGAAAATGGTTAAAAAGTAACTTTTTTAAAAAACGACAAATACTGTTAGGTTTGGCATTGCCTGATTGGTAACCCATATACCAACCCCAAACCAAGCAGTTGTAGAGACAAGTATTTTTTGTAATCAAAAGTTTTAGCTGATGCTTCACTCTATCTCTAGCACAAATAAATTTGCTTGCATACACACAAGTAGTTCAAGAATAAGTCTCGAACACGCGGGGGTATTTTGTGCAGCTCACGATGTATTTAGAAATTTTTTTAACACTTTGAGAACCGGCGTACGATATATTCGTACCTAGATTTCGGCCTAAAACCAGCAGTTTTCAATTGCTTTATCAACGTCATAGTTCCTCCGCTGATATAGCTAGAGAGCTGTTCAAGGACTCAAACGGCCAGTCTTCTAGTCAGCACTTGACAAAAACTTTACTTGGGGGTTGCGGAATTTTTGTGACTAAAATCATAAGTGAAGTAGTTTTTGGGTCATTTTGTCTCATGTTACCTGGCCTAGGGCCCAACCACTAAGCCAAAGTATTTCGCTGAAGTTTTCATTGGAAACTAGGCTCGCGTCCAAGTCTTTTGAGCTTTTGATCGAATTTCTAGCGTTTCTAGTTCAAAAGTTATGATTAAAAAAAAAACAAATTAATCAATTGTCTAATTAGCTAATTAGTCTAATATTTTCATTACTTTGGATCATATATTTGTAATGCGAAACCCTAGAAAATCATCAAAAGTATCAAAGACTCGGATTGTAGCTTAGTTTTCAGTAAAAGAACTTCAGCAAAATAATACCATCTAATGGTTGGCGCCCAGGGCCAGGTGAAGTGGGCCAAGGTGGTAAAAAGTCCTCCACTTATGACGTCACTCATAAAAAATCTGCACCTCCAAGCAAAAAACTTTTTTTCAAGTGCAGACTAGAAGACTTGCCGCGTCTTTTGGGACTTTTACCAGGTCTGTAGCGCTGATCGGACCAGAGAAATTCCCACGCAAAGCCATGTGCGTCTTGGTGTTTTTTTTTTTAAATCCCTGATTTCGGCCAGACGCCGAAGTGTTAATAAATAACAATGAAGTTATTTAGTTTATTCACTGGTGTTTCAAAGTGCTCAGCCAGCGAGTGAACAAGATCCTTTTTAAACGAACATACAGAAGACTGGAAATGATTTTCCTAAAATTTATGATACATTTGACCCGAACTAATATGTAAAAGCTGATTCCATTAAGTAGTAAGGTTCAGGCACCACCATTGTTGTGTCAGCGTAATAACGTGGCCCTCAGGGTACAGTTTAATTCAAATTGCTCTCGGGCTATTCATGGCTCCTGGAGCAATTTGAATTTGAAGCCCATGTTCTAAAAGATGTTGATCTCAGTGCCCTTTGACTACATGTGCCATAGCAGCAATATTCAAACTCACAGCTTTCGCCCATCTTAGTAACCGGCACATCGTGGCCGTTTTATGTCACCATTATGACTCGTGACTGCATGTGACCACTACTGTATCATTTGTGTAATTGTTGCGTCACAAGGCCAGAATTGGGCCACCGTGACTAAGCGAGGAAATTCATGTAGTCTGTCTTGTGATTTGTTTGCAATTCTTTGTGTATTATATGATTTTATTTGACTTAGAAGTGATTAATTTCCTGCAAGCGTTTACGATTTCCCGGGAAGGTCCTTCCCGATTTCCACACTTTCTTCAGCCCTGGTGATTAACAATGAGAAACCCTATCAAGTTTTGATAAGATATTTCACTAATTATCATCAAATTTGTTTATTTTCCCAAAAACACAAAACATGATGAAGTGAATTGTTTGAAAAATACAAGATCAGTTGATAGTTAGTATAAGATCTTTATGTTAACAAGAGAAGCAAACTATGCTTTTAAACAGGAGCAGAGCAGCATACAATAATACAATGAGCAGATAAAACTGCTCTAGAAACAAAATAATTTTAAAATATCCGTAAGGATGATACAACAAATACTGCCGCCAATCTTTTCAAATCCTCTGAAAAATTATAGTAATCACTTTCAGTCTAAACAAAACCAACACATGTCAACAAAGTTTCTTAAATAAACTCCGACAAAATTAAAAATTTTGAAACATACTTAGATGTACACTGGGTTCCTAATTGAAACTTACATTACAAGTATGTGTGAAGGATGAATAGAAAAATCAAGCTCTTGCTTTAGTATTATAACGCCACTGGTGACTGAATTCAAGCCAAAAAATCCAGGGGGGGTTTCCGAATGAATTGTATACTGAATTTGGAATCCATCAGCATCAGTAGCTTCCACAGTAAAAGCAGTATAGCCCACAGGCAGATTCTGAAGAACAATAAAATATTAATAGGACTGAACAAGCAAAACTGATGGTCATACAATGCACTTAAATTACTTAACACACCAAACCTATCGCACAATATAAATATACACAGAAAATATCATACACGCAAAATCAACCCAACATAGATGAATTTTTGCAACCACTACCAGAAGCAACAACACAATTGGTAAACTACGATAGTGGAATCCTATGTATTAGGTGATTTTAACATTAACTTAATGCAGCTAGTGATAACAGAATACAGCAATATATAGATACTTTGTGCAGCCTTAGCTGCTAACATATTTTAAATGGAGGCGAAGTAGAAAATTTGATTGTTGCTCAACTCAGGTGAGATTAGGCAAACTGCCAAAAAGGTCAGAAAGGACCAGGTCAGGATGAAACCATGGGAATTCATGATAGCGGTAGTTAATTTATAAATGACGGTGCTGCTAAGAATATTGTTTTACTGGATCAACTGCTTTGTGCTGTTAAACAAATCAAAGACACAAGTTGCTGCACCTATAGACACTCTGTGCAGCCTTAGCTGCTACCATATTTTAAATAGAGTGATGAGTGATTCAGAACAACGTATTGACCATATCTATATAAATAATTTATCCAAAGGAATTAATCTAGATATTATGTTGCATGCTATTAGTTTGTAGCTAAAACTTCAATAACAAGAGATGAAAAGAATTTTCAAATGCACAAGTAGTGTTGATATCCTTGGCAGTGTTGATATCCTTGTTTTCATCTTAGACCTTCAAGTTCATCAAAATCCTTGACAGATTGAGTATTCACAATGGATTGTTCACAAAACTGTTAATTTCATTACTACCACCTTGCAAATAGCAGGAACACATGCTTCTTACAAAACACACTAGAAGGAAATTTGAACTTAAATCAAAGACATGGATAACAAACAGGATCAATTTTCTTCTATTAGGCATTAAGATTACTCATTTTATAATAATAAAAGATAAAAACTATGAGCAGATTATAAAGTGAAGAATTTAAAGTTCGCTCATGTATTGCCAACATGTTACGTCACCTCACAAGAAACTGACATCACATCTTGCACTCTTGAGGTGGCTTGCTGGCTCCAGATGGGCTCCTGGATGAGCAACATTGCAAACAGCCACCCTAGTCCTTGTGCATTCAACTACATAGTACTGCACTCCTGTCTGGCGTCACAGTATTCATACCCGCATCATCAACCCCACCATCAACAACGCCTTGCAAATTGTGACTGGATGCCTGCATGCTACAGTACACCAGCGCACAACCTTCCCATCATCGTAGGCAGTGATTCCCAAACGCCGTGCCGCGAGGACTCCTCTACCGTGCCGAAAGTGTGATAGTTAACCAATTTCTTTTCTGCAAAAATTCACCCTCTAATACAAAAGGTCAAGATGTCTTTGAAATTCTTACAACAAACCTCAAAAAGCATGGCTTATCTTAGGATTCTTGCGCAGGAATATGTACCGCTGGAGCACCATCCATGGTAGGTTTCATAAAAGGCTTTGCATCTCTTGTGGCAAAACGCAATCGTACTATTGTGCGAACTCACTGTTTTTTACACAAGTGTTAGTTGCAAAGATAGCACAAAATGAATAAAAAGAAGTGTTGAGTGAAGTGATCGAATTAGTGAATTTCATTAAAACTTGTACAGTGAAATCCAGAATCTTTGAGTTGATATGCAAGGATATGGATTCTCAATACGTTCGTTTGCTGTTGCACACTGGAGTAAGATTGCTGTCAAAAGGGAAGGTGCTATCTCGTGTTCATGAACTTCAGAACGAACTTCTAACTTTTTGTGGGACAGAAGGGCATGAGCGGTTTTGTAAATACATTAGAAACGATTTGTGGTTGTCTAGATTGTAATATTTAACAGAGATATTTGGGCAGCTCAATAGACTGAAGAGCAGCATGCAAGGCAGAAATGAAAATATTCTTACTTCGACGGATAAATTAATTGCTTTTACGAATAAAGTTACTTTGTGGAAGAGCAGAATGAAGGCAGGTAGTTTAGACATGTTTCCATTAGTACGTAAAACCTGCATGAAGGAGATGATTCCTGTCATTGTTGAGCATTTGACGTGTTTAGGAAGGAGAGTAGAAGAATATTTTCCCTCAATCAGTGTTGATGAATTTGATTGGATTCGTAATCCTTTAGTGAATTTGAGAGACTCTTCTAACTTTGCAATATGTGAAGAGAAAGAATCAGCATCCCTCTCCAGCAATCGCGGACTTAGAATGAACAACGCGGAGCTTACACTGGACGCATTTTGGTTTTCTATTATGCAAAAGTATCCATCTATTGCTAAGAAAGCCATCAAATTGTTGTTGCAGTTTTCTACATCCTACGTGTGTGAACTTGGGTTTTCCATCCGAAACAATATTTAAAATATAAAACGTGAAAGACTTCAGAGCGTTCAGAAAGAATTGAGGGTGTACCTCTCACATATCCAACCTAATATTGCAGCAGTAGTACAAAATCCCAAGCTCATGTTTCACACTAGTTCTTGCACCATTTCAAAGTAGATTTGGAAGCTTCATTTACGTAAGTAAAATTACATTCGTAATTTAACTTTTAAATTGTCACGCAACCACTGGACATGCCGGCAAATGTAGGATTTAGTGTTCTTTATGATCATTTCTCTATTTTTAACATCACTTGATATTTTTTGTATATAAGAAATGCAAAAATTCTTGATGTATATTGCCATTTGCAAATATTATTTAAAATGAACTTGGGAACAGGCATCTGATGTGCAAAATGCATTATTAATATTGGGAAATACAGTGATTTTTACAACAGTGATGCCGCGAAATTTTTTCAGCCTTGAAACTGTGCCGCCATGTAGAAAAGTTTGGGAACCACTGATCGTAGGCATCCAACCTGCTGAGATTCGTCACAATGGAGCCACATTGTTTTTAGCATGCTCTGCCCTGGAACTTCAACATCTGCTCCACTAAGTGCTCATCTTTCCATCAAGTGCAAATGCATGGTGCCCCAAATCGAGACACCTATTTGTACCTGCGGCACAACTCATCAGAAGTGCGGAGCTCTGGCATATCATGGATGGAAAGGGGAGTGGTTGGACAACACTACGAGATTCCATACTTTCATCCCAACATCAGCACCCACTCTCTTGGAATGGCACTTACAAGAACAGCATGGGTCTGGCTTGACATTTGGAGAGCTGGTGCATGATATACCCTACTAGGAAATCCACCTACAACTGGCAACAGTTTTCGATTGCCTTACCAACGCCATAGCTCCTCTGCCGATTGTGGTAGAGAGCTGTTTAAACCCTAAAATGATACAACATATCTTCTAGTCTGCAATAAAAAAAATTTTTGGTTGGGAGTTGCAGATTTTTTGTGGGTGACATCAGAGGTGAAGTAGTTTTTGGCCACTGTGACTCATCTTACCTGGCCTGATGCCCAACTGCTAGACCCAAGTATTTTGCTGAAGTTTTATTGGAAACTATGCTCGAGTCCAAGTCTTTTGAGCCTTTGATCACCTTTCTAGCATTTCTAGTTCAAAAGTTATGATCCAAAATAAACAAACTAATTAATTATCTAATAAATCAAATATTTTGTTTACACTAGATCATAACTTTTGAACCCGCAACCCCAGCAGGTCATCCAAAGCATCAGAAGACTCAGATTTCAGTCTAGTTTCCAAGAAAAGCTTCAGAAAAATACTGCCATCTAATGGTTTTAGCCCGGGGTCAAGTGATAAGGGCCAAGGTGGCCTAAAAGCCCTCCACTTAAGACGTCACTCCCAAAATTTCTGCAACCCCCAATCCAAATATTTTTTATTGCAAATTACAAGACTTGCGAAGTCTTTTGAGTGTTTGAACAGGTCTCTAGCACTTTGGCCCCAGAGTTACGCTTGTGCAAAGCCACATGCAATCCGGCTGTTTTGGCGCAAACTGCTTGAAACAGGGAAGATGCGAAGGTGTTAACCACCTTCAAACTCATCAGTTTTTCTGACAACATACGTGCAGTGCACGGGCGGATCACCAATGGAATGCACAGTGGGCTGACATCCCTGCAAGACTCCACATCTTAACCCCTGAAACCGACAACCTCCCTCTGGAATGACCTTCCCAGGAAGAGCCTGGGTTCGGCCTAACTGCGTCCGCACCAGTGTCAGACGTTTTCAATCCTGCTTGTACAAATGGGGTATGGTCTCTTCTGTGGCCTGTGAGTGTGACGCAGAAGAACAAACCATCGACAATGTTGTCCTCCAATATCCAATCCATCAACCTCGTCATGTGCTGCATGGCCTGACGGTACTGGACGATGAGATAATCGAATGGCTGCTCAATATCTGCCCTGAGATCCAGTGTGTCCAATCAATGGTTTGATGAATTTGCTCAAAAGAAGAACACCCAAAGAATGACTTCAACCTTTTGATGGAATGACTTCAAACTTTGAGTGCTAATGCGTTAACGTATTGGAAAGATTCTTGTGAATGTTCAGTTGAAACGACTGGGTACAATAAAGTTGTTGTGTGGCACACAACAAATGAAACAACTGATTATAACTTACTAGTTTAAAAAAATGGCATAGCCCGCGCCACACAGAGGGCATTCGATAAATAATTGTGGAACTCAACAATTTCTTGATGCCTGCAGCTATGAACAACATTCATAAAAATTTTCATTGTAAAAGACCAAGTACAAAAGAAGTCATGAGCGTTTGAATGCAGGCAAAAATATTCTCGTGTGCCAGCACCAAACCACTTGTGCATAAGAACAAATATTCTCGTGTGCCGTGCTAAAAGGTGTTAACACTTTTGTTGCTGGCCAAATTTAGGCATAAATCAAGAATAGGCCATGTGTCTTAGCAACAGCATAACTCCTCAGCGGATTGTGCAGAGAGCTGTTCAAGTCCTCAAAAGTCTTGGGAAGTCTTAGAGTCGACAATGAAAACAATTTTTTTGGTTTTTGGTTTTGAAATTTTTGTGAGTGACGTCATAAGTTAAGGCGTTTTAAGCCTTTTTGGCCACTTCATCTGGCCCTAGGTCCAAACCACTAGATGGTAGTATTTCGCTCTAGTTTTTATTGGAAACTAGGCTAAAATTTGAGTCTTTTGATGACTTGCTGGGGTGTTAGGTTGAAAAGTTATGACCTAAAATAACAACATAATTAATCCCAAAATTATATAATCAATTAGTTTCGTTTGTTTTAGATCATAGCTTTTGAACCAGAAGCACTAGAAAGTGGATCAAGGGTTCAAAAGACTCGGATTCTAGACTAGTTTCCAATGAAAATTTCAGCAAAATTTTTGACCAGCGTAGAGATTTTCAACCTTTTTCATGCAGCAACACATTTTGCAACCCAATTTAACCTAATGTTTTTGCAACCCAATTTAACCAATATTACCTAAGTAATATTGCATTGAGATCAGTTCACTACAGTTGAACTCATAGTCATCTCCAATATGCAATTGGTGTCTGGGGTGGAGCTGGAAAAACAGCTTTGAGCTGACTAAATGTTTTACATAACAAAGCATTAAGAGCAATGACCTATAGCTCTTATAAGTCGAGAGTCTCACCATTTTATAAAAACTTAAACCTTCTTAAAATTAATGATGTACACATTCTTGAAATAGGTAAGTTCATGCATAGTTTGCACTGGGGTGGAATACCTGTCAATTTCGATCCTTTGTGTACTTCTGTAAGTCAGGCCCACTCCCATGCAACTCGTGCTGCCACACGAGGTGGTTACATTTGCCAATGGCTTCGACAGTCTAAGACAAAAGATCTCTCAAATACCTTGGCCCAAAAATCTGGGACTCTCTTGCTCCCTCTTTATATGATCTGCCTTCAAAAGGCAATTAAAAGACAAACTGGTTAATGAATATAGTGTTTGATTATCCTACACAATATTATGAAACGACCCTAAGGTCAGGGCTGTACACCTTGGATTCACCGATCTCTGCCTGTTTGTAGTGTAGCATTGATTTTAGTTAAACAAGTATATCCTGTGAGTGCAACATTCGTTTTAGATTCTAGTGTGTTTTTGCGTGCATGAATTAACTGTTTATTGCTGTTTCATTTTTTGTTGTTTTTGTTGTTGTTCTCTCTTTCTTTGCTGCCAAGGTCTCTTTCTTTCTTTCGCAGGCAAAATGCACCAAGTAGGTTCATCTCCATCGTATGCAGCAGGCCGGCACCTTGGAAGATTTCTCACCATCATGAAATGCTTCTGCACAACCTGTAAAGCTTAGTACAACATAGTGCACGTGGCCCCTCAAGCGGCTGGCTTTCGCAGAAGTTGGTGAATTGACTTCTTCTTGGCACAAAAACATGAACTGCTACAGAGCAACAGTCTGGAAACCTGGGCAGAGTTTCAATTTAACTGGGTTTACACTTTCTCTGCCATGCTCAACTCTTTGCGGAATTGAGCAAACCACGATAGATACCAGTTGCGACCCAGCACTCCCACGCAACTGTGTTGATCATCCAGCAGACTGCAACCTCTTCGAAAATATATAATTTGCAATAATTCGGCCATCAACTTTAAACTACGATTTTGAAACTGTTGAGGGGCACCCAACGAGACAACCTGTTTTACAGGTTTTTTTTCAGTGTCCCAGCTCCTTAAATTTATTTTTGCATGAATTTGTTTAATATTTGTGCCAATAAACTCACTCTCTCTCTCTGAAGACCCCCTTCTGAAAATTTCCAGTCAGGCACGTATTATGAAGTTGTGTTTGCACAATAGAAAACCAAATGACAAAAAAATAACCTACGATATCACTATGTTGAACAAAGACTAATTTATCAACACTTTCGCGCCAGGCCGAAATCGAGGATTTTTGGAAAAAAAACACCAAAACGCATGTGGCTTTGCATGGGAATTTTTCCTGTCTGGTAAGCGCTACAGACCCGGTAAAAGTACCAAAAGACGTGGCAAGTCTTCTAGTCTGCACTCGAAAAAAGTTTTTTGCTTGGGGGTGCAGATTTTTTGTGAGTGACGTCACAAGTGGAGGAATTTTTACCACCTTGGCCCACTTCACCTGGCCCTGGGCGCCAACCGTTAGATGGTATTATTTTGCTGAAGTTTTTTTACTGAAAACTAAGCTACAATCCGAGTCTTTGATACTTTTAATGATTTGCTGGGGTTTCGCGTTAAAAAAATATGATCTAAAGCAATGAAAATATTAGACTAATTAGCTAATTAGACAATAGATTAATATGTTCTTTTTTAGATCATAACTTTTGAACTAGAAACGCTAGAAATTCAATCAAAGGCTCAAAAGACTCAGACTCCAGCCTAGTTTCTAATGAACACTTCCACAAAATACTTTGGCCTAGCAGTTGGGCCCTAGGCCAGGTAACATGAGCCAAAATGGCTTCCAGACTACTTCATTTATGACATCACTCACAAAAAATGTGCAACTCCCAACCAAAAATTTTTTTTCGAGTGCAGAATAGAAGACTGGCTGATCCATTTGAGCCCTTAAAAGGCTGTCTAGCACAATCGCTATGGCATTGGTAAGGCAACCGAAAACTGGTTTTAGGCCGAAATCTAGGTATGAATATATCGTACGCCGGCTCTCAAAGTGTTGAAATTCATGCACATGGCAGCATCAGCAAGAGACCTGTGCCATATGCAAATTACTCCACAGCACTAATCATTGAAAACTAGAATAACTCTCAATTTACTTACTGCATTCAGATATCTAATTTTACAAACACAGCATACTTTTACTTCAGAAAGTTTTTCATGCATTGCCAAACCCAACAGTACTGTAATGGTTATAATCACAATCACACTTAAACCAATTTTGAATGAAAAAGTAAGCTATCATTTTTTCCAGTGACAGGTCATCCTATTATTTTGGCTGCCATAAGTGGTTTCATATACAAAATATAGAATAGAGACGATATCATGAATATTTTTTATCAGAAGCTCTCGCAACCCCTAGAAAAAAGGCAAACGAGCCCTACAGAAGTCACAACCCCAAGGTTGAAAAACACTGGTCTAGTGGGTGGGCCCAGGTCAGGTAACTTGGTCAAAAACGTACCTCACTTATGACATCACTCACAAAAAAACTGCAAACCAAAACCAAAACAATTTTTTTTTCATTGCAGATGCGAAGACTTGCCGAATCTTTTGAGGGGTTGATTAAGTCTCTAGTGCAATTGGCTGAGCAGTTATGCCATTGCTAAGACATATGATTTATGCTTGATTTATACCTGATTTCCAAGTACGATATATTTGTACGCCAGCAGCGAACATGTTAAATACATATCCCAAACCAAAACCATTCATAGGTAAAATTGCATAAACCAGATGTTACCAAAGAACTCTTGTTTTGAGTTGTATCTTACCTTTCAAGAAGTATAAATGCACTGCACTGACGAAAGCCATGGTTGACCTATTTTGATGAAGCAAATGACCCCTCTGGGAATGGCCAGAAAGTAGAATTGCCACCCTTAGCCCAAATGCTAATATCAACATCACAGGTTCAACCTCAAAGCCGTAAATTTTCAGATTGAATTGATCAGAGAGAACCTTTGTTAATTAAAAGGCAGAACAAAAAAGACATAATAGTGTTAGTATTATGCAACTTCTATTGTGCTCTTAACACCTTGAGAGCTGGTCTCTGAGCATATCGCACCTGGAAATTGGCCTAAAATCAGCAGTTTCTTATTGCCTTACCAACGCCATAGCTCCTCTGCCGATTGCGCTAGAGAGCTGTTCAAACTCTGAAAAGATTCAGCAGAAAAAATATTTTTGGTTGGGATTGCGTATCTTTGTGAGTGACATCATAAGTGAAGTAGTTTTTAGCCATTGTGGCTCATGTTACCTGGCCTAGGGCCCAACTGTTAGACCGAAGTATTTCGCTGACGTTTTCATTGGAAACTAGGCTCGAGTCAAGTTTTTTTGAGCTTCTGATCGACTTTCTTGCGTTTCTGCTTCAAAAGTTATGATCTAAAATGAACAAATTAATTTAATTATATAATTAACTATTTAATCAAATATTTTTTTACTTTAGATCATAACTTTTGAACCCGAAACCCTAGCAGGTCATCCAAAGTATCAAAAGACTTGGATTGTAGCCTAGTTTCCAATAAAAATTTCAGCGAAATACTACCATCTAACAGTTGGCACCCAGAGCAAGTGAAGTTGGGCCAAGGTGGCCTAAAAGTCCTCCATTTATGACGTCACTCACAAAAAATCTGCACACCCCAAGCAAAAAAATTTTTTTGAGTGCAGACTAGAAGAGTCTTTTGAGCCTTTGAACAGCTCTATACCGTTTTCAGCACCAGAGTTACGATCATGCAAAGCCACGTGCGATTCTGTTGTTTTGGCATGGAATCCTCGAAACAGGCCGGACGCCACAGTGTTAAGCAGCAACCAACAAAGTTTGAATTTTAAACAAATGGCTGAATACCTACTGCATCTATCTCACTGAAAGTAGGCAAGCTTGCAAACTTTGTTATTACAGGCATTTTGTGATCAGCTAAAACAAAGCTTCAAAATTTGAAATCTGCAATCCAGACTGTGCTGTCATTCTTAAAAACATTGTACAGTTTGTGAAAATAGCATCATCTGATATTTACCAGATCTGTTTAAAGTTCGTTTCTTTCAATTTTTTCCACCATTTTGGAAAACTTCCAAGTGACATTGGGGACATATAGTGATAGTTGCACAATATTTTTGTATCCTAATGTTCTACTTTTTCATGGGCACAATCATACATATAAGTTGCTCTGGCATGTACCATAAACTCTGAATCATGCTAGCAACATTATTGCTTACAAATTTGAACTAATCAGTGTGATCAAAGATGACTCTGCTTGAAAAAGTTCACAATTCCTTTTTCAGAATTTCTACGCTTTTTCAATGCTTTGCTGAATTCAATACTTTCTCAAGGTCTTGAAAACTGATTTCACATTTTAATACTTTTCCATAGTTTCAACACAGCATGGGAACTCTGTCATAAATCATTGGTTTCTTCTTATGCAATGGAACACTCAAAAGTGCTGCAGTAAAGCCATTTGATCACTGTCATCCTTATTATTTGATTTCTTCAAAGTACCATAGTGCACTGACCATGTTGTGTAAATTTATTTGCTGTTTGAACAACATACACTCACTGTAATGTGTTTTATTCTTATCTTTTGTGGGGACACCTGACATGATAAGCAAACTTTTTTTCAGTGTCCTGGCAGACTGTTTATTTCACAAATCTACATTGTCCCCTTTTTAGTAATAAACTGTTGCTTCCTACTGTTGTTTGCAAATCACACAAGTGGCAACATAACAAGCATAGTTTCTACATTTCAGCTTTTGATTCATCAGGACAATTTTATTCTTTGCCAGGATATGTGAACAGTAGGGACCATAGACTTTTATGATTTCCATGGCAACCACAAAGTGCACAATACTTGCAAGGCCATGATAAAACTTTGCTTTATCTTTTTAAGCATGGTGTTCTTAATTGTTAAGTTTTACACAATTATTTGGGTCTTTCAAAGGTAATCAGAGATTTGTACTTTTTTTCTTTGAACAATAAGTGTAACACCATTTAGGCAAAGAACTAATGTTTTATAAACTAGAATTAAATTTTGTGAAACCATTTATATAAAACACTAGTGTTGACACTACAAGTTGACAGTTAAAAATCATTGCTGAAATAAAGTATACTTGAAACAATTTTATGTTATTTTCATTTACACAGACTTTAAGTTTAAAAGGATCTCCAAACAAAATTCAGGAATAATCAAATTTGTAACCCACCTCAATAACTTTTTCAACATATGATGTGCTTCCAAACTTGGGTGGTTCTGTTTGGATATTTTTTATTGCAACATATAGGTTATTTTCCTGATAAAAAATACACAAAAGGATATTAAAATGCATCCTAAAATTTTGACTACAAATAAAATAATGCACATCTGTAGATAACATTTTGCAAAACAACAAAATTGCCTCTCCATTCAAAAAGCTACTCGAATAAAAAAATAAAGATGCAACGAAAGTACAGCACATGCAGCTCATTTGTTTCTTTTGCTGAAAACACTTTGGCTAAACGCGTGTGTGGTGTTGGTCTAAATTTTCATAAGAGCAGTTAATTTGATTACTTTATCCAAAGTAATTGAACCAAACCCAGAGGATAGCCGATACTGAAAATTTTGGGGAGTGTTGCAGGAGCACATGTTGATAGCCACCTGTTACTAGCTGTCAAGTTTCTGTATTCCTGCTCAGAAGTTTGTGTCCAGGTTGATAAAGTTAAATCACAAGCTCTCACGGTGGGTGTTGGACACAGACAAAGATGTGTACCATCACCACTGAATTGGATAGACCATTGGTTTCGAACTGACTGTCTATTGCCTCCAGGGGTCCACAGAAAGATTTATGGGAATCCATGACCTTAGCAGGCATAAAATTAAAGCACAATAAAGAAATCTCAAACAATCTGTCCTGGTGGTCTAGCTTGCAAGAGACAACAAATTGAGTGAAACTCTAGAATCCAAACTATATTGCAATACATGATTTCACTCATATGAACGGACATGTTTTATTTAATTTAATAAAGTTATGCAAGAAGGGTTTAATTAAATTCAGTAGAAAGTTTGATACAGTTTGTTCCAGAGCAGCTTATCCATATCAGTAATTTCTGACATATCACATCTTGCATCTGTTGGATAAATCCTATCTCAATACTCAGCACGCACCACAGACAAAGTAGTTTCAAGACAAATCAGTTTTTCAGGCAAACATAAAAAAAACATATGAGAGCACCTTCTCATTAGTCCACTCAGCAACAGAGTGAGCAGAGGCAAAAGAAGTAACACAAGTATAGGGGAAGACAATCAACATGTACCCTGAAAGTAAGAACATGCAGCACTCAGCAAAAACCAATACTCTGATTGCATCAATGCACCACTGTCAAACAAATGTATACAGCACAACCAATGTGTTATATATTAATAGCAACGCTTCCAGTTAATTGTCCTCCATTGCTCCCAGCCAGTTCTGGCCAGTGTTCCGTCTAAGCCGAAAAAACGGCACTTTCGGCACTTTTTTGGATGCCAGCCAACAACAATTTTGAAAATTGGCACTTGCAAATTTGGACGCAATTTCTTTCACTGGAGAAAATGCACAAACCAAATTTCTTAATTTTTTCAAAGATGTGAGGGACATATTTGCACGATTTAAGCCGTTCTCAGGTCACAGTAAGGATACAGCAGTGAGCAGTGAAAAAAGTTCAGACGCAGTTTGGAAATTCTCCACCTGCAAGTTTATAAAAAAGTTCCGGGTGCATTTTTGCGATTTACGTGTCCAAAAACAAAGCTGTTTACTAGTGATGTTCAGATGCATTTCAGAAGTTCTCTGCCTGCAGGCTTTACAGAAAAAGTTCTGGGCGCATTTTCACAATTTGTGTGTCCAAAAACGTAACTGTTTGCCGTGAAGTTCAGATGCATTTCGGAAGTTTTTGCCTTGCAGGGTTTATAAAAAAGTTCTGGGCGCATTATCACCAATTTGTGTCCAAAAACGAAGCTGTTTGCCATGAAGTTCAGACACATTTCAGAAGTTCTCTGCCTTTAAGCTTTACAGAAAAACTTCTGGGTGCAATTTCATGATTTGTGCGGTCAAACGCGAGGCTGTTTTCTGTGAAGTTCAGATGCATTTTGGAAATTTTCGCTTTGCCAGGTTTTGGGCACATTTTCACGATTTATGTGTCCAACAACGAATCTGTTTGCTGTGAAGTTCAGACGCATTTTGGAAGTTTTCACCTTGCGAGGTTTATAAAAAATGTTCTAGGCACATTATCACCATTTTTGCATCCAAAAATGAAGCTGTTTTCTGTGAAATTTAGACATATTTTGGACGTTTTCTCCGTGCAAGCTTGATAAAAAAGTTCTGGGTGCAATTTCATGATTTATGCATCCAAAAACGAAGCTGTTGGTCATTACGTTCAGACGCATTTAGGAAATTGTCTGCTTGCCAGGGTAACAAATAACTTTCAGGGCGGATTTTCACGATTTATGCGTACAAAAACTATGTTGTTTGCTGTGAAGTTCAGACGCATTTTGGAAGTTTTCTACACGCAAGCTTTACAAAAAAATTAATGTGCTCATTTTCAGTTTTTTTGCGTCCAAAAAGGAAGCTATTTACTGTGAAGTTCAGACGCATTTTGAAAGTTCTCTGCCTCCAAGGTTTGCAGAGAAGGTTATGGACAAATTTTCACGATTTTTGCGTCCCAAAACAAAGTTGTTTGCTTTCAAGCTCACACACACTTTGGAAGTTCTCTCCATGCAAGCCTTATAAAAAAAGTTGTGGGTGCATGTTCACGATTTATGCGTCCAAAAACGAAGCTGTTTGTTGTGAAGTTCAGACGCCCTTTGGAAGTTCTCTGCCAGCATGTTTTGCAGAACAAAGTTTTGGGTGCAATTTCAGGTACCAAAAAACAGGAATGAAACGCAGCACTAAGGCAACAGAACACTATAGCAAACTTCATATACAACAATGTCTCAAACATGCTTTCTGCAATACTTTTTGGGAGTGTTCAAATAATTATTACTTAACTCTTTGGTGTCCGCTAAGATTCGGGGATTTTCGGAAAAAGACGCCTAAACGCACGTGGCTTTGCACGGGAATTTCTCCAGTCTGGTATGCTCTACAGACCCGGTAAAAGTCTTAAAAGACGCGGCAAGTGTTCTAGTCTGCACTCGAAAAAAAATTTTGCTTGGGGTGTGCAGGTTTTTTGTGAGTGACTTCATAAGTGGAGGACTTTTAGGCAACCTTGACCCACTTTGCCTGGCCCTGGGTGCCAACCTTTAGGTGGTAGTATTTCACTGAAGTTTTTATTGGAAACTAGGCTACAATCTGAGTCTTTTGATACTTTGGATGACCTGCTGGGGTTTCGGGTTCAAAAGTTGTGATATAAGTTAGTAAAAATATTTGACTAATTAGCTAATTAATTAATTTGTTTATTTTAGATCATAACTTTTGAACCAGAAACGCTAGAAAGTCGATCAAAGTCTCAAAAGACTCAGACTCGAACCTAGTTTCCAGTGAAAACTTCAGCGAAACACATTGGTCTAGTGGTTGGGCCCTAGGTCAGGCAACATGACCCAAAATGACCTCAGAACTACTTTACTTATGATGTCAGTCACAAAAAATCTGCAACCTCCAACCAAAAAATTTTTTTTCGAGTGCAATCTACTAGACTGGCCGATCCGTTTGAGCCCTTGAACAGCTCTCTAGCGCAATCAGCAGAGGAGCTAGGGCGCTGGTAAGGCAACAGAAAACTGCTGTGTTTTAGGCCGGATCAAAGTACGAACATACCGTAGACCGGTTCTCAAAGTGTTAAGTAATTTAGTTTATTTATCGGTGTTTGAAAATTCTCGACCAGCGAGTGAACACGTTCTTTTTAAACAAACATAGAAACTGCTAGAAATGTTTTGCCTACAATTTTTGCATAAGATGTAACAGCCGTTTCGAGGACGATTCAGGTACCGCCATTTTTGCGTCATCTTCATAATGCGGCCATCAGATTATTTTATAAGTCCTCATTTGGACTTCAGAGCAATGTGAGTTTGAGACCCTGATCTACATATTTCGTACCATCAACGACTGCTGAATCATCTACCCAGCATTACCTAAATGACATAACATTTCTTCAAGCTGTTCATCTAGATGAGCAAGAGCTTTCTCTTTGACGCCTGCTGTTTTTCAGAAACTGTTTGGCTGGGTAAGTAGTGTCAACTGACTTAAACCTTCTGCTTTTTTGTCAACTAAATTGGCTGCTTTTAGAAACTTTCACATTCTCTTATATTCTATGCTTCATTACTTTGATTTCTAAAATTTCCTCTTCACTGACTTCCTGAATTTTCCCTCAGCATCCAACCAAATATTCAAATTATGGATTTCTTGCAGCTTGTAAAAGTTCCTTCCCAATTGTGACATTTTTTAATCCTCCCAAATTACTAACATAGTCCCTCACCAACTGCCTTGCAATTTTACGTGAACCGTGTAAATTTACATCCTACACATTTTTGTTCATAGAGAAAACTCATTCAACAGTTGTCTGTCCACCTGATAGTAGCAGCAAGAGCTTCACAACAGGCCAGAATTCACAGTTGTTGTCACCATGCAGATGTTTGAAATAAATGACTTCTAAAAAAACAATTGTCTGCTTGCATGCGACGGAGTTATGGAAACCCGGGCCAGTTTTCATTACAGCTGGGTTTGCACTTTGCGTCTTGTTTAGCTCTTTACAGAACAGGCTACGATAGATATCGGTTGCAACCCAGCATTCCTACGGAACTTTATAAAAAATCATCTAGCAGACCGCAGCCCATTTCAAAATGTAACCCGATTGATTACCCAACAATTCGGCCTTCAACTTTAAACCATGATAGAAAATTATGAAACTGTCAAGGGGTGTCTGACGAGACAACCTGTTTAATAGTTTTTTGTTGCCTCAGCGCTTCAACTTTAATGCATGTAAAAACTTAACTCAACTACTAACTTCAAAACTGTAAATCTACAAATGTTGGGGCCAAGATCAAAAAATTATCAAACTGGTTAAGATGACATCCCGCAAATCCAGCTTGAGGTAGCTGATGAAGCATTACTTTCATTTTTTTTCAACTAGATGTTCTTTGAAGAATTACATATATTTTGCATACGGCAATGCTGCTCTTAGCAGCGTCCCTTATAATTTCAATCTGTCTACAATAGAGCATAAAGCCAAAAGTTTTTGAATTTCGCAAGATTGATAAATTGAGTGAATGTTCATGCGGCACAGCAGGTTAAAACTGTAAAATACAATAATTCATCATTTAGTGCACTCGAGATCTGTTTGCTACGTCTGAATGCTTGCAAAATCACTCAATACCAAGTATACATAACCATTAATCTAACACTTTGAGAGCCAGTGTACGATATATTCGTACCTAGATATCAGCCTAAAAACAGCAGTTTTCGGTTGCCTTACCAACGCCATAGCTCCTCTGCCGATTTTGCTAGAAAGCTGCTCATTGGCTCAAACGGATAAAATTTTTTGGTTGCGGGTGCGGATTTTTTGAGTGAAGTCATAAGTGAAGTAGTTTTTAGCCATTGTGGCTCATGTTGCCTGGCCTAGGGCCCAACCGCTAGGCCAAAGTGTTTCGCTGAAGTTTTCATTGGAAACTAGGCTTGAGTCCGAGTCTTTTGAGCCTTTAATCGACTTTCTAGCGTTTCTCCTTCAAAAGTTATGATCTAAAATGAACAAATTAATTTAATTATATAATTAACTATTTAATCAAATGTTTTTTACTTTAGATCATAACTTTTGAACCCGAAACCCCAGCAGGTCATCCAAAGTATCAAAAGACTTGGATTGTAGCCTAGTTTCCAACAAAAACTTTAGCGAAATACTACCATCTAACAGTTGGCGCCCAGAGCAAGTGAAGTTGGGCCAAGGTGGCCTAAAAGTCCTCCATTTATGACGTCACTCACACAAAATCTGCACACCCCAAGCAAAAAATTTTTTTCAAGTGCAGACTAGAACACATGCCTCATCTCTTGAACCTTTTACCAGGTGTGTAGCGCTGACCAGACCAGATAAATTCCTGCGTAAAGCCACGTGCGTTTCGGTGTTTTATCTCAAAAATCCCCAAAAGCATCTGGATGCAAAAGTGCTAAGGATTAAATTGATTGAAAACTGAGAGGTACAAAGCAGGCTACTTGCTGGAGTCTCATTGAGTAGTAACAGAGTAAGTGCTCTTTCTGTAGTAACAACAGAGCGAAAACTATTAAGCACAGGTGCTAGAGCCATTGTTAGTGCTAGTTCGGCATCATGAGTGCATGATTATTGAGTATTGTCATTACACATAATGTGCACATTATGATTTAATTTCAAAATAGTGCTGAAGTAACAATTAGGAAAACATGTTTTTTTCACATTAGGCATCTATTCTAGTTGAATTTTATTATTTGACATAAAAGAGTATTGGTACAAGAACAAAATATGTGAATTTCAACTTCAAAATGTTATACCCTTTTTTTATTCATGCTTAGAGTTGAGCCTCTGAAAATGCATGATGTAAATTAAATGGTCTGTTATCATATGAAGCAGTTCTCGTAGCACTTCTACAGGTAGTTTTTTGGATTCCTTGGGTCTAAAATTGGCTATCTAGCAATTTTCAGCCATCTCATGTGATCAGAGGCAGAGAAATTGAGAATTTTATAAAAATTTAGGCATGTTCATTGACGCGAACAAGTAAAAATGACATTTTAAAAAGTGATCGTAAATCCACAAATAATGGGAGTTTTTCAAAAATTTTTTTTGCATTTATAGTTTTTCAGTGAGATATACGAATGTGTCAAATTTCATTAAAATGCAAAACACTTGGTAGGTGTAATTTTTGAAAAAAATTTGCTCATTTGGCATGGAATAATCTTACTGCAATTTACTTTGGAGATTATGCTATAATCAGGGCTTCCATACCGTCCTTATTTCTAAGATTTGTCCTTATTTTGAAAGTCTACATCTTAAAAAAAATCATTGTCCTTATCTCTAAGAAATGTCCTTATTTTTGACTTGCGTCCTTATTTTGTCTTATTTTCAACAATGATGCAATTCTAAGAAAACCATTTTCATCCTGACCTAAATTCTTTTCCGTCAAAGCTTTGTGACATCATAAAAGCAACACAATCTTATTTGGGACACAAAGAAGCAAGGCAGCGGATAGGCATGAAGCACTGTTAGCATTTCAGGCTGTCTTTGTTAGATCGGAAGGCTAGTTCTGTAGACTACAGAAGGTTGTGTGTCTCCTCGACAAAAACTTATTTTAGCCTAATTTTAAAAATGAGCAAACGTAAAAACGTTTTCCGTGATGAGTACGAGAGAGAATTCAACGGAGTTAAACGAAGCTTGAAAGGTGAGTGCTTCGCACACTGTGATGTCTGTAATTGTGACATTAACCTGGAGGCCATAGGAAAGGCAGCTATTTCTGCTCACAATGCAACCCAAAAACATAAGAAATCCGCTCGAATGATTAGTTCAAACCAAACAATGAAGAACTTTTTCACGAGTCGATCTGACCCTACAACAACAGACTTAAAGGCAGCTGCTGCTGAGGGTACCTGGGCATTCCATGTTGTCAAACACCAACAGGCGTTCTTCACCAACGATTGCACATCACAGTTGTTCAAAGCAATCTTCCCTGATTCCGACATTGCAAAGAAGT
>Ga0210059_1004814_pt1 | contig 21747 bp, 17 predicted proteins | sample Ectturendosymbi2_FD_188042 | JGI IMG/M metagenome (GOLD analysis project Ga0210059, IMG submission 188042) | Ecteinascidia turbinata endosymbiont from Florida, USA - Sample 2 (SPAdes) (version 2) | ecosystem: Host-associated > Tunicates > Ascidians > Unclassified | place: Key West, Florida...
GGGGGGCGGGCACCACTGGTACCCCCGCTGGCGACGGCCCTGAGCTTGATTCTGCAGTTGTAAATTGCTCTGAAGCAGTGATGAATGTGTTTTACTCCTTTGCTTTAACGCGCAGCTTGATATTTCTGCAGTTATGGACTGCTGTGTCGTAGCGTTGAGCTCATTTTCCTCAGATGTCATAACATGAAGGGCTGATAGTTTATGTTCAGCGCAACGGCACATAAATTAAGGGGAGTGCGTGTAGAAGAATGTGCAAATCATGTCAACAAACTTCGCCAAAACGTTGGTTTGGAAACATGAATATGACGTCAAATTGTGACGTCACAAACAGCGCACACCAAATAAAAATGACCACCATGTGCCACTGACAGAACCCCCCCCCCCGTGAAAATTTTCTGCGTACGGCACTGATGGTAAGAAATACTATAGAAGCAGGTACTAGAACAAAGTTTAAAAGGATTTAAGCCTGAAAAAGTTGTAAAACAGTACATTCTCGATAAAAAAAACTTGTATACAAGCTGGAGAACTATCCGAAATCAAAGCGTGTTGTGTTGCAACCTGAGAAATAGCCGTCTATGTTTGGTCACCCAAACTTGGCTAAATTTTGACCTGCATCGACTTCTCACAATCAGCAGGTAGATTGCTGTCAACTCAAGCTTTTGTTTAAAAAGTGTGTTGAATCATATACGTCATGTAGGACATTTTTTACCGCAAAAGCACGCTTTTCGATCAATCGGTATATCTTAAAACTGGTGTAAATTTTGATTTTTGCCTTCTTGAATTCACTGAAACCGCAATTTTTTCTTTACATTTCAACCCAGGCAACTTAACCAAATCCCTGTTACTAGCTCACAGGCCTGTTGGGGTTCTATGGCACTCAGCATACGAATAACTGATTAAAACATGAGTGAACGCTTTTATGCATTTAGAACCTTCCAGAAGCTTTTATTACAATGATACCGACGTTGTGTCAAACTTGAGAAGCTGCAAGCAATCGGCTCCGAACAAACGACTTGTAGAATTCTTCGACGATGGTATAATACTAATGGTGCTTAAACATAGCTATAAGCAGACATAGTTGTCTGACGCTGATTTGCTGCTCACCTGGCTCGGTGTTTTAGAAAGGCCGAGTGCATTTGATACTCATCCCGACAATGCGATCCAGACGTAAATCTCTGGCTCTGCTGCAACTAGAAGTAGTGAGACTCGAAAATTGCAACCATTTCAAGCTACTTTATTCCATGACCAGGAACTCCAGATTCTGTACGAAGGAAATCACTATCAACGGAATTCGTATTCCGAAAAATATTCACGTAGATATTCCGGTCTACGGTTTGACGAGAGATCCCGAGCACTGGGATGAACCATCAGAATTCCGGCCAGAAAGGTACATGCGCTATTACGTCGAAATAACTACTTGATAGTAGCCGTTCAAAGTGTGGCAACCAGCAGCTTGACTCTAGTGAAATACAACTTACGTCTTGTGTTTCCCAGAAATGTCTCAGTGGTTTGTGTAGGTCTGAAATTACTCAAGTGAGAAGGAATCATACGATCTTCCTGTATGACTCAATTGGGTTTGAGTTTTACGAATTACGGATTCTGATGAACCTACTGACGGAAAAGCTTTTAACATACTTCTATAATGCTCCGTTACTGAATTGCGATGAAGCAAAAACACGGAACGCGAGACTAACCTTGAGTTAGATTGCTTGCGAGGAATGACAGCTCTAAATGAAGAAGACGAATGACAAATCTATTTGAACTGTATTCAGCCCAAATGTGATTGTCAATTTCTCGACTTTATTAGTAAATCCTTGATATACAAATGGGTAATTTTTCTTGATATTCCAAAATATTTGGATCAAACAGCTCGGTAAGAATAACATAATGTTGGCGCTTAAGTGAATATACACATTTAGCAAAGCCAAGACTGCAAGGCGCTTTGTAATTGTGTTGGGAGTTTAATACTCTTTACCAGCGCAAATCCGATCTACAAGTCGTTCTTCCAGTCTTTTCACTATCATTGAACTCTCCCTGTCAAAGTAATAGTTGTGGTGTACGTGTTCGTGCAAGGAATACGTTTTATTCTGAAACACCAGACACAGCAGTGTTTTGTTGATTTTGTACCTTTTGTCTGCTAATTTCCTCAAGCTTTGAAAGTACTTCGGTGGCGTTTTAATGTTGACTGGTTACTTCCTGCTTTAATACGAGTTGAACGTCAGCGCAAAAAGATGCTGAAACAAATGCGTGAATGGCATAAAACGTGCACGGAAATTTTGATCTGATTAGCGACTTGTAAGCCTTCGCTTTGCCCCAGAAAAGGGTTGAAAAGGCATAATGATAAAAGAGGTAAATTTTATCGATTTTCATCAGTGGCAGTAAGTCTTAGCCGATATGGCTTTTTCACCAAAATTTAAGCAAGTCAAATACTTTTTAGCACCAGTTGGCAAAGTCAATTTGAACTCTGTCAAAAAGCGAAAAAATGCTGCTCCCTTCCAAACTTGCTTCAAAGTGAAAAGCATACAGCTCCAACAATGAGACCGGAAACATATTTTGTTGAGCCAAATGTTGTCATACAACACAAAAAGAATTGCCACAAAAAGGCTACTGCATGTAAGCTATCCTTCATAGAGAGGTCGTGGTATTTTCTAAAAGAGATGATAAACTGAACAAGTAGAATTTATAACTTTTGTATAATAGATAAAAAAATCGCTGAAATAATTTCAATGCTGAAGAAAAACACTTGCATTTCTAAAGCAAACAGTAAAAAGGAAGTTGAAAGTTTTTTTAAAAGAAAATCGACTAACTCAAGAAAGCTACCTAAGCGTCTTTCAAATGTGATATATTCATTAAAAGCACTTGTATAAGTAACACAAATTAAGCTGGTCAAAACGTGGTAATAAACACTGCATACCGTTTTTTCAAGTTGCCAGTTTAAACACTGTCAAGCTTGATTCATATCTACAGTGTACAGTACTTGTTTTTATTATCTAGGTTTGAAGATATGAGCAAAATTGATTCGATTATTTTTCAACCCTTTGGAGTTGGTCCACGTAACTGCATCGGAATGCGATTCGCTCTGATGGAGGTAAAGATGGCGGTCTGCAAAATCTTGCAAAACTTTCGACTAGATGTCGGTGACGACACTCCGGTGAGCTATCCGCAAAGACTACTTGCTGATAACGTATGATTGGTATGTTAAAAGCTAGATCAAAAACCAGCTTCGGGTTTTTTCAGTAAGTAGAATGAAAATCTACTCAGTAATTCAAAGTGACCACGTAACATTCCCACAAGATTTAATGCGAATTTATCACGGAGATAAAGCTTTTATTTCGCTTGGAGCAACGTTTTTTTATGTCCCACCATCCCAACTGGTTACCTGGTGATTTTACCGGTTTCTTCAAGTCAGAAAAGAAGGCTGAATAAAGGTACTTCAACGATATTCAAATCCCTAAGGAAAAGTTTCCTATTTCCACAATTCTTCAATGAGGAAGCTTTAATCTGAACTGACACCAACACCAAAAACTGGTCTTGGTCGATCTTTTTCTGCGTCCCCCTCTTTCATTAGTTCAGCTGTGATGTGCGCAGACATACAACCTCAGTTACGCAGCAAATGTATCTTCGACACCTCCCGCTTGTAGCTTTGTACTGAAACGTACGGTGTAACAGGCTTCTTTCCTTACCTAAACAAGTTTCCCTGGAAATCTCCAATTGCCCAGTAATATTTCAAACTTTTGGAAGCACCTTTTTTCCCCAGTTTGTCTTCCCAGCAAAAAATCATTTTTGTACTTTATTACTTAGTCATTGATAAAAAAAAGTAATAGTAAAAGTCTTTTCTTATTCCTCTTTTCATTGCACTCACATTTTCAATAAAATACCTCTTCTGGAAAATCCTTACGTGCAAGCGCTCACCAGTAGAAGATTTTATGCTGAGTGTTTTTAACCAACTCTGATAAGGCTGAACTAAAAACATAGCTCTCTGCATATTGCAGTCTTTTAGCAAGTGTGCCACATATGATACAGATCTATATCTGAGCAGGAAACGTCACGCAGTCCTGGCAAAACAACTTCGAAGTTTTGCGTTTCCCCTACAAGAACACAAATGCTAGGCTAAAGATTTTCCATTTAAGCTGCGGACCCCTTTGGTGGCTTCACCTTTCCAGAACATGTGGAAGCAATTTCTAACTTACTTCTGCTGGAAACCACGTACGTTTATGGAGCTGAGAAAATGAGAACACTTAGCACCAATCCTCCTCGTCAGTGCAATGCTCGTTCCCAGGCACGTGGTCAGATTGTGTTTGATGGGGAGCAAAAAGAAATACCGGGAGCTTTATTCAACGAAATACAAAGGTCTTCACCTACTTTCAGTTGAGAGGTACATCAACTTTAAAAGTGAGGGCCTGGGACCACCGCCTCACCACAGCTTATCCCTGTGCTCTCCTTGAGTTAAATACTGGGATTTTGTTCGGTCATTGACCGAATTTTTTTAAATGACCGAAAAAAGTTACCAAAGTCCATTCGGTCATAATGAGCGAAACGGTATGGACAAGTGAATACTGTTACGGCGAGCTGCAATACTAGTATGCGACAAACGACCGAAAAGCCTCAGCGAAAAGAAAACCAGGTTTGAATAACCTTATTGCAAAAGCTTTTGGGGCAGGTACCGTATGTGCTAGAAGTTGGCCATTTGTGTGTTGGCATTGCATTGCACTGCGAAAAATCTGTGTTACAAAGAACGGGTGCAATATCAATATTTCTGAAAGTTTCTATTTAATAGTTAAAACCTCTTTCCGTGATATTTCCAACGGCTATTTTGAATTTTAGTGTTTGATCGAAGACAGTGTGAAATTTTTCTGTATGCCTTTGTGTTTTGATTTATTTTTGCTTTTTACTACAGGAACCACCTTTGGAAATAATTTTTCGATTGAATATGCGTCCAAAAGTCGACAAACTTCAACTCAAAGTCATTCCGCTGAAAGAACAATCCACAGAGCCTCATTAAAATGCATTGCGTTAAAGAGAGAAGTTAACCGTCAATTCTATGTACAATCAAGACCAGCTTCTCTGCGTTGTCATAGCAACTTCAGCTCGTGTCGGAGTTGAATTTCTGGGACAAAACGTTCGATCTGCAAGGTTTTGGTTATTTTTAGACAACGTAGGAGTGAAATTTCGACGTGCTCGAAGTATTGTTTTGAATTTCGAAGATAGTCATACGATGTGGTATTTTGGAAGATTTTTTAAAAGTTTAAGATTAATTTTAAAACAAGTCATAAGCTTTCAAAAATGTGTTTTGCTTTGCTGGGGATTGACTCACCTTCCCAAAATTTTTTTGCTATGTCTCTGGTGTGGCTTCAGTATTAATTCACTACAACAAACTTATTAACTTCGCTTATATTTCTTGTATCGAGAAGTAACTCATGGATTTTTCATACAATACTTCACACATGGCATGAACGAATGTTAGAAACTTTAATCTGCTAAACCTTTTTCTACTCATTTTTCTGTTTTTTTCCACGGAAACCTGTCAGTTAGAATACATTTTAGTTTTTTTTTCCCTTTGAATTTTCAAAATTTTGAATCGTTCGTAAAATCGGGTCATGGAATAGTGAAAAACGTTCTGAACTAAAATAGTGTTTGTCTTTCTTGAATCAATATCTACGCAGTAAATTCTACCGTGTCTTGTACTGTGTGATTTGAAAATTGATTGCTCCGCTGTTACGGTAAAAAGAAAATGCGTAAACACATCTTCATGACTTCCTTGATACAGAAACGTTTGTACCAATAAAACCAGTTAATAATGCATGGAAGGATCATTACGCGCGTCATACAGTAGTTTAATCAAAAACGTACAAGTTAAACAGCATTTACACAACCACGTTCGCAACGACATGAGTATCGGCATTGGGAGGACGAAACATAAAGATGAGAAAATTGTGCACTTTTTGTACAACCAGCCACTGTTACAAATATGATATTGTTCAGAAGAGAAACTAGACTGATAAGTTATTTTTTACATGAGAAATGTTGCGACTCATAACAAGAGGACCATGAGACAGCTTGTTGAAATGGTGAATGAAACTGAGTATGGCAATTTTAGCAAGATAAAAGTTGAAGAGCAAGTAGCACATTTTCATTTTAAAGAAGGCCCTTCATTTCGAGCTCCTGATTTTTTGTTTCAGGATCATAATCTTTGACATCTTTAATCCTTCCCTGGCCATGGTAGCGCCTGAACCGGTTTTTCACCTGTCAATCAGATCGGATGACCTAGCCTGCTTCACTTATACTGCAAATGCACTGCTGGGCTGCTTAGTACTCTTCGTGGTAGCACCAGGGCCGGCGCTACCATTAGACGAACTAGGCGACTGCCTAGGGCGCTGGATCAAAGGGGGCGCCAAAAATACAATTGTGTGGTTCAGGAAGTGACCAACGTACACCAAACAAGGGGAATGAACATGATGAAAGTGAATCAAACACACGTTCACGCAGTTTATGAGAAGATAAAGGTACTACACTATTACAGGTTTGCTGCAAAAGGGTTATTTTTCCGAATAATTTCAATTTCACATATGCTTGGCAAGCTACAGTATGTGTCAATTTGGTATAGATTTTATTCATGTAATAAATTTTTCTGATGTACAAAACCTTCATATTTCCGTAATATATGTGATGAGTAGAGCAAGGATCTTTGTATTGGAGGGGTGGGCGCTGGAAAGGATCTTGCCTAGGCTGCTCACAAGTCTAGCAATGGTCTTCAGTCAGGACCAGCAAAACATGCCCTCCAGGCCATACTTTATCAAACTCAGTGCAAAAGTTTAAGGGTACCACCTCTGTTCTTTTAATTTCTTGATTCTTGTTTTTTTCTGGGTATGCCGCTTTTACCCGAGTAGGTTTATGTCGAAGCCTTCGCTAAATCATGCTTCAGTCATTAAGTGTAGTCAGAATAGGAAACGCTGCCGAAACGCCAGCATTATTGGAGATAGTAGTCTAGTTCATGGCCGCTCAAACTTTTTGGTTCTACGACCCATTAAACATTTTTTTAATGCGACCCCTTAGGCCAGCAACTAGGGGAGATGCAGCGAGCAAAGCCTTCCCTGAATATTTTTCTCCCTCCCTGGAAAAATATGCTGGGCGTAGTTTATAACTATTGGATATAGCCTACAGTAGTTTAAAAAATGTGCCATTCTCAGAAAAATCTTCACTCATCCCTAGAGTCCCAAGCTGGTTGAGGGCGTGGACCCCCTTGTTGGATAGCCTAGTGGTAATGACACCGAAAACATCCCATTACTAAGCTCAAGAGGCATTTTTACCTATGGCGAAATCATACAAGTGCACACAATCCTCGAAAGTGACTGTACGGTAATAAAACTACCACATAATAAAAATTTTAAGGCGAAAAAGCAATAGCCTATACCAGGGGTGGGCAAACATTTTCTACGGAGGGCTACATTGAAGATTTTATTGCTACCGCGGGCTGCATGCTGGTATTACATATATCACACCTACAATCGCTTTAAAACTTAGAAAAAAGTTTCACATGAGCTGCCAAAAAATGAAGGTAACAATAGTCACTTCTGGTTGAGTAAAAATGCGGTTTCGAATGAAACGTGTGGAAAAAAACTTGATAATTCTAATCTAATCGATAAAATTACTTCACCATACACTCCAAATATGTACTATCTATGTACGTGTGACTGCCCTGCGGGCCGCACAAAATGCCTTCGCGGGTCTCATTCGGCCCGCGGGCCGTAGTTTGCCCACCTCTGGCCTATACCATTCAGCTCATAGAAGATATCAAACGCAACTAAAGGGATGGAAGCACTCAGGGACGCCGGAACGGGGGTGAAGTACGACGGCACTGCCCCCCCTGCCCTTTGAAAGGAGAGGCAACGGGGGAACAGGTGCCCTTACATATCAGTATCATAGGTAATTTCATGATTGATAAAGATCAATTTGAAAAAAATTATTGCAGCTTGTCGCGCACACCTAAAATCCAGGATGATTTTCTACAATTTCTGATAATTGTTTTTGAGGTCAACATTGTGCCTAAGCATGTAAATGAGTAAAGAATGACTAATATGTCTATGGATGCGCTTTTACACTGAACGTAAGCAAGCAGTTTTGAACTCGTGGTACGTCAAAGACATGGGCATCCGCAGGAGCGTCAAAACAGGGGCGATTTCTGAAGGGGCGATTGAAGCGATCGCTCCCCCTAAAACCATAGCGATCGTTCTCCCCTAAATCCATTGTTTTGTCACAGAAGTATTGTGAAGTATACTTCATCTCTCTTAAAGTAGTGAACCCGTAATGAGACTTGAATAACGGATATTACTGAAATCTCCCCCTTAACCTTATCCCTACATGGATCTGCCCCGGGGTCAAAACGGGCATTTGCCCTCTCTGGAAATTGGGACTAAGAACTAAAGCTTTCTAGAAAATTTGACGTCAGCAGCTCAATTCCAATTAATTGATTTATTTCTTGCAATAACAGTTTATTTGCCGGTATGACAATCACACTGCGCAAGAGCCAGGTTCACTCTTATGGTGTCACGCAGTGCTGAGCTTGCAGTTCACTCATGTCTGCTCCTTTGCCTACAGGCATAGCCAGAGGGGCCTATTGTAGGGGGCCATTTCCCCCCACAAATTTTTCGAACATGTAGTCATTTGTGCTTTGAGAGGCGGTACCACAAACAAAATAGTGTTATTCGCCTAAAATCAAACATTTTGGCCCCCACCAAAATTTTTAGCCCCCAAATATTTGGGATGGCTACGCTACTGCCTGCAGAGGCAAGTTGCCAAACTTGCGAGCGGATTGTTTTACTGTTAGTCTTGATGGTGTAATAATAACATGGCAACAAATCTTCAAATGATCACTTCAAGTTACGATATTAGGCGTTTTGTCCCATGTGACTCTTGAACGCAGACATCTTGGCAGGTAATGTAGCGAGACAGTGACTGCTGATAGCGGCAAGCAGGGACGTCGGAGAGCAGTGGCATTAAATCACTGACCTTTCAAACGAGGGACCTTTGGGGCAAAGGTGTCTTCTCATAGGCATTTTTATGATTTACCAAGATCGACTTGAAACAAGTTGTCTATCGTTTGTTTCATTATTTTTTAAGTCAACGTTATTGTTGAACTATAGCAAGCATAATTGGCAGGCCCTAGGCGAAGAGTTTACTGAGAGGGGCCCTATTTTAAACTATGTCCAACACATTTTTCCAGGGAGGAGCAAAAAATTGTTTAGGGGAATCTAAGCCCCCTGCGCCCCTCTTAGTTAACCTACGGGCCTGATAATCGGTAACAATTTATTTGTTTTTCATAAGTTTATATTGCCCTCAACTTTTGCTCTGCCCCCCCCTGCCCTACCTACGTTCCGGCGTCCCTGGAAGCACTTGATAATTTTTACACAGATCATCCATTCGTATAGATTGATACAAGACAACGTAGGACGAAGGGCGTTCTCAACATTTTTCAAAAAGGATCGCTTTGGACTTGATGATTATCAATTATGAGAATGCTTCTGTAAACAAATATATTGTGCAAAATGCTAAGAGCAGGCCTGCCCAACCTTTTTAGTGTTGGGGGCCACAAACGTTTTTTGTGACGTAACAATAAGCTATTGTGATCTAACAAATCCCTTGATTTTGATAAGTTTTATGTGATAACACGAGGTGATAATGAGTTCTATAGTTGCACGCAGTGTTGCCAGCTTGTATGGTTCTAAACCAAATCTACAAAATAAACATACTTTCGAAGCGTTTGTTGTACACGTTTTTGGGTGGTAGGCCCATAACAGAAACAACAGGTATAATTTTGGTGTTTTGCTGGCAATTATACGTGAGCCTATAAAAAATACTAAAAATTTTAAAAGTCTGCTTACGAACTTATTACATCGCGGGCCACTTAAAACAACCTCGCGGGCTGCGGGTTGGGCAGCCTTGGCTAGGAGTCTATGAATGGCTAAATCAGAAATGACTGGGCATTCATTTCTTCTTTTTATCCAAAAATTAATTCTGTTTTGAAAGTTCCAGTTGCAAACTTTTGTCGTTCAATAACTTCATAAACTTATCCTGGGCATGGCAGGTGTGTGGCCTCCAAAAATTTCAATTGTGTATGGTTTGTGGATCCAACTTTTCCTGATCAAAGTCCAAAGTACTTATGAAACTGCGTATAAAGATTTTAACTTTAGTCCAAAACAGTGTTTCTCAAACTTTTCTGCACGTTGACCCCCAATTAAAATATACAATTTTCTGTACACCCCATAGTCTAGCCCAACAGTCACTAGTGCAAGGAAAGTATGCGTCAAAATAAGTAAAGGGCACTTACTTACAAAAACGTTGCAGGTACGAACAGTGGCGTAGTGTGGCTAAGTGACGCCCGGGGCAGACCATAAAAGTGCCGCCCTTTCCACCCCTCAAATTTGCTTACACAAATTTCAAATGAAAGGTCATGTTTCGTGCTTATTTAAAGATGTAAGAATTAATAAAGCACCTTCAAAATCGCAATCAAACACAAACAAACTGAAATGTGTCTTGGTTTTGATTGTCGATTATGATTCTTGCTTTTCGCCACCATTCTCATCTTTAATTTTTCTATTTTTTGCTTTCTTTGCATAAGCATATACGAATCCCACTTGTTTCGTCAAACTTCTCTCTCTATTGGTCTTCAAATCTCCGGTAAGCTCAACGCATGACATTTTAATAGTTTACTCATTTCAGGGGATCAAACGGAAAAATTAAGGGATGTGATGGCGGCATATATACTTTACAAATGTAAACATTTATGAATGTTAAAATTTTGTGTAGTATCCCCGTCTTTATCTAAAAAAAGTATATACACTGCGTGTAGCAGGCTATAAAATCAATCTGATAATATGATTTCAGTGATGTAACGAACGTTTTATTGTTCCCTTCACGTTTCGGTTGTGGTTTAATCCTCTTAGAATATATAGCAGACTTCAAACGTTAACTCTGTGGGCACTTGCGCGGAGCCCTCTATAGGTGCAGGGACCCATTTTGAAAAAACATTTTAAACAGGTTTGAAACAGGCTATGGTTGAGAAGCGCTTGCTTGCAGTCTTCATCGTGACCTGCGCACTTGGTCTGGCTGTTGTGTTGGACCTTCTGCAATTATACGTGCATAGTGTTATTCCTTGCCTTTGTACATTACCAACAGAATCATCAACAGAAGGTCTTCAATTGGAGACTGCGTTTGTGCAGGGGGCTGACATTCTAAAATTTGACAAAAAATCCACTAATTTATAGTGTTTCATATTTCAATTTTGGGGGATTTGTAGCTTTTTTGGGGGGCTAATCCCACCAAAGACCCCGTGGCGACGGGACTGGTTACCAACAGACGTCTATTTCGAAAACGGTATTACCAAACCATGCCAGCTGTGACAACCATGCCAGTAGGCCGTTTGGATGCTCAGCAGTGATTACAACGTCTTACGTTCGACGGTTATTGCGATGAACAACTTCATTCAGTGCAACTATTGCCAAGCTGCAGTGGCGTAGCCAGCCCGAAAATTTTTGGTGGCCAAAATGTTTGATTTTAGTCGAATAACACTATTTCGTTTAGAAAAACATCTCTCAAAGCACAAAATGACTATATTTTCTAAAAATTTTGGGGGGCATGGCCCCTTTGCCGTCCTCCCCTGGCTACGCCTATGCCAAGCTGTACAGCCATTTCGACTAACGTTCTTTTCAATAAAAGCGTTAACCACAATCATATGTGAACATATCGTTTACCTTTGCGTTAGGTTTTCAGACTAAGGTTCTTGCCTCAAATTCATCAAAATGAGAGCAATGCCTTTTTTAAGCTTTTCTTGTTGAAATAACTATTTCGATGACTGCCAATCTTTAAAGTGCACCTTTGAACAAAGGCGACTTCACGAAAACCACGTTGTCTATCGGCTAGCTCTTATTCACTCTGCTTGCAGTTGAAACCGGCAATCTGAGCTCAAAGTTACCCACGAAAATGCACCAAGTGCACTACCCCGCTTCAAGAACGTCATTTTCCGGCACCATTACGTCATGCAGAAAACAGCAGTTGTATTAAAACTGAGAAAAGTTATCTTTGCAAAGCTCTTCACTTCAACCGCCAAAACTTGTTGATAGGTCCACCTAATGACTGGGCTACAGCTTGTGGCAGTTAGTGAAAATATCCCACTGAACATTAAAAATAGCATGAGATGTGCTAAGAAATGTTTTTTTCAATTTTGGCGACGGCAATTAGCGGCATGCCAGCGCCTGAAATATGCTTTTTACCGGGGAAGTCTAGGCTAACGATCTTGCCCAAGGAGTGCCACTGCGAGTCACTCGGTGTTTGTGAATTGTTCACACAACCTTCCAATTGAGAGGCGGACACTCTACCACTGGGCTATCGCCGCCCCAGCGAAATCTTCGTCGCCAATGCCTAGGTGTCAGGAGAATGTTATGTGCAGTTGGGGCGTTACTGAGAAACCAACGATTCGAGAAAAAGGATTAAGCTAGCCTTGACTATTTACCGTGATTTCATGCAAAAAATTTTTTATCAGATTTTGAGAGGAGGGGCGATATAAACCGAAAACAACTGGAGCCCTAACGTTTTTAGTTTGCGGTCGAATATCATGTCTTTCCTTTGTGCAGAGGACTTTTGACTGAGATGGCTGAAATGGCTTTGTCTGGCGAGGAAGGTGTAGGGGCTGGGGCACAATTGTCCCCCAAGTAAGCATGCCCGTAAATAGAGGGCGCAAGAAATTTTTTCGCCCCTTTTGGAAAAATGTTTTGGATGTAGTTTAAGACTATTGGACAATGGACATAGTTTAAAAAATTTGGGCCCCTCTCAGGAAACTCTTCGCCCCTCAAACATTTTATCAATTCACTCACTTCAAAGCCACATGCCATGTTCTTTTAGGCTAGCCTACCAGTCTAGAGCTTCTAAATATGGAAATTGAAAAGCGGTAGAAAACGTATTTAAAATAATAACGAAAAACTATAACTTTTAAAATCCTTTCAAAAATTTATTTTTGTTCAGCGAAGTACCGCCCCCCTGAAAGTGCTACCCGGGGCCCGCCGCTCCCAGTCCCCCCTGCTACGCCTTTACAAGGTACGTACAAGGTTTTACAAACATCTGCAACAGAAAACTTAACCTTAAATTTTAAAACAATGTGATTCGAAGGAATTTAATCGAATAGAAACACTCTATGTTGGGAAATGCATCCTGAGCTCTTTCGTTACGAGGCATATTGATGCACTGTCACTAGCTTTGCAAAAGTATTTATTGTGGCTATCACTCGGGTTTTGCAACAATTGTTCTCCGTCCTACTGCGTAGACTTCCGAACTGCGACACATGCACTATAACATTGTTTGTGACGTAACAAACAGAACAGGTTTTATAATGTCATCACAATGGATGATTGTAAAAAACTATTCGAATCGAACGTACTTTCAAACTACTGTAGCTCAGATTTGATCAGCCCTCTTAATTTTGTTTGATTTGTAGAAAAACGCCGTTTGCATTCCTTGGCTGACGAACAATAACTCTGAATTGGAGGTTTCATCGCTGCAGTAGACCCTAGCAGTTATTCATTGAGCCCCTGGCCATTCAGTGACCCCCATTCGATCCCGTGACTATTTATCGACCCCTTGGATGGTCCAGTTGACCCATAGGGGTCGATATCGACCACTTTGAGAACCACTGGTCTAAAACTACTTAGTGTGTTCTCAAAGCAGATAGCCTAGCTCCTAAACTATACCTAGAGCTTTAAACACAAGCATGCGTTCGTGTTGGAATGAATGCAAAAAGGTCAATATTGGTCAGTACCTTAAAACAAACACGGCGTGACGACTCATAACTTGTTGTGCGTAGTTGATTCTCATCATTTGATAGTTCAGGAAGACATCCTAGTAAACAACTGACATCATGAAGTACGGTATTGCCCCTGAAAATGCAGTAGAAATATAGATTTACTGAAGGCCTACTTTAAATTTCTTTGTAAAGCATACAAAAACTTTTATATCTGATTTTTGAAGCCACTTTGTTTCGCGACCACAAAATTACATTTTGCGAACCAAATGGGGTTGCAACCCATAGTTTGAGAAGCCCTGATCTAGTTAACCAGTAAGATTTGAATTGCAGGAGGTACCACCTTTATTTATGTAACAAATGGATATTCAGCTGGTACGCAACATAACCAACATTGGTGACCTTCGCAAATGCCAGAGCTTTGTTGTGCATGTAGATCGTCGTCGATTGTTACGACACCAGACTGTAAAAGAGTTTTTGAGGCCTATGCTAGACTTTTTGTTTATATGCATTCTGCGACGCCTGTTACTTGTGTAGATAATTATTTGATGAATTTGGTGTTCAAATGAACTCGGCATGCATCGAATAAATCAGTTTGATGTAAAAAATTCTAGACAATGTCTGGACTGAACCTTGCCTAGGACGCACCGGGCAAATTTAATATGTACAGAGAGCAAAAAGAATGTGCTTGTTTCCGTTAAAACAGATCTTAAAACGGTTGTTTGAGCAGGATGACGTCATAAGCTATGAGGGGGCGCTGAAAAGCGCTCTTGTCTAGGGCGCTGGAATGGCTAGCGCCGGCCCTGGGTAGCACGCAGTTCACGAAACTCACACAAGACGCTCAGCATTCAGATTGTGGTTCGTCGACTGCGCTCCACTTTTTCCTGTTTTATGTGAACGACATTAGATCTGTTCAAACTCATCGAATTCTTAGAGGCCAAATATGTTCTTGTCTGGTTTTGGAAACTAACAGCGAGCTTGGGGAACTAAGCCCCGAGAATGTTTTCACCTCGGATTGAAATGTGTTTACTAGTTCGATCACAAAACTGGCTGCTCACATTCAGTGTTGCGAGGTCAGTAAAATGTCCGACTCCACGCTTCCAACATTCTCCGACTCTGACTATTACAATATATCCGACTCCCGACTCCATAACCTACGGTGAATGAATTATGGCTGTCGACTGTGGAAAAGAAGCGAACTAAAATTATTTTAGAAATAAGCCTATTGTTATTGTTGCTAGATACATGAGTTAAGGCTTTGAATTAATCTATGTATTTAAAGAGGATTTACTAGTGATAAAAATTCATTCTGCTTGCTGTGAGTAGGTACCATAACGTGAATGAATTTGAACAGTAACAACATTAACATATGAATTACATTCAGAAATCTTTAAAAGTGGTGCATAGCGAGAGAGAGTAGCTAGCTACGTTCTATATTCGATAATTTTCTGAACCTAAAACAAAATTTAGGAGTCCGATGTAAAAATCATTCAATTGGACTTCCTAAGTCGGAATCGGACAAAAAATCCGACACCCAGTGTTCTTAGCAATCCGACTTCGAATCCACCCAAAGCCCTCCGACTACGCAACCCTGCTCACAGTGCACCAATGAACAGCCCCTCAAATAGGAAGCGTGCAGCAAACACTCAGCTGGAAGATTTTGTGCATGTGATGCATGGGCAGCGAGAAGGGACGACAAAGTAAAAGGTTGTTTTTCCACGTTATTTACGTTGTGCTGAATGAGATGAGTAGTCGCTCTTCTAAATACAACAATGATGTTATGTTCGCGCTGTCGGTCTTGAAACCAGAAAATGCGGACGTATTTCTCATATCTGCAAAAGTTGCTCCACTTTTGCATTTGTGTGGAATAGCTGTAGTTGAGGAGAAGTTTGCTGTGAATCATTTTTACTGAAGCAACGTTTAAAAACTTGTGGCTTGTGAAACGTATGTGACACATGTCCACCACGAAGTTTCAACTATGGCTTTTAACTTTACAAAGTTCATGACGTAAAAATCTTTACAAAGTTCATGACGTAAAGAAGAAACTAATTTGCTATTTTACGTTTTTCATATTTCTGAATTATTTTCATATTTCTGAATTATAATATTTCTGAATTATACATTTTTTGAATTATTTTGTGCTAAATAAAATCTTGCACTGATTCTTATTTATTTATTCATTCATTTCAATGTTTGAACGAGACTGGTAAACCCATAGAGCACAAGCACACACTGTCTGCACAACGCAGATTGACAATAACAGACACAGAAAGTTTTGCAACGGTGTTGGGTCTAGGACCACAGGATTACAGACACTTTCTTAACACAATTGTTCGCTAACTCGTAACACTTCGTACAATACGACATTACAGACACTTTCTTAACACAGTTGTTCCTAATGCCAGTAGAGTTACACTGCATTTCAGCAACTAAAGGTCCACTAAACTACCTTACTGTAAATGTAACTTTAAATTTCAAGAATGTCAAGAACCCCGGCACAAAGTAAAGATCCCTATTGACTGCTGTATTTTATGGCGAGGGTTCAGCCAGTGTTGGCAGAGGTAAGTCAAACAAATGTTAACTTTTAACGTGGTTAATCTTTGGCCGGTAAAAATTGTTTAAGGGAACCGTTTGCATCTTAAAAATGTTTATAGTCTCATTCACTTCACCCATTCCCACGATATTTTGTGGCTGCTTCTTTAGTACGCTGCCTCCGGGGCCTGCAACTTTTATGTTTCTTCCTTGATTGCCAGAAGTGCTGGTAGTTTTAAATGCTTCGATAACCGTGAAGTTCAGTCAAAAGTTGCAATGCCTTGACATGTTTCGTTTTATCAAACCTACGTCCATCGTAAAATATGGTACGCTTTGAAGGCAAAAATACATGTGCGGTAAATTGTGTTGCAGCATTTGCCAATTACCAGGTTAGATGATGAGTTGTTCCTGCATTTGAATGAACAAGAAATCACATGAAAAATGTTTGCACTTACATAATGCCTTTTACCTTTTTTGATTATTATATCAGATAAATCAAGTGGGACTCATTTAAAAGTAAAAAGAAGCTAGATTACATTTTGTCTGAAAAAATACGTGAACTCTCATCAATTTAAAACTTATTAGACATCCATTTTGTCATTATACATTTTTAAGACAAATCGCTGATTTTTCACAAGGAGCATATTTTTGTTCACAAAAATCGAACTCTTGTATATAGGGTTGACGTATCTTTTGAAAAATGCACCTATTTGAAATAAGCTTATGTCATTTTTTTGTGCTAATCGAAAACCAAAATCTCCTTACATCTTATGAAGTAACAGGCTACATGCAGAAACACCTGTGGCAATCTGTGGCGTACGCAGAAAATTTCCAAGGGGCAGGAAAGTTTCGTGACAATTGTATGACGTCACAAACCAACTTTAGGGGAAGTGCCGCAGGCACGACCATTCTAGGGGGTCCAGGGGCATGCCCCCCGGAAAAATTTTGCAAAATTACACCTAAAAATACACATTTTTGTACATTCTGGAAGTAAGTTTTAGTATAATGCTTTTACGAGACTTATTAGCCGGTGAGACAGAAAACTGAACTTTTGTTGTCTGAGGCTCATGAAATAAGCCTATATGCGTGCTTGGATGTTATACTTTTTACACATGTATCGCTTATCGAAGACGCTTATTGAAGTTTGTGGGCTCAAATCTCAAAATCTCACGCCAGCTAAAGTTTTTTTTTGGTGTTCATTGTTACCTGTGTTAAGTTACTTAACAGCCACGTGTGAAGCAATTTTGTCAGTGAAATAATGAAATCGTAAAATGAAAATCAAGCAGAGGAAACGTAGCCTACAGTAGTCATAAAAATATTTGCGTAGTGCGTATATCAGTGACCAGAAAACAAAGTCAGTTTATTTTAAATTGAGGCCCTTGCCCACCCTCAGTTAGGCCACTGCCGAATACTATTTATACATTTTTATATTTTTATGGTCTGAGGGGGGTCATGGCACAATGGCCCCCCCTCGGTACGCTAGTGATGGCAATATACAGTTTTTTCGTCGTTTGTCGAACTTAAAAGATTATATTCATATTCCGCGAGCTGGTACCTACTGGCGTCTAAAACAAAGGGGCCAGTCTCCTTCGGATGTATTTTCCCCAAATCGAAAAATTCTGAAAAACTAACTTGTTTAATAGTGGGAAGTGACAGTCATATTAAGGATTTAATAGTGGGAAGTTACAGTCATACCTAGTTGTTGGTAACCACCCTTTTTAGGAATAACAACTTATCTTAAGTTTCCCAGGTGGATTCTTTTGTGTAAGGGCAACAAATTTTGACTCTCGTCAATCGTTCCTAGGCGATAACCTTGTTGGAAGGCCTTGGCAGATTGAGGTGATGAACAAGCTGCGCTGACTGAGCGTCACGTGGTTTCCATTTAAGGTTACAGAATCGTCAGTCACTTGCTTTCAGCGCTAAGCCGCAGCAAACAAACTCATGTCACGCAAACGTTTGAACAGCTTGGGGCAGCAAACAGTTCTCGTGACTGCCTTATTTAGCAGTTGTGCCAGGCTTCGTGACTGCCGTATATTGCAGACATTTCTGATTAACTTCGGATTAATACATATTGTGTTTTCGTAGCAAGAAGCGTGACTTATGTTGCAAAGTTTCACGATCGCAGAGTTTCACAGCCACTGTTGTGCAGCTTTGTGTCACACGCTTGTTTCGCATATATATGAGATCAACTCGTCAGCATTGTTTCAGGCACAGTAATTTGTCAAATGATCTTGCCACTTTATAGTAAAAGTATCGTGATGATTACACCGCTAGACATCCTGTCCGTGGAGAGTTGGATTCTGCTGGGAACAGCATTAGTGTTGATAAGGTCTGTGCACTGAAATGTTTTATTAGAACTACTGTTGTATGTCCAGGCCTTTTACAACGCTTAGTGTTAATTTATGGAGAATCTCACTCAGAAGCGCGAGCTAAGCAGAAATTAGCAGCTTTCTCTTATATGACTAGGAAAGGAAAGGGGCTGCATATGGGACGCCCTTCAGCCGTAATTCTGCATTTCGTGAGGTTAAGAATACTCTGCCTTCAGAACAGCAGTACTAGCGAGAAATCGCCACTACCCGAACTCTCACATGGGAAAAAGTCTGAAAAGAAAGCAATTGGAGATTTCTGCCATATTTCAATACAGAACTCTATACAACCTGCCCTGGAGAGCGAGTGTTAGTAATCATCAGGTTCAATGTAACATTCCTACATTTGAAGCAATACGAAAATACTAGTACTTGTTTCTCGAAAGATGCGGAAAGTCTAAAAACGTGTGGTTGCGTGCTTTGATGCAGTCAGGTTGTTTACATTCGTCCTCAGTCCTCACTCTTTGAACACTATAACCGCATTTTACTTTGTGACTGAGTTCTCCGACATTGCAGTGTTTGTTCGTTTGAGAGTGTGTCACGACACAACGCATTCGTACTTTACCTGGCCTTGACCAGTTTTGGAATTAGCGTTTTTCTCTGCAGTAGTGTTGTACCAAGTATTACAGGTCAGCGAACAATAGTGTTAAGAATGTGTCTGTAACCCTGTGGTTCGGCCTCTAATATTGCTGCAAAACGATCTGTAAAGTAAGTGCGTGTAACCCTGTCAACCAGCCTCCAATTCCCTTGCAAAACGTTCTTTTCTGTACGTTTTTATCAACCTGCGTTGTACAGAAAGTGTGTGTTTGTACTATGGACCTCGTGTCTGTGGACAAAATACATCATCATCTATTATGTTATTAACAGATGCTGTAAATTGATAACTTTAAATAACCTACAATTCCACCTTTCAATTGTTTTAAAGCACAGTGCAAAAGATAAAATGAATCAATTACAGCAGTCATCTTCATGCCATAGGTTAAGCTTTATGTACAAGCCTGTGTGTTGCACAAAATCATATGCAACTCTATTGCTAAGGTAATGTCCAGCGTCCACGATATTTGTTGCAGGTACTACATTCATCGGCAATGGCAAGTGTTATCGAAGCTGGGTATCCCCCACGACCCACCTTCGGTTCTTGGAATGGGAAACTTAGGAGCGGCATTCAAAGACGGAGAAGCAGTTAAGTCGTTTGCAGAAAAATTTTCGATTGCTTAAGACATTGCTCCATTCGTTGGAAGTTCTAACAGATGTTTAAAAACTACTTTTTTTCCCAACAGTTCTTCATCCGAGATTTAGACTACAAAAAAAGGTTTGGAAAAGTTTATGGGTAAGTATAACTGCAACGACATTGCCTGCTCAAGTCTTCTTTCGTCGTACCGGGGTTTTCCTAGGTGGGCGTTTATATGGTGCTAATATTTCAGTTGAATAATAGTTGTACCTGTTCCCTTACACGGTACGTTCAACGTTATACAGAATTTGAAAACTATTTAGATATTTGTGCCCACGCTCCCGACTGTATTGTGCGCCATTATGACATACAATGTAAAAAGCCATTATGACATACAAGGTGATTCACAATGCTTTAGTGAATAAAGTTCAGACACAGGTGTGGCAGTTCCCTTCTAAAGAAGAAGAACAGCACACGTTTAGGACAATTCCGCGAGAGCACTGGTTACTAGGAAGTGTCCACGGCACGCCCAAGTTAACAATCAAGAAACTTAGACCCGCCCGTTTCGCTCGACCCGCTCAGTTTATCACATAAGATTGTATTCACTCATGGTTTTATTCGGATAACTTTAAGCACTGCGATATTCATCACAACAGGGGTTTATAATGTACATCAACATACACAGGCATTATTACAGGTGACAGGGGTTGATGCGAATTCTATTGTTTCACAGAGGGAGAGAGTAACCCACCCTATTGGACAGTCGTAACACGACCTGCCTGAAAATTGGTTAACACCTCGGTATTTCCGTGAGTCTAATCGTTCTGGGGTGTTTGTTGGCTACAAGCGTGTCCTAGATCACTAGTTCACTAGACCCCACTCGTTCGCCAACTATTTAGCTGTTAAGCCTGGTATGCACACGACTGACTGATCCTGGCAAAGACACAGGTATATATAAATTTTCTAGAGCATTTTCATTGGTCACTCGGATGACGTCGTGAAACGTCATTACGTCGAGTTCGGATTTTTCGGAGTTACCAGTGATTTCGGTTACATTTTTTATCATAATTTGGATTGTGTTTTGTTATTATTGGTTTTTATTCGTTTTATTCGTTTTTATTCGTCAAAATATTATTTATATTTTTATCTGAATTGCTGACAGAATTGTTTTTAGAAGGTTTCGATTTGCTCTCTTCCTAGTGGTGACTTGCTATTGCAAACGGAGTGTAAATATACGATAGTTCAAATATATACACAATACAACGTCCTTGTAAATCAAGTATTTGCAAATCCAGTGTCCGTATTCATTCTTCTTGAGTTCAGTTCATGACTTTAGACACTCCAATGTTTCTTCTTTGCCTTCACTATTTAATGAGGTTGTCGGCGAACTTTCAAGTTGTTTTCTGAACTTGTTTTTTTGAAGTCTTTCCGTGTTTGTATTTCGGAGTCACAAGTCGCTTCATGTTGAGGATACAACGCGAACTCAACACAGGCAATATGCAATTGCCTTATAACAGACCGGGCAGTTATTTGGTCCACGTCTTATTTTCCCAAAGTGTCTATTTTCCTATTAACGGCCCTGGGCAGCTTTCCGGAAAACCCCGTGTAAGATTTTTCTGGTACGTTTAACCACTAGCCTGCGCTGTTCCGTGGGAACGCACAAGTAAATCTGATTCTCATTGGTAGAAGAGCAGGATATGCGGCTCCTTACTGTTACGTAATAAACAGTGTGACGAGTCTCGTAGCTGTAGCAGATAACGTGGTCGGCCTCGTGGGGAAAGTGCAGTTGTTTGGCTGTGGTTTTACGTTTTGCTGTGTACATCACCTGACAGAAGTCACAGCGTTTCGAAACTTCGCGTTAGTGTGCTCGACTGTGTTCTCAGTAACGAATA
>Ga0210059_1004815_pt1 | contig 21746 bp, 18 predicted proteins | sample Ectturendosymbi2_FD_188042 | JGI IMG/M metagenome (GOLD analysis project Ga0210059, IMG submission 188042) | Ecteinascidia turbinata endosymbiont from Florida, USA - Sample 2 (SPAdes) (version 2) | ecosystem: Host-associated > Tunicates > Ascidians > Unclassified | place: Key West, Florida...
TGGCTCCACAAAATTTCTTCGTTTTCCAAAAAAATCCCGATACTGCAATCAAAATATTCTTTTTTACAAACTTATCTACCACTTCTTCCTACTCAAATCGCAAGTAGTTGCAGCAGCTAAGAGTGCTCGCCTTGGCAATACAATTATTGGGGAATAGGATGCTTTGTGACATCACTAACATGCTGTAGGTTGATTGGAGCGTTTGTTATCCTTGCAATTGCAAATCATGCATTGCGACTTCAACCAACACTAGCTTAAACCAAGGAGTTAAACACTTCGTGATCGCAGCACATTAAGATTCAAATCTCAGGTTCAATCGTTTATTGACAAGCCAGTTGTATCAAGACCATATCCTTCAGGATAGGAAGCCTGTTCAAATTAACAAACTGTGTTTCTTGTTTTTAACAGCAAATATAACAATTTCTTGTGTATATGCTCTCCCATCCAACAAGCAACGTATGTTGAGCTTTTCCGCCAACTTCTAAATTTGAACCCTCAATTCAGTCCAAACGCATTTCTTATTGATTATGAACATGCAGTAAAAAGTGCAGTCGAACAAAGTTATTCCAAATATTACTGTCAAGGGATGTTTTTATCACTTGTCACGAAGTATATATTGCAAAGAACAAGCAGAGGGACTACAAACAATGTAGTATGATGATGTAGATTTTGCTCTGCAGATCCATATGCTGCCTGCTCTGGCATTCGTTCCTCTGGACAATGTGGTTGAAGCCTTTGAGATGCTGCAACATTACATGGCCAAGAAGCTCTTCCTGTCTTAGATTACTTTGAAGATATCTACACTGGCAGACGAACACAGGATCAGTCTAGGCGTTGCCCCCAATTTCCTATCAGCATGTGCAATATATATGCATGATCATGTTATTGAGGATTTGCCTGGCACAAACAATTCCTTGGAGGGTTGGCAAAATCATCCAAGCAAACGTTGCTTCTTTCCATCCTAACATATGGAACTTTCTGAAAATGCTTATAAGGTAGCAGACACTAAATGAAGTTGCCATTCACCAAAATCTTGCTGGAAATCTGGCACCACCTAAAAAAGTGCTATATAGATTCTGCCAGAAGGATAAGAACCATCATCCAAGATTATGAGAACCGTGGCATCTTAGACTTTTTGCACATAATTTGCAATTTTAGAATGAAGCAGTCATGGTTGCGATTGTTGCTGTATCTGCGGGACATTTTGGCCAGCTGGGTTTTTCTGGTAAACAAAAAGAGGCATACTTTTGCATAACAATTGGAAGTAGTACAAATAGAATTGCTAATTAACACTTAGAGAGCCCGCGTACGATATATTCGTACTTGGTTCTATCGCTATGCAGCCGGTGTGGTTTTGCGTGTGACACTTGAGCGGGCAAGGTGTTGTTTGAAATGGCTGTGTTGGGAAAACGATGTACGCTAGAAAAAAATTTCCTACACACGAAATGTTTGGCAGATCATCTAGTTTCTGATGTAAAAAAACAAAAAAGTTTCCACCTTGTTTATATGGGTATTTTGGGTGAAAACTGGGGTGGATTTACTGTTTTTTTACTTTGAAGGTTGACTGCGCTTATGCAAAGCATTGCAAAAATTCCAAACTCACAGAGTACGTTGCTAGACCCATTTTCAAGCATGTTTCAAGTATTAAGTTTCAGAGGAAAAAAGTTATAACTATTTATTTAACACCTCAGCCTAGAAGGGATTTTCTGCTTTTCAACTGAGTACGCAATCGCATGTGCGCTCCGAGGCTCTACATATCGCCTAACAGTCACTTTGCCAAGGCTCGATTCACATGAATTTTGCAAAAGCACTTCGTTCATGAACTTCAAGCTTCAGTATATTTTTGCTGCACACACTACAAATGAACCGTATTTGGACAAAATCCAGTACGCGAAAACAACCCAAACACAAGCTGAATGTATTTCGACATCGCCTGAACATTGGACAGTTGTCAGCTCTTGACTGCTGAAATAAAGTGGTGCCGCGTCTGTTCTAGTTGCAGGAAAACTCTGAAAAACACAGAAGGTGTTGTTATCATCTTGTAGAAGCATCCTGTTTAGTTTCAGGTGCAGCAAACAAGCAGAAAAAAAACTACAGCGGTTTCGGTCAGCCAATCGCCGATAGGCTAGGACTGCTGTGAAGACATCCGACGCACGCGCATTTAGATGCTTGGCGCAAAGGTAAACAACTCAGAGAAATCACGCTGTATATCGCTGAAATTTTCAGGATGTGTTTGTTTAGGTTTCTACAATTTTTAGAAAAACTTACGCGTTGCAGTGCAACCACACTGTCAAATTACAAAAGAAAAACACTGTCAATCATGTCAGCAATGTGCGCACCTGTATTTCCTTTATGCTGAGGTATTGATTTAGAGGTCTTCCAACCACGCCCATGAGGCTCCTCTCAGTGGTCGTTAGGAATTTTTTATTAGCCAGGATTCCTTCGCCTCCTGCGAGTAGGAAGCCCTATCCAACCTGGTGCTAGGACACTGTTGGAACATTGATATTCATCACGGTGTTTCTAAAACTCTAAAGAAAACTGTAATTGATCTGCTCACTCCAAAGTGCTTGTCAGAGTGGCATTCACTTTATATGGACAAATTCTATAATAGAGTAAAGGATACTGTAATGATCTGCTCAGTCCAAAGTGCTTGCCAGAGTGGCATTCACTTTACATGGACAAATTCTATAATAGCTTTGCCTTGATTGAGTTTTTGCTGCAACAAAAGGTTCACACCGTAACGAGCCATAACGAAACACGACGCCTCGGTTATGACAATTACAAGGCACAAAAAAACGTGGTGGTGGGGAAACAAGAGCAGGTTAGAAAGCCTGTGTGCAATGAGGACTACCACAGACACATGTCTCTTCGGCAGACCGTCGTCGTTATTTTAGCGGAGGTACCGCTTGATCTGAAGGAACCGACATCGACTTATCACATGTAATTGATGCCACGTCATTTTACAAAAATAAGCAAACAAATCTGAAATATAATTCCCAACATAGGCGAAACAACTCGAAATACTACGTCACACGTGGTTGAAATATTAGCTAGCTTCAATGACGCCACACGTGGCTGGAAAATTTGTGCCGTCGGAAAAACATAACTGCAGAACACGTGGCCTGGAAAATTTGTGCTGTCGGAAAAAAAGGAACTGCAGAACACGTGAATGGAAAATTTTGGTGCCGTCGAAAAAAAAGAACTGCATAACACCACGTGAATGGAAAATTTTGGTGCCGTCGAAAAAAAAGAACTGCATAACACCACGTGAATGGAAAATTTTGGTGCTGTCGGAAAAAACAACTGTGGAACACGTGGCTGGAAAATGTTGGTGCGGTCGGAAAAAAATGAACTGAACTGCAAAACATGTGGCTGGAAAATTTTGGTACCGTTGAAAAAAAAGAACACATGGCTGAAAAAGTACACTTGCCTTTGAGAAAAATATTTGTGCTCCACCAAACCAAATAGGAAACTTTTGCATAATGTCTACCAACTCTAGAAGAAACTATTGCAATAGCATGTGTTCACAAATGGCTTAGGCAAACATGCAATGTGAAATCAGCTTTTAGCAAACATTCTTGTGCATCGCCCGAAATTTCACTGAGCAGTAACTGGCTTTGAAAAAATAACGAGCTTTACCCAAAAAGTAATTCTTCCCTGCAAAGCACCATGTACAAAATAGTTGTCGCGATCTAGCCACCAACTAATTATTTGAAAAAAAAGCCTTGCACATGACGTATGATAAAAAATTGCGCAACTCAAAAAGTTCTGGTTCGATTTGCGTGAAAGTTTTAGGGCTGTTGCCTGTAGTTATGGAAAACATTCATGAAAATTTGCCTTGCAAATGACCTAGTACAGAAGAAGTTATTGCGTTGTAACTCCAGGTACGAATATGTTCGTACACCAGTGTACAAGTGATGGCATGCAAGTACGAATATACAGTATTTGTACGCATTTGCAGAAGGTGTTGACTCTGCAACAAATTATTGCATGGCATGTGTTCGTAAATAGCTTATGCAAACATGCAGTTTGAAATCAGAACATAACAAGCATTTCTATTCTATGCTGCACCAAGCATGTGACTGAAGCAGTAAGTGGCCTTCGAAAAATAGTTATGCTCCAGCAAAAAAGGTGACATCTTTGCATCATGTGTACTAACTTCGCAAGAAATTGTTACAAACTTTTATTCACATTGAATTGCATCTCAAATGGTTTACAGAAAACTGCTGGCCTTGCCAGGCCTATAACTAACGCATGCAGCCATTGATCGGGATGTCATCGAAAAAACTGACAAACCTTGTACAATGTAACCTTGTCACAAGGTTAGGCTATTGCTGAAACCATTGTAAAATCTCCACATCAAAACACAATAAGTTGGCTGCTTGTTCACTCTGCATTTGGCTACTTATTCGATCTACATTAGCAACCGCTCACAATCGAAGCAAATGTTACGAGACAGTCAGCCACGTGGTTACAGCCAAAGTTGGGCTATGCGTACCGCGTCGAAGCACACGTCCGTCCTTCAGGTCGACTGCAAGCAAAAGACCTTTGCTTTGAAATGCTCTCCTGACCAAACCAAACGTCGAATCATGTGACAAATGCCTTTTTCTGATTGCTAGAGACTTAGTACGAGATATTCGTACCTTGCAGAGGAAAGCATAGGGCCTGGCTCTCAACTGTTGGCTTTGGAAAAGTGAAGTACGAATATATCGTACACCGGCTCTCAACGGATGGCAGCTTTTTTTCGGCCGGACGTCAAAGTGTTAACAGAGAAAGGAATGAATACATCCCCGGTTGTGCGTTAATTACCGGAGCATGAACATTGTATAGTAGATCGAAGAGGGCATTTTTATAAACGTTAGTAGACTCACGATTTTCTGTTTGCGCTTGTGTGTGAATGAGAATTTTTTGGCATGGTCATCAAAAAACTTTGAGATCGCAACTATCCAGTTGATCTGTGTATGATGGATGGAAATGCACATGTTTTCTTCCACATGAGCAAACTTTCTACTTGCAGTTACTGGGTTTCTGAAGAAATGCGTATGTTGGCGGACACCTTGTATGTTATGGTAAGCGATGTTATGAGGACAATTGCCAACAATCAACTGCCCAACGGACAACTGCTACCTAGGACAACTGTCAACTGGGACAGCTTTCTTCTAGGACAACCGCCACCCAGGACAACTGCCACCTAGGACAGCTGCCACCTAGGACAACTCCCAACCAGGCAACTGCTTACAATGCGACCAATACAATTGCCAACTGGAGAATTTGTTGAGGATTTAGGTTTAGTTTTAAGGTATAAGGGTTTAGTTTTGGGGTTTAAGTATCCCAGTTGGCAATTGTTTTGGTTGCCAGCTGTCCTAGAACCGTAAGCGAAGTATATTGTCGAATAACGATCTCCTCTGTGATTTTTGCGATTTTTCCTTGCTTTTGTTTCAATTTCTGCCTATCGGCATTCACTGCCTCTATGCTAGGGTCTCAAACTCAAATTGCTACGAGGGCCAAATGATGACCTATAAAGTGACCCCACGACGCAACAATGGTGGTACCTGAATTTTGCTAGAAACAGCTCGTACATTTACTGAGTGCGTCATTTAACACCAACCTTCTTCATTTTCGTTACTGTTTCTACGCTTGTTTGTAGCAATAACCAATTCTGTTGTTTGCTGCATTAAAATTTTTAGGCAGGAACGTTGTTTGTTGCAGTTAGTTTTTGCATCTGCGACATCATACGATATAGTTGATTCCCACAATTAACGATGCATGTTAGAAATGCATTAAAGGAGAATGAACTATATCGTATGATGTCGCAACCGTTTTAGCTCATAACATCCTTTCGAAACAAACCTTTAAACCTGTTTTTATCGCTGTGGGGCACGTAAACAGCGATGTACGCCATGGCTCAGTCGATTGTTCTTATTAATTGCGCTTTCGTGGTCAATTGCGCGTAAGTTTAACTGTACTTTTTAATTGCTTGTGAAAACAGGGTAACTATGGTAGATTTGTGAGGGGGTCGCGACTTACCATGTGGCCACTCTAAAAAATAAGCAAAATCTTTTTTGCAAAAGCTTATAAATAGAACGTACCACAGCAACAAAAATATGGACGAGCCTACCTGGACTAGGCTGGGGTTCTAGCGATCCATGTCGTTTTTGCTTTGATTGAGACACTGCGTCATAACAGAAGTGTAAGATTTACTAAAGCATAATCCAAAACACTAGATTATAGCAAAAGGTTTCTAACTTACTTTCAACTCTTTGAGCTACATAAAAATCTCTCTTCCATAGCACGTTGATTTTGTCTCTGATCGCAACATCGTCCAACGAGTGTACTTTTTTGTGATCAATGGTTTTAATGTCCTTTGGAGTGTTAACGAGTTGTTCGAAATCATTGCCTAGAAACTTCACTTTTATGCAGAATGTACCTGCAATGCAGTTAAACTTCCAAGTTGATATAAAAGGTTTCAGTTTCTGTGTATCTGGCATTACATGAAAATTTTAAGAATTGATCTGTGCATTGCACCTATAAAGTTTTATCTGGAGTGCTCGACAGACACAAAACTTACCATGAGATTTAAGACTTTTGTTGATTTGATCCAACATAATGCCTTCATCTCCATCTGCAAAAGATACCAATTATAAACAAATTTATACCAAAACTGTCATAACCAAGAACGTATGGTTGCAGACTTTTAGTGTTGAACAACTTCTGCTGGCCAACTCAACGGTGTTGTTTTGAATTATTTTTGAAATGACCAAAATGAGGTGAGAAAGTCGCGCAAGGCTTACATATAAAATTTGCAATCGCGCGCAACTTGGGTCACACTTTAAATCAGGGGTGACGAACATGCGGCCCACAAAAGTATTTTGTACGGCCCGCGAAGCATTCAGGCGAGACCAGCAGTTATTACTTTCGTTTGTTTTTGTTGATGAACAAGTTTTTTCGTTTTTAACAAGTTTCATAGTATGACTAAAAAGTTGTGCGCCCCGCTTACTCAGCAGTAACTGACGAAGTGGCCCGCAATAGCAAATAGGTTTGTCTCCCCTGCTTTAAATAAAGGCAGTCACCGCATAAAAGGTATTGGAATTTCACAACTTTTGAAAGTAAGATAATGAGCTTTTAAGACAACAAACACTATGAAACAAAAAATTGTTTCTAATTTCACCTCCAGGTTTCGTTGCAGCTTTTGAAGTTGTCATGCTCACTGAAAATGAAAAGGTTGACCAAATTTAAACCTAAATCAGATTGCAAAGTGATCGACTGTAACCAATTTTTGCTTCTGGAACAGCAGATATATGCCAAATGAAAGGATACAGCATTTTTGACGAAGCAAATTAGGAAAAAATTGCATCAGGTTTTGAGAAACTCCACATAATTTTTTCTTTTTCGTTAAAATTCATTTCAGAGAAACATAATTGTGATAAGAACTGACTATGTAGAAGAAAATCTGAACGGTTGCTTATGAACTGAACTGATTTAATTACCTGAGCGATCTTGTGATTCTGGAGAGGCGGCGTTTGAGTAATCTAACAAAATAAAAAACAAAAGTTAATGATTTGTGACATTTACTTCATGAACCTTTTTCACTTAAACAATCAGTAGTTGCAAGGGCGTTGTACCGGACTTGGTAACAAAATGTTTTTGCTTTGGGGTAGTGAACTAGTCACAAAAACCTACTGCGTTTCATATCTGTCAAAACCTCTGACGCAACAAACTCATACCAAACGTTTTGGATCCCCAGAACAAATGCCTGGTTTTTCTGCTATCAGAGAACTCGTGCTACTTCGAATCGCAAATATTGGACGTTACAATAAGAGCCGAAAAGTGCTAGTGGGCGCAAGATATTTACAAAATGGTTGAAACCCAGGAAGGAGAATTGCCCACGCAGATAGCACCAAGCTCAGCGGGAGGCAGCAAGACATTTCGTTGCAGAGCGCTTCCAACACGCCCGGTGTCAATCGAAATTTCTGACCTCAAGCCATGTCCGCATGCACAGAGTAATATTCTGCATATTAAATACGCTGAGAAAACTGATGAGTAAGGATTAGGGTTTGGTGTTTAGGCAAGAGTGTCAGGTTAGGGCTTGGGTTGGAAAAAGAAAAATAATCTGAGGTCTAAGATTAGTCCAGTATTTTAGAGTGGTTATACTTGTCTTGTACTGTAGCTTGTTGTGGGTGTTTGAAATCTAACAACAAAGTTTTAATTTACACAACACTTATCAAAAATGTAATTGCCAAACTTTATTCATTTACTCTAAGAAGCAAAATAACTGACAAACATTCGTAGGTCAGAAATTTCGCTTGACCGGCAAACACCAGGCGTGGGAGTACATTTTTTGAAAACTATGGAAGTAGCGACATTCACTGAATTTCGTGAGGTACCCAACGCGTACCACCCAGGTTTAGCAAATGCAATGAGAACGAGCAACTCAAAAGTAAATTTCCATGCAACAGCTTTTTCTACGTACAACAAATGCAAAACAAGTACCTTTTTCTACGAGTGACTGCAGATAGTCATGAGCTGCATGAACATTGTCTTTTTTATTCTGCATATCATAATGTTTTCTTGCCATGAAAACGCTGTGTCCCGACACTTGGGCAACTTTTTCCCTTAATTCTAAGTTTTCATCAGCGACTTGAGTTTCAATCACTTTTTGTACACTGGTTGTAGTCATACGAGTGTTCAGAGATATACGATAACCTACTAGCTGAAGCAAGTTGCTCAAATAATTTGGTGTCATTTTTGTTCCTGTCTTAATCTTCTCCGATATAGCGGGAAAAGCAACGTCCTTTAGATTTGGGTGACTGATGTTGAAATAACGCCAACCAAGTTGGCTAGTCCTTTTCAACTCCTCTAACTCATTTTCGTCAACAGCAACATATGCCAGGTAAACATCCTTCTGATCTTTAACACAAATCGTAAGCTTGCCTTCTTTATCTTATCTACATTTTTCAATTCTTGAACTGTCATTCCTCGTCTAGTCAATCCTCTGATCCCCTGTCGGTAAATTAATGGATTGAAAATGTCAGAATAAACTAAACGTAGTTGCTTGACATTGCTACTTGTGGCATCGTCATTTCTGTAGCTGCATATTTGTTTGTGGTAATTGGACTTTTCATATTTTAAAATAGCCGTGAAGGGCTGCACTGCATCTTCCAGTCGAGAACTTTCTTTCAGTTTAAACTCTTCCTCACGTTTTTTCCTTTTTTTACGAAGTCCCTTCTGCCATTGTTCAACTCTTTCGATGAACTGCTTGAGATACTTTCCGTTGATAAAGGTGTAACAATGAATACGAAGAGATTTTAGATATCTCAGTAGTGTCACCACGTAAGCATGCTGGGTGCTGACATTATACATCTTTCGATTTGTCCACAGCAGTTTGAAGATTTTGAAGACCACTTGAAAATCAAGGAAAGTTTCTTCGTCCGGAACAAGTTTCAGAATTTGGTTGCAGTATTTTCGAGCATCAGCTTTTGAGCTTGGCATTCCAGTCCCACCACCATCTGTCACCAGCTCACTTTCAAATTTATTCACAACTGTTCTCCACTCTGAAGACCCGACTTTACTAGCGTCCTTAATTCGTTTGTAATATTCTGTCGTTTGGTCAATATCTTTATGTTTATTTGTAAAATTTGTGTCAAGGTCTTTTATAGTTGTCTCACATTTTGGGCAAAAGTACCCTTTAAAATTCACGTATGGGCCTACGCCCATACGTTTTGCTTTTGTATCATAATTGAAGTCTTTCGCTGGCTTATCCGGGTGGCATTTCCTACGATGGTAGAACAGATTGGTGACAAACTTCATGCAATATGGACAAAACATTTTCTTTCGTTGGCATGCTGTGAACATGAGTCAAAATGACCCTAAAACTACTTCACTTACGACGTCAGTCACAAAAAATCAGCACCCCCCAACCAAAAAATTTTTTTCGAGTGCAATCTACGAGACTGGCCGATCCGTTTGAGCCCTTGAACAACTCTCTAGCGCAATCGGCGGAGGAGCTAGGGCGTTGGTAAGGCAACAGAAAACTGCTGTTTTTTAGGCTGAAATCGAAGTACGAATATATCGTAGACCGGCTCTCAAAGTGTTGATCTTTTCTCTTCCAAACCTCTCTTATTTAATTGTCCTTTGTTTCAAACCCCCTGAAAAGAAGTTGTACAATCCAATGCATTTCTTTGTAAATTTATCAATTATGCTTTAGTGAGATACTTAAGCACGTCAGGCCTCCCGCCACCCTGGAAATTTGTTAGTGCCCTCCTGGTGAGGTGTGTCTACCCTGTTATGAACCACTGCATCAAAGCTAACAAAAACCGCCTTGAGCTTTTCAGCCAGCTGTTTGAGGAATCTCCTGCCTAGTTTTGCTCCCATCTCCTTGCAATGATTCAGCTTGTACGTATCATTCAGCAATATTTGTAAAGCGACAACAGTGACCCACACCAAGCGAATCTATCGCAATTTATTGCGTAAGGAAACTAGTTTCGTGTATTACACATCTTCAGTCCTTTTGAATAAGGACTGAAGATGTGTAATACACGAAACTAGTTTCCTTACGCAATAAATTGCGATAGATTCGCTTGGTGTGGGTCACTGTTGTGGCTTTACAAATATTGCATCAAAGCCATTTCACATTTACAAGCTGTTATCACATCAAAAATTTTTAAATCACCAAAGGTGTAGAATATGTACCCTACGTGACAGTTTCACATAAGTTTCTTTGTCCCAGTGGCGTAACTATCTGAAAACTTTTGAAGGGGGCAAATATTTCTGACTTTGAGCGCACAACAGTATTTGATTTGGAAGACCACTTCTGCAAGCTGAAAAATTATACTAGAAATTTTGGGTAGGCCATTGCCCCTTTGGCTCATCTGGTTATGTCTATGCTTTGTCCTCTGACAACTTTAAGGTACCTTCACTTCAGTTTGAATGCCTTTAAGGTGGAGAATGTATCGATGACATCACATCTTCATAAACTTGAAGAACATTTTCTGTTCTTCTTTGTTATCTCAAACAAAATAAACCATAGATTTTATCCTTTCCATCAAGTACTAAACTTTTTAGTTTTACATTTTCGTTTCTCTTTGCAATTACTCTGATTGTACAATCATGATTCATCCTTTAAAACACAACTATTTCACAGAAGACTAAAACAGCTATGCCTCTCACTGTCCGACATTCATGACTTGACGAAATTATTTTTAGGAAAAGACAAAGCACCCATAACTGACAAGAGCCTGTTAATATCTTTAAAATTTGGTTGAAATTTACAATTTAGATTAATCCACCATTTGTTTTGATTAAGACATAATGAAGTATCAATACATACTTTGCATGAAAATCTAGGGTAAAAGAAATCATGTCACCACTATTAAATTGATCTGTAGAAGCCATCATAAAAGTTGTGCAACCCTTTTCGTGTTGCAAACACTGTCATTGCAATTTTGAAGGGATCGTTGAATCATTGACGTACAAAATTGTCCTACGTTTTTGAGAACTGACGCTTGACCATGCTTAACATCTTATGTACTATGCTAATTGCTTGTGATTTCGACAGCTATGACTGAGGTAGTAGCACCAGCTTGCTTATACTACAGTTGATAAGCGTTGTCTGAAACAACCAGTGAATGAAAGCTTAAATCTTTGTAATATTGCATTTTTAGGAATCCGTGGTAGCTGAACAGTTTTTGAAAACTTAGAAGTTATGTTCGTCTCCACAGTTCATAGTCACAACTGTAATGAGCAAGTCGGCTTGGCAGTTACCGTAGTGCTTTGCAGTTGTCAGTTGCGCTTGGTATTGTCTTATGTTACTGATTTATTGTATCAACTACTTCATTTTTTCTAATCTGTGCGATGCTTTATCAATGCGGTAAAGGTCGAAAATTCTCTTATGAATCCAGTTGTTGTTTTATCTAAATTCTTGTGTTCTTTAACTCTTATGCTTCACCTCTGAAATGAACAGCAAAGTTTTCAACTCAGTGATGACTTACATTCCTTGCTTTTCCACTTCTTGGCTCCACAAAATTTCTTCGTTTTCCAAAAAAATCCCGATACTGCAATCAAAATATTCTTTTTTACAAACTTATCTACCACTTCTTCCTACTCAAATCGCAAGTAGTTGCAGCAGCTAAGAGTGCTAGCCTTGGCAATTCAATTATTGGGGAATCGTGCTGCAGGTACAAATGGGTGTCTCGATTTGACGCGCTGTGTGTTTGCAGTCAAGGGACTGATGAGCACTGAGTGGAGCAGATGTCCAGGCTCCATGGCACGGCGTGCTAGAGACAGTGTGGCTCCAATGCGATGAAGCTCAGCAACTTGGATGCCTGCAAGGATTGGAAGGTTGTCCGCTGGTGTAGGGCACAGGCATCCAGTCACAACTCACAAGGCGTCGTTGATGGCGGGGTCCATCCAGCGGGTGTGAACACTGTGGCACCAGACAGGAGCACAGTACTCTGCGATTGAATGCACCAGGTCCAGGGTGGCTATTCGCAGGGTTGTTGCTCCAGCACCCCAACCGGAGCCAGTAAGCTGTCTCAGGTGCGTGACGCGTGATGTCAACTTCTTGCGAAGTGACTCAAGATGTCAGCGATGTGTGAGCAACTTGTCCAACCTTACTCAGAGGTATTTGAGCTCGGGACAAAAGGGCAGGGTTTCGTTGTTGTAGTTGACTTTAAGCTCACGTTTAGTTTCCTTGTTAAGATGGAAGGCTGCCGACACCGTTTTTGTAGTGCTGTGTTTTGGCTTCCAAGTTTGGAGGTATTCACCTGCAGTTGCCATGTCCTTGGTCGGCACCCCTTCCACTGCTTGCCAGTCTCCACCAGCATGCATGATTGCTAGATCATCAGCATATGCATACATTCTGGAGACGGTTGGCCGGTAATAGATGTAGATGTTGAAGAGAAAGGGCGCTAGGACAGATACCTGTAGGACGCCGTTCTTAAGGCGTTGTAACCTGCTTTTGCCTTTTCTGGTGGTAAGGGTGAATCTGAGATTGCCAACCATCTCCATGATCATGCGGACCATGTTTCTTATCAGGTGATCCTCGTGAGGAGTCAGGTCAGAAATGTCAATAGCTTCTGCAGGTGTAAGTCATTATGTTGGGCCTAGTGAAGTATCATTACTTTAAGTAAGAGGGGAAATGGTGGGTGGAGTTTGGTTAGGGTCTAATCTCAGTATTGGTCACTCAGGATCTATCTTTGGTGAAGATGTAGGAGTGGTATCAAGAGGTTTAAGGCTTGGGATGGGATAAATCTGGAATACTATCAGGACTAGAAGAGCTAATACAACCTCCAGGTTCTGGTGAACCTCCATATTTTGTTTGAGTAAATCTAGTTTTCTTTTTAAATATATTTGTTGGCTGTAACATAGGTGAGCCTTGATCTATTTCATATTCAGTATCATTTAAATTAAATCACTTATCTTGACATTACGTCCTATGCTAGCTATTCCACCGCCAGTAATGCCTAACCAATATTTGAATTAAGAATTATTTAACCAGTCAGTGTGATTGTGTCTGCAAAAAAATCACAATTTTTCATTTGACACTGCTGTCAAATTCTAATCCATCTGTTCACTACTGTGGAAAATCAGGTAAATTAGCTTGGAAAAATTATGCTGCCAATTGCATAAAGCATGGATTATTATTCAACAATACGTGTCATGGTATTTAACACACCCTCAACCACGATGGAGACAACCAAGCAATGCCACCCCTCTCCCAACAAATACCATGACTAGTCTCAATGATTAATGAATGAACACTAGTAGATAAGAATAGCACAAAGGTAAAAATAAGCCATTGTACATGTATTTAAGCACTGCAGTGGAGTCATGCCAAATGCAACAAAATAAAATTGCAGTTAACAACCAACTGCAAGGTAAACAGCCAACATCAGGCTGGGCACATAATATCAAACACTGCAGCACAATCGTGCTCAAGACGCATTGTAGAATGTTATAATGCAATCGCAGTACACCTCTGCAAAATTCTGCCAGTGCACATATTGAAATGAATCAACACACCCACGCTCAACACTACTAAAGCAGCAGTACATTGCTGCAAAATTCTGCCAGCGCACTCGTGCTCAACACTGCAACAGATGCACAGAATTCTTCCAGCGCATATTTTAGGAGGCAATTGGGATTTCACGGTATATTCAGCCAAATCGAAAAACCGAAAACTTTAAGAAGACAAAAAGCAGAACCATCAAGCAAAAACATGATTTAAGTGTGCTGTTGACAATAATCAAAAGTTTTTTTTATTCGCACAGAATTAAATCTTCATAAAGGAGGTAGGCTGCAAGTTCATACATTGACATGGCATAATTGGTGGCATCATCATATGTCTCGTGCAATGCCCAGTATGCCACTTTCAATGTTGCCATTTTAGCTGTTTTGCTGCTAGATCTAGGAGGTTTTTCTCACTGTTAGTTGGAAATTTTTCAATCTAGCAGCTAACAGTCTTTCTCGCAGAATTTTTAAAACCGTTTATTAGGCAACATTCCTGATAAAAAAATGTATGAACAGTTTTTGGTGGGTACATCTTTCAACTTGCTCATTAAAAAATACTTTGCCTTCTTGATGACGCTTTGAAATGGGCAACACCAGGGCCAAGTACAAGCTGTTTTAATCATTTCGAGTTCTTATTGTAACACAACCAACATGCTCCAAGCATAATTGCGTCATAATAACAAGTAGCCTACTGTAACTAGATGACTTTGTGATATGCTGCGATTCTAGCTGATTTTCTGCTAAATCTAGCAAGTTTTTCTCACTGTTAACGGCAAAATTATAATTTTGCCGTTATCTCATTTTTTAGCAGGATTTTAAAAATCTTTAGGCAGGTTAAGCAGGTAACAAATTCCTGGCCAAATCCTTGTTCCAACAGTTTTTAGAGATGAAAACTTTTACACTTTATGACCTTCATCAAAAAATTCTTAACCTTTCTGACGCTTTATATTGGGAAACACAAGGACAACCAGACACAACTAGCTGCCTTTAATCATTTGGATGCATAAATACACCATTGCTATTACCACTGGAGTTTCTATCATGACGCTGCAAAGCTGCTCCAAGAAGGTAAATTGCATCATACTGACAAGTAACTAAATGGCTTGTTGAAAGCTAAACGATTTGCTTCTGTGCTTAGTGAGCGCATTGGGTTTCAAAGACTATATTGGCAGAATATATTTTCATCCCACAACACATCATTTTTCCAAGTCGTTTAGTTACGCCAGGAAGTCGTTGACCTAATGCCTGGTCAATTGATAGTGAGTGCAAGACCAAAAATTGATACATAGCCTTGCAAGTTTATTTTAAAAACCTTAAAACTAGCAGTTTAAGCAGAATTTCACTATTTTAGGCAGATTTTAGCAGAAAATTTGTGACATGGTTTTTAGCGGGATCCAGCAGTTTTTCGTGATGTGATTTAGCAGGTTTAGGTGACAACTATCTGGCAACACTAGCCACCTTGCACAAATTGTTCCACCACAGTTTTTCCAATTTCCCATTGTATGTAACTAGTTTCCAGTTTTCATCCCAAACATGAATTACCTTGCAAAATTTCGTTAAGTTGTGATACTGACATTACTGATTTGTGGCAAGACTTTCAGAACTTTTTCCAATTGTCCATTCTTTAACTCTTTCTCTACCTGCTTTCGTTGCAATTGAATTTGCTTCTGCTTTTTGTCTTCTTATAAATTCTTCCCTCTGTTCTTTTTGATGTAGCTTGTTCTTGTCCCTGTAATGATGTAATTACGTTTTGGGTAACTCTCATTGCCCATACCAATAAAGTAGTACTTGAACAACACTGCAGAACACAGATGCTTAGGCACAGCTTAGTACAGAGCAATTATTGCATGAGCACATGACAAGCAATAAAAAAACGTATCAGTTTTTACTGCAGTTACTCATCATGTAGTACTGTTAGTAAATCAGCTGTGGGAAGCAAAGCGAAGCTTTAATCATGAGGTCGTCAAGTACATGGCTATAATTGTGGGGTGGGAATGCTACCAGAAACATGTAAAATGTCTTGATAAAGGTTTTCAATGTTATTTCTAGTTATTTTTTCAAAGCCAAGACTAATCACCCAGCATGAAGCACAAACGGTTTAGTCACTAGGCAAGCTATGCTGGGGAAAAGAGACACCATGATCATGACGCAACATCAAATAATGCTATTTACTAATTGCTCACTGTCATAAAAGATCGTTGAAAAATGAAGATTTGCAAAAAGAATCATAACTTTCAAGTTATTGCGTATACAAATTGGGAAGACTTGACACACCTTTTTTGCTCCCAAATGATATTGCTTTTTGGAGCACCATTTCTTTCTCATCGGGATGAAAGCTGTCCAGAAATGCGACTGTCCTGTTTTTTCGGCCTGCAATTGGCACGACAGGTAGCAAAGTGTTGCGTTAAGGAAACACTTTTTCGCAGCAGAGAACATTCTGATTATCTCTTTCGCATCTACGTTATGAGACCTTGCTGACTTTGTCTCCTCTTTGAGCTTCTTGTCAAGATCCCATGAGAAATGCTTCTTGTGTTGCTGGTCAATGACCTCAATGATGGCCTTTAGACACGACTTCAGCATAATGGAAAAACCCTGTTTTCCCCTGCAACACCGTCCCGTAATTCGAAAATGGCTGAATCAACAATCAGCAGGTTTCCAAATAGGTCGACATCTGCGGTTAGAAGGCATTCTGGGGAATTAGCTGCTACGTCTAGGTTGTCCTGTACTTTTTTGACAACCCTAATTCCCTCCACAAAATTGATTTCCTTCTCCGCAGACATATAAAACCGTTTCATCCATGGGCCGTTGAGCGTCTTACCCAATAGCCCTAAAACACGCAGCTCCATTTTTGCAGTTTCGCCAGTGAAGTCTTGCAATATGGAACTCCCCACGATGTCCCGATTTGAAAAAAATCGAGGAGCAAATTGTAATTTTCAATAAGCACAGTGTTTATTGCGTACAGAACGTGAAGATGGTTTCCTCTGTATCTTGGTGGAACACAGCGTGGGAGACTGTTTTTGTCCAAAAACAAAATAAAGCTATGAGGGTACCCCTTACCGTCCTTATACCGCTGCTAATTTTTTTGAAAAACAAGATTTGCAACAACGCAGTCGTTGCCAAGCAACTTCCTCTCACGCTGGTCCAGTTTGTGAAAGGCGGTACGACTTGCAAATGACAATTAAGCTCATTCAATGTTTTTTTCCAATTAGAGCATATGATGTGCAATGCAGCGTGGTTAGCTGCACAATGATCAATCATTGAATTTTTTATTTGATCAATTATTTCATTCTTAGTTTGTAGAAGGTCTTTGTCCATAAAATATGGATAAGACCCACTCAGGCTGTCCACAGTATCCATCATATACTCAGCGTAGTCTGCCACCATACCACCTGGAAGCTGATCAACGGCAGCAAGATAGCATTCGTGTTGTGTGGTGAAACGTACCGAATTAACAAGAACACCCTCTTGAGTCATGCTGTCAAATCCAATGCAGACATTGTTACTTCCTAAGATAGTGGTCGCAGCGTGCATTTCAGGAAGAGCGACAAGCAATAATAGAGTGATCTCGTCGGGTGAACTCTATCGTTGCTTGCTGCCACAGTGTGAAGCTTTGCACACATGCCGCTCGGGCTTTCTGATTGCAACAACTGTAATTTAGGTTCAGTAAATTTACCCCAGGGCAAGAACCACTGTTCTGCACACAAGTTTTCTTTTGCTAGCAAAGTTACCCATATTATTCAGGATTCCTACAGAGTTTTGAGAAGTATGGAAAAAAATTCAGGTCATTTTCCAGTCTGGAAAAAACTTGTTTGGTTTGTTAGTATGAAAAAAATAATGCTTTTCTAGGCTTGATCTTTTGACATGCATTCTGATAATTTTATTCTGTTTTTGATGAGATTGCTAAATTTGACTTTCATTGTGTTAACTATTCTATTCTAGTGCCTGAATTCGACCTGGGTATGTCATTTGGAAAAGTTAAGTCTTCCAAAGGGCTGGGAAAAGGTCTTGAAAATGTCAGGAAAATTATATTCAAAAATGTGTAGGAACACTGATTATGTATTATGTAGTATATAATGTGCAGTCATCAGGGTATGCATTGTTGCTTGATACAACAACTGCTACAGTGTGGCATTTGCTATAGTAGAATTTTTTAAAAAGCGAGACATTGCTATTGTTCCTTTTTGCTGGTTAAATGAAGAAGAAACAATTTGTTTCGGGCTAAAAACGTCTAATGTATCAAACCTCGTACAAAGCAAGAAAAAACAGACTATCTGTGGGAAATATTTAAAGTGAGAGTCTTGGGAAAACCAGGTATGATTTGAAGTTTGTTTGTTGTGTATGTTGATTGTCAGATTTCCTGTTGATAGACAAAGCACTGCAGCTCTTTTTAGTATTTATAAGAGATGTAAATCCGTCTGCAGTTCAGTGTTTCGTTATGTGTTTTCTGTGACCCTGAAGTGTTATTGAGAATGTATATACTGGATTTTCTTTTACTCTTTCACATAGTTTATTAATGCTCTTGTGTTTACATTTCAATTGGTGGTACGTAATTTGTGACCGTGCCTTCAGACATGACCCTGCTGGAGAGGAAGCAAAGCTGCGGTCAAAAATTTTGATATACTGGCCAAAAATGGAACTTTAGAAGTTTAATTTTGCATGGGCATAGTTCAAAATATAGTAAAGATTTGCCACATGCAAAATACTTTTTGCTGCTGGGTGGATTTACCTGTAAAATTCGCATTTTTGCACCACTTTGAAAATCCAAAAATCACCAGTTGATTGTGGTAGAAAGCTGTTCAAACCTTCAAAAGACTCAGCTAGTCAAAGTCTTCTAGTTTGCAATGAAAAATAATTTGAAGTTTTGGGTTTCAGGTTTTTTGTGAGTGATGTCGTAAGTAGGGAAGTTATGGCCTTTTTGACTTTTTTGAATGTGTTAAAAGATCAGAGTTTGCTGCAAGCTTTCAGGGAATCAGCTGAATAGGCTCTGCTTCATCTTCTCGTGATGATTCAAACTTGCACATTTCCGCATTCAAATAAGTAGATTCCACAATGGTGAAGACTTGAATCAACCAGCAAAATTTTAGTAGGAAATCGATTTTACATAACACTATGCATCGTCAGTCTACAACTTGATTCAAATGGAGGCTGTATGACTGATATCAGTCTTACAAAAAATTGTCATTTTTCACACTACTTTTTAGGTTTGTTCCTTGGTGTCATTGTTGGTATTTGCAGTTTTTCTTTTGCTGTGTGACAATAATGATTTTTCTTTGCTGATGGTTTCAAACCCTTCACCTCTGTGGCAACTAGTTACCTTAATATGTACATTGAAGGGTAGGTAAAGATTTTAAGTGTAAAGAAAGAACATTCCAAAAACCTAAAAAATATGGGAAACACCTTTCACCCAAAGATAACAACCAAGGATCTGTTTCACCCAAAGATGGCAACCAAGGAACAGAACTTCAGAAGTCATTAGGCCTCCAAAATCATTATATTGGCTATAACCTGCTTGAGCTTTGTTTGCAACCAACAGTTTTCAATGAACATTGAGCAGTTGTGACTTGGGTTGCTAAGTTTCTGTAAAATTTCTTGCTTTCAATGTCTAAATTCATTTTTTGCTTGGAAAAAAAGTTTTTTTTTTGTTTAAAACAAGGTGGACATAAATTTGACCTAAACCTAATCACTCATTTTGTTGCTATCCTATTTGCATAGCATTTACCTGCTCTTTCCTTGTACTTTGATATTTGTTTGTCAATTTGAGTAGAAAGACTGTTCATGTTTAACAACAACTTAGTTTTGGTGTTCAAATCATCCCCAAATTCGTAGGCGTAGACAGGGGATCACCCCCCCCCCAATTTTTAGAATATCAAGTCATTTTGTGCTTTGAGAGGCAGAATCTCAAACAAAATGCTGTTGCTAGCCTAAAATAAAATTTTTTGTCCCCCCAAAAAATTGATCTGGCTACGCCACTGCCCGAATTGCTATTTTTTGGGAAAAATGGGATGTCGAGTAGAATGCACAAGTGCTACAGAAGATTTTCATTTTGTGGCTTTCTGTATATTGTGCAGGTTGTGTTTGAGTTAAAAGTTATTTCTTCACATTTTTATACAAAAAGGCCCATGAACAATTGCAATTTGCAGTGCAAACTTACTACTCTTGTTTTCAAGTTATCATGAACCTCCAATGGCTAGCATTCAATTTATCATCCCTGTATTTGACCAAAGCATTAAGCTTGTGGCAATACAGAGCAATGTTGCTATTGCAACTTCATGCAAGGATGAGCACACTATGCCACGGAAAGCAAGCTGTGCTCAAATGGAAACAGTCTCTCTTCGTGTGTGTGCTGTTCTGCCCCCCAATGAAAATCAGCCTTAACTTGTGACAGCAAGCTTGCTATGGGTTTGTGCGCAGTATCAAATTAGGATATATGGTGTGACAATTTAGAAAGATTAAAAACATATTGCAGATATATATTCAACTCTTGTACCTAATTTTGGCATTGAAGAAAGGTTTTGGGGAGAGCGCAGTGCTTAAGGTGATGGGGAAAAAAGTGATTGCTGTTGGGAGACAAAGCTAAAGAACTGTGGGGGATTTCAGTGCAGTGTGGATGCAGACAGGGAAATGTACAACAAATGCTGACGTGGTGCAGACAGAGGACATAAATGTTCTGTCTGTGCCATCTCTACTTAGTACATGGTGGAAAAATGATAACTTGATAGTATGCAATTACTAATCATTACCTGCTTTACTGTGTAGACTGTTGTATGTGACAATAAGGTCATATGGGTTACTAACCACCAGTAATCATAAAATCTCAAAATTTGGCTTTCCAGGGCAATCCATATTGTTTTGTTTAACTAAAAAATGTGGTGTTAATTCTTAGGTACTTACACACGAGCTGTTGAAAAGCCGAAAATCGCAGAAGAGACCTCTAATATTAATACTGATAATAATGCTTGCCTTTTGGAAAGAAGGTAAGTCACATTGTAATATTATATGTAAAGTTGAAATTAGATAAAAAATAATTCACAGGCCAACAAAAAATTTTTTTTGTCAAAAGGCAAAAGATATTAAATCGTTTTGGGGTTAAATCGGGGCGCTGAGTTTGAAAATGCACTTAGTTTTGCCAAATTGGCTCTAGTTTTGGAGATATTTTTACTTTTATTTTTTTATAATTTCCATTGACCACAGTGCATTCTCAAGCATGCGAAGCTTTAATGTAATATTACTGGTTTCCCATTCAAATTTTAGTGTCCATTTACTCCATACAACCTATATGTATATTGATTCGTATAAAAACAAGTCATAATGTTGATTATTCATGAAACTTTGATGTGGTTTAGAGCATTACTATCAGCTAATAACCATAAAATTTATGACTTACTCCTAACAAAAGTTTCTCTTTATTACGTTTATATTCCGTCTTAGAGAAGAGTTATCAGTCTTAGTTCATTGTCATCCCCTGTGCGTTAAAACAACCATGATAAGGCCTAAAGGCTGCATAGTGTGGAAAACATGTATCATTCAGCTAATTAAAGTGCTAGCTTTTGTGGATTTAAGGACATAATGAACAATGAATTGCTGCTTTTTGGCGAACATTTTAATGGGTACTATACAGGGTGTTTCACAATTGTTGAAACAAAGCGATTGGGCACAAATCCAGGATTTTAAATGATACCACAATGATGATTACATTTATTGAAAGGTGAAAAGATAACATTTTATAATCTGCAACTGTT
>Ga0210059_1004816_pt1 | contig 21744 bp, 14 predicted proteins | sample Ectturendosymbi2_FD_188042 | JGI IMG/M metagenome (GOLD analysis project Ga0210059, IMG submission 188042) | Ecteinascidia turbinata endosymbiont from Florida, USA - Sample 2 (SPAdes) (version 2) | ecosystem: Host-associated > Tunicates > Ascidians > Unclassified | place: Key West, Florida...
TAACTTTTGATCCAAACCTCCTAGCTCAATTCCGACTGCAGATTCAGAAAGAGCAGGCCAGAAATATCTGGAGTACCAATTTTCAGACTTATAGCTTGTACAACAATGAAGTTATGGGTCTCCAAAAACTTTTCAAAATGAGCACGGTGATCCACAGGGGAAAAATGTCTTGGGGCCCTTACAGTTCAAAAGTCCATAAAATCTGAACCGCTTTGAATTTTGGTCTGGAACTTGAAGATTTTTCATTGTTCCCATGGAAGCACATTTGGTAAAATTTTTAGCAAAATCTGAGACAGTGCCCATGGAACTTTACTCAATATTAGTTTGGCATTGGCATGAAATGACCCATGAGGTAAACGGAGCTATTTATTTAATTACTAGTTACGATTTTTTGTAAGCAGACCATCGTGTTGCATAATAAACAAACAACAATTGCAATGAGCACTGTCCGAGAGTAGCCAGCACATACCACAGATCACATTACACCACGAGGTTCCTGACTACATTGGCGCACACTGAATCAAACATGTGGACAACTTTTATTTCTTTCTATTTATGTCTAGCTGATTAGGCATGTGTGACATATTAACCTCCCTCAAATGCAATGACAGATCAAACTTCCAGTGGCGACTTTGGTGCTTGGGAGTGTATGTAAAAGAAAAAAGTAAAACACGCTCCATTTTGTACCTATATATTGCATGCAAACGTATGCTTGCTTGCTGTGGAGCAAATCCACACAGACTGGTTTGAAGCACTTATAAATTGCTTACAGTAATGCCTACTGATTTATGCATTACCTACCCAGAACTTCCAGAAGTGTAAGTGTTTGCCCACACCAAGTTAACCTTAATTTCAGTACCTTTGATGACATGTTCAGAAACTATCGGTATGGATTCGATTGCGGATGTTACTCTCAAATTCTTTAAGGCAATGTCTATTTTGCCATCTAACACCAAATGAACTGCAGGAGATTTTTTGCAAATAGCTGAACCAGATTGGTGATGTGACAAAGACAATACACATGGATTAGCAAATCATCCTTATCATGTGGCCTAAACTCTAACCCAAAATGTAAACCCATGTCTGGTTTTCCACACTTTAAAGTCCATTTAAAGCACTCTCATAAAAAGTGTCATCTCTACTAGCAAACCCTAAACCAGTGGTTCTCAACCGGGGTGCCGCAGCACCCTGGGGTGCCATTTACAGTGCCCAGGGGTGCCGCGGGCTACCACGTTTTTTTACCATATCATTAAAAATACATTTTCAAACTGTCATCAAACCTCAAAGCAAATTGCTATGGGTGCCGTAAATTATTATTTTTTTCTGTAGGATGCCGTAAGCCTAAAAAGGTTGGGAAACACTGCCCTAAACTATAATGGTGAGAGCCAAACTGACAACCACTTGCACAAAAGTAACAGATGCTTTCCACTCGATCAGGTTCACTGTAATACCAGTGTCACAAATTCGGGATTATATGTGGAAAAAGCTAGATACAATTCAAATGGCAAAGTAGCCCTTGCAGAGCTTTTGCAGCTGGTGGTAAAATAGAGTATAGACACTATCATTCTTTTATTTGGTCACTTCAAAGTTCTGATGTTTTTCACAAATCTTCCAATTATTTAATGCTCTTTTGTGATGGTGACCAGATTGCAGTAGTTGTTGGAGCATTGCCTTCTTGCCAGTTTTCTCCAGCATCGCGTATGTGCAGCAATCTAAACCTGTGTGCTTTGTCGAACCTTATAATTTTTGTGTTTTTCCAAGATAAATGATCTGCAAAAACGTTTAAAGCCTTGGTGATGAAACCAATGTGCATGATTAAAACTGTGGGCATCTCCATGCGATGATTTCAGCTATTTACTTAGCAACCATATAAAATTGTCTTCAGTATTCCCCTCTCTGCTGGATAACTACTTGATGATGAGTGAATGCAGTTGTAGCTGGTACGAGTTTTCAGTGCTCGGCATCTTCCTGTGTTGTCTATGTTTATCAATTAACACTTGCTCTGTTCTGCACTATGACTAACCGCTTTTGTGTTATTGTGCTATTCGAGTACCCCTGCGATACGGACCATGAATCTGATGCTAAAATAAAATTGAACATAAAATGAAACTATAGTGCAAACACAAAAAAGTCAAATCACAAATCTAATACTAAAACAGTAGCACAACACAAATCAGTCATTTGTACAGCAAAGATAATTAAGTACAGAAATTGTATGAAGAATTGATAAGTGTAGCGTATACTATGGATGAAGAAGTGAGTCATGTTGTATTTTGCAGGTGAGAGAGAACAATGGGGGTTATGAAGTGGAAAAACATGCAGCATATGACATTACCATGGAGGCGGATGTCAGAAACAAAACAATTTTTTTTTTAAATAGGTTTTGAAGAATCAACAATATTACCCATGCACCAATGGATGTAATGACGTACGTCGTACACATAGTAGCCTTAACATAGCAAACTAGAACAAAGTTGAAAAGACAAGTGTGGTTGCCATATCAGCCAGTTAGAGATTACAGATACCTATTGCAACAGATCACAATACAACAAAACGTACTATTCTTCTTTCGTTTGAGCGAGTTCCTCTTTTATCCACTACTTGGCCGCACTAGATTTCGGGGCATGTGTTGAGCAGCCATTCGGTTGTCTCATCGTCCAGAACCGTCAGGCTGTGCAGTCCGTGGGGAGGTCGATGGATTGCACATTGGAAGACGACATGGTCGACGGTTTGATCCACACTCACAGGCTGCAGAGGAGGCCATACCCCATCTGTACAAGCAAGAGCGGAAACGTCGGACACCGGTGCGGAGGCAGTTAAGCTGGACCCAGACTCTTCTTGGGAGGGTCATTCCAGGTGTGTGTGTACCGATGTCTGGAATTAAAGTGCGGAGGCTTGTGGGGTTGTCTGCCCACTCCGCGTTCCATTCATGATCTGCTCACTACGCCGCACAATATGTTGTTGTTGTCAGAGAAGCTGATGAGTTGCTGTGCGGTGGTTACAAATGGGTGTCTCGATTTGAGGCGCCGTGCAACAGCACTCGATGGACAGGTGAGCACTGAGTAGAGCCGATGTCCAGGCTCTATAGCACGGCGTCCTAGAGATAGTGTGGCTCCACTGCGACGAAGTCCAGCAGGTTGGATGCTTGCGAGGATTGGAAGGTTGTCCGCTGGTATAGGACGCAGGCATCCAGTCACAATTTGCAAGGCATCATTGATGGCGGGGTCAATGAGGCGGGTATGAGCTGTGTGGCACCAAACAGGAGTGCAGTAATGTGCAGTCGAATGGACCAGGGCCAGGGTGGATGTTTGCAACGTTGTTGCTCCAGCACCCCAACCAGAGCCAGCAAGCTGCCTCAGGAGTGCGACGTGTGATGTTAGCTTCTTGCAAAATGACTCAAGGTTTCGGTGGTACGTGAGCGACCTGTCCAACATTACTCCAAGGTATTTGGGCTCAGAGCAGAAGGGCAGGGTTTTGTTGTTGAAGTTGACTTTCAGCTTATGTTTAGCTTCCTTGTTATTGAGATGAAAGACTGCCGACACCGTTTTTGTGGTGCTGAGCTTTAGCTTCCAAGTCTGGAGGTATTCACCTAGCGTTGCCATGTCCTTGCTCAGCGCCCCTTCCGTTGCCTGCCAATCTCCATCAGCATGCATGATGGCTAGGTCGTCAGCACATGCATACTTTCTGGAAATGGTGGTTGGCAGGTCGGAGATGTGGATGTTGAACAGTAGGGGTGGCAGGACTTATCCCCGTGGAACGCTGTTCTTGAGACGTCGTGACCTGCTCCTTTGGCCATTTCTAGTGGTAAGTGTAAAGCTGCGATTGCCAACCATCTCCATGATCATGTGGACCATGTGTCTATCAGGCAAAAATCACAGCAGCTTGCAGGTGAGGTGGCGGTGCCATACAGTGTCGGAGGCTGCTGTGTGGTTGACGAACACAGCTCCGGCCTTCTTTTTATCTGAAAAGCTATCCGCGATGTCCTGTGTCAACAGGGTGACCTGGTCTACGGCCGACCATCCATGTCGGAAGCCCACCTGCTCCTGTGGGAGCAATGGGTCGATGATTGTTTTGACGAGCGTAGATGAGTCTCTCGAGCATTTTAAAGGGTACACACAGCAGAGATATTGAACGATAGCTGTTTGGGTCCCCCAGTGGCTTCTCTGGCTTAGGGATCGTAACTACTAGTGCTCTTTTCCAGATCTTTGAAATTTTGAGTTGGCGCATGCAGGAACCGAGGAAGTCGCAGAACCAAGATTTGAGAGCCGACCTGGCGTGGAGTATAAACTCCAGCCAGATGGAAATCAATCCCAGAGACTTTCCTGGAATCAGGTGTCTGAGGTCAACAGCAAAATCTTCGGATATACTGTGACCCTCAGGTGTTGGAATCTTCCATAGGTCAGACAGCTGTTTGTTGACTAGCTTAGTGGACTCGCGGCCGCCGGTCTTGTGTGCCTCATTTTTCATGAGTTGCGAGGCAATGGAATTTTCCGGGGCACAGCCGAGGGGAGTGTCCAGACCTGCCAGTAAGTTTGTTGAAAGTTCTCCATGCCTTGCGGCTGTAGTGCGAGAAGTCGATGGAATTGATAGCTTCCTCTCATTGCTCCTGCTTCTTCTGTTGTAGTCACGAGAGTAGGGACAAAGCGGCTCTATCAGAGGCAGTCCCCACTGGGGCTCGGATAAAGGAGTGCTAGAGGGTCTCGCACTCTTTGGCCCAGCATTGCACATAGTTCTTCTGACAGCCACGTGGGATACATTTTTTAGCTGTAGAAAGTGGGCGCTCGCAAAAATCCTGGTATGCCCTCTCAATATCTGGTGTGTCCGGAGGTGGCAATCTCTCAACGGATTCACCTGTGAGAAGGCAAAAGCACTTCCAATCGGCAAAAGCACTTCCAAACCAATGCTTCACTGGATCGTGGGCAGGAACCTTAAATCTTGGTGGCGTTATGAGGGAGGGTGGGCAGGAACCTTAAATCTTGGTGGCGTTATGAGGGAGGGCCGATGTTGTGTCCGCGGGAACTTTCCCAGGACGCGTCTGTCCAGCAGTTGGCTGTCCTGACCTAAACTCGCGAAGGCTAGGTATGGGTTGGTACCGATGTTCCAACGGCGAGAGAAAAAACTGGCTGATTCCTTGGGGTTGTACAACATTCCAAGGTTGTTGAATGTTGCCCACGAGTCAGGGCTCTCACCGTCAGGGGATGTTGTGTTGTAACCCCAGTTGACATGTTGGCAATTGAAGTCGCCAACGTACAGACTGGGGTGTGGGAACGTCGAGATGGTCATTGGAGTAAGTTGCAAGCGTGGAGGTTTGTAGACGTTGGCAATCTTGTAACCTGCGACGTCCACGCACAACCACTCAGTCTCTGATTGATCTGGAGACTGATCGACCAGTGACCATTCCAGCCGCTCGTGGACAAACGTGGCAAGGCTGTGATTCCTGCTCAGGATTGACCCAGCTGGTGAGAAGTTGGGAATCACTAGCTTACTTGCAGTTAATTATGCAGTGGGTCTCCTCTGGAACGATGATGAAAGCCTTGTTCTTATAGGCTAGCTGCTCAATGACGGAGATCTTGTTGTCAGTGGGCTCCTCGGTGTTCAGCTGGAGTATGTTGGGTCGTGGGTCATCTTTGGCAGAATTTCTACTGCCGCGCCCTGAGAAGGGCGTTGTATGACCCATCCCACACTGAACACATCCAGCGCGAATAACAGTGGTTCAAGAAATGCCTCAACAGGGAGGGCCACGTGAAGGCATCTGTCCTCCCCAGTACTATAATCCAATAGGATAAAAAGTATAAATGCAGTGTGGTCATTAACACTATCGCACCTGGGTTAATTCAAGTGGTTCATGCAAAAACAGCCAGATTGCACGTGGCTTTGCATGGGAATTTCTCCCATCCGGTAAGTGCTAGAGACCTGGTCAAAAGCTCAAATGACTCTGCAAATCTTGTAGTTTGCACTCTAAACAATTTTTTTGGTTGGGAGATATGGATTTTTTGTGAGTGACGTCATAAGTGGAGGACTTCTAGTCCACCTTGGCCCACTTCACCTGTCCCTGGGCCCAAACCGTTAGATCAGTGTTTCTCAATCTTTTTAAGACGCAGACTGTTTTCGAACCAGTATAAATCTTCATGAACTCAAGATAAACTAAGGCTATAAGAATGATACAAAATAATAGTTTTAGCAAATTTGGTTCATCGCCCACATTCACAGATTTCAATGAGAATCTTGTCTCTGAGTTTGTTTCACAAGCTTGTCGAACTAAGAGCCTGTGGTTGTCAACGCCCACCTGATGTTGTCTTCTGGTTGAAGTTAGTATTGGTGCTTGGTTTAAAAATAGTTATATTGTTGAAAAACAGCTTCACAACAGTATGTAGTAGAAAAAAAGAGCTTTTGTTGCCTGCTGGCACAGATCAAAGTCATTTGGTTTGGACATCCACCCAAACATAAGTCAAACTCCACAGGTGTCAACTTTGCAGCTCAATAAGCTATTCAACAACGCAATCCATTTCACAATGAACCTGTAGCTCTGACACCTCAAAAGGCCTTTGCACCCAGTTAAATGTTTGCATGTAATTGTGAGAAGGGATACATCTATCCACCTTGGAGAGATGGAGTAAGGCACTCAAGAAAGATTTCACAAGTGCAGCTCAAATCAATTCCTACCTCATCTGCAAGTGCATTTAATGCCAAAAATGCAGATATTCTTCCATTTCCAATTAGATAGATCCACAACTGTGTCTTACGTTTTAACGAAACGATGTCTCGGACACATCTAAAAGTATTTTACCTTTTCCCTGCATGGAGCTATTTAGCTGATTCAAACGTACAAAATATCACCAAGTATAGCTATTTGGCAATCCACTTGCTGTCAATGAATCGTTCAGCAATGTTGTGATTCTGTTCTTTTAACTTTTTGGCGTCTGGGTAGTTTTGGCGATTTTCACAAAAAAAACAGCAGTTTTCGGTTGCCTTACCAACGCCTTAGCTCCTGCACCGATTGCGCTAGAGAGCTGTTCAACGGCTCAAACGGATCGGCCAGTCTAATAGATTGCACTCGAAAAAAAATTTTTTGCTTGGGGGTTGCGGTTTTTTGTGAGTGATGTCATAAGTGAAGTAGTTTTAGGGTCATTTTGGCTCATGTTGCCTGGCCTAGGGCCCAACCACTAGGCCAAAGTGTTTCGCTGAAGTTTTCATTGGAAGCTAGACTCGAGTCCGAGTCTTTTGAGCCTTTGAAGGACTTTCTAGCGTTTCTGGTTCAAAAGTTATGATCTAAAATAAACAAATTAATTAATTAACTGATTAGCTAATTAGTCAAATATTTTTACTAACTTACATCACAAGTTTTGAACCCGAAACCCCAGCAGGTCATCCAAATTATCAAAAGACTCGGATTGTAGCCTAGTTTCCAGTAAAAACTTCAGCGAAATACTACCACCTAACAGTTGGCGCCCAGGGCCAGGCAAAGTGGGCCAAGGTGGCCTAAAAGTCCTCCACTTATGACGTCACTCACAAAAAACCCACATCCCCCAAGCAAAAAAATTTTTTCGAGTGCAGACTAGAAGACTTGCCGCATCTTTTGAAACTTTTACCGAGTCTGTAGAGCATACCAGAGAAATTCCCGCGCAAAGTCATGTGCGTTTAGGCGTTTTTGTTTTTTGAAAATCGTCGAAACCACCCAGGTGCCTAAGTGTTAAGAGCAGGAAAAAATGACAACACACTTTACCAAAAAAAGACATGCAACAACAAAATCAAAAGTAAACAACCATTCAACACAAAACAAGGACACAAAAGAAACAAGACATGAACATGTAAACAGCAAATAATTACTAACAAAAGTTTAAATTAAAAAAAGAGGGAAACACTTCTCTAGGCATCTCCAGCTGCTGGAAATAAATTTTGGTTCTTCTGGGAATTGTTACTTGATTTAGTCCTTAACATTCCTGATTAATTAATCAATTTGTTGTTTTTAGGCCATAACTTTCGAACCACAAACACTACTTGATCAAACAAAGGCTCTAAAAACTCAGATCACAGCCTAGTTTCCACTAAAAACTTTAGTCAAAAACTTGACTCTTTGCATTGGCACCGAGGGCCTGGCAACCTGACTCAAAAAGGGTTAAACCTACGCCACTTACAACGTCATCCACAAAAAAATAAACAAAATCCAAAACTTTCCAATTCTTTAAAATCCGAACTAGAAGACTTGAAATATCTTTTTAACACTTTGAGAGCCGACGTACGATATATTCGCATCTAGATTTCAGCCTAAAACCAGCAGTTTTTGGTTGCCTTACCAACGCCATAGCACCTCCGCCGATTGAGTAGAGAGCTGTTCGAGGGCTCAAATGGACCAGCCAGTCTTCTAGTCTGCACACCAAAAAATATTTTTTTGGTTGAGGGTTGCAGATTTTTTGTGAGTGATGTCATAAGTAAAGTGGTTTTGGGGCCATGTTGGCTCATGTTGCCTGGCCTAGGGCCCGACCGCTAGGCCTAAGTATTTCGATTAAGTTTTTATTGGAAACTAGGCTCGAGTCCGTGTCTTTTGAGACTTTGATTGACTTTCTAGCGTTTCTGTTTCAAAAGTTATGATCTAAAATAAACAAATTAATTAATATAATCAGCTATTTAGTCAAATATTTTTACTACTTTAGATCATAACTTTTGAACCTGAAACCCCAGCAGGTCATCCAAAGTATCAAAAGACTCGGATTGTAGCCTAGTTTCCATTAAAAATTCAGCGAAATACTAACATCTAACGGTTTGAGCCCAGGGACAGGTGAAGTGGGCCAAGGTGGCCTAAAAGTCCTCCACTTATGACGTAACTCACAAAAAATTCGCAACCCCTACCCAAAAAATTTTTTTCGAGTGCAAGCTACAAGACATGCCACATCTTTTGAGCCTTTAACCAGGTCGGTAGCGCGGACTGGAGAAATTCACGTGCAAAGCCATGTGCCATTTCAGTGTTTTTTTCTCGAAAATCCCCTAAAGTGGCCGGACACCAAAGTGTTAAGCGTTTGAACAGCTCTCTAGCTCGATTGGCTGGCAAGTTATGGCAGTGCAAAGTGATGGCAAAAAGTGGCCCATGCAGGTCTTAAAGGTAAATCTACCCAGCACCTAAGGTGTTAAGGCAAAGATAAGGGTTGTTATGACAACAATTTTGCCCTGAGTTTCACTAGCGCATCATGGAGTTAAGTAATGTTTTGTTGTCAAGCATGTTTATTTCGATTAGCACATCTTGTTCACTAGTAGGTGACTAAAACAATAGATTGATAATTAACACGTTCGCTGGCAGTGTACTGCACGAAGGTATCGTACTTTAAAATCCTACATGAGCTGCTATTTTTGCGCCACTTACCAACTCCATAACTCTTCCACCGATTGTGCTGGAGAATGTTCAAACCCTCAAAAGACTCAGCAAGTCGTTGAGATTGCAATGAAAAAAAAAATTTGGTTTTTTTGTGAGTGATGTCATCAGTGAAGTAGGTTTTTGGCCATTTTGGCTCATGCTACCTGGCCTGGGGCCAAACCGCTAGATGAAGGTATTTCTCTCAAGTTTTTATTGCAAAATAGGCTAGAATCCAACTCTTTTGAGCCTTTGATCGACTTTCTAGCGTTTGTGGTTCAGAAGTTATGGCCTAAAAACAACAAATTAATTAATCATCTAATTAGGGGATTAATTAATTATTTTTTTGTTTTTAGGTTATAACTTTTGAACCTGAAACCCCAGCAAGTCATCCAAGTCCCAAAAGAGACGGATTTTAGCCTAGATTCCAATAAAAACTTGAGCGAAATACTTCCATCTGGCGGATTAGGCCCAGGGCCAGATGAAGTGGGCCAAAATGCTTAAAACTACTCCACTTATGACATCACTCACAAAAAATCCAATACCCAAAACCAAAAAACTTTTTATTTCATTGCAGACTTGAAGACTAGCCGAGTCTTTTGAGGGTTTGAACAGCTCTCTAGCACTATTGCCTGGCGAGTTATGCAGTTGGTAAAAGACACTTACTTGTAATCTGCTGATTTAGGCTGAAAACACCGACAGTGAAGATGTTTATTTGTTGTTTTCAGGCCAGTACTTGCCAAGCATTAATGCTAGATGGCCAATCAAGGTCTCTAAAGATACATATTTTCACCAAGCTTGCTAAAAAAACGGTTAAATTATTACCACTTGAATCGTTTTCTCTGGTCCTGATTATGTCATTCAAAAATATTTTGACCTCCTTTAAGTCGTGACGTTACACCAACAAAACAACCAAAAGCGCTCATTTCTTTTTTAATTGAACCTAGGGGACTCTCTGCCTCTTTAGTGGATTTGAACAGCTCTCTAGCTCTATCAGTCAGCAAGTTATGACTGAACAAGTCAAAGCCACTTTAGTGGCTTTAGTTAATTTTTGCTGGAAATTCCGAAACATATGTGTTCAAAGCAACATCAATTTAGAGTGTTCAGAAATGTCGATTGTTTCATGTCATTACGCAGGCACTATTTAGACAAGGCAGGGACGTTGTTGTTTCATAATAACACTATACTACGTTAGAAGGGAAATGCTGTTGCCTGTTCTAAACCACCCACATTAGAGACCTGCAGTGGCAATGCTTGATCTTTTATCAGCTTTGATGCTGAGTACCTGCAGCACAAGGGGGGCTGTCATGAGAGCCAAACAGACCCCCTGGATGTGCCCTTGACCAGAGGTGCTGGAAATTATAAGGTGCGACTGTTCTACAGATACAACCTGTTCAACACCAATACGTGGCTGCTATACAGCTCATTTATCTTGTACAATGTTTTGTGGATGTTGCGGGGAAGCATACTGCCAGATATGGCAGATCTGACAGGTTGACGACAGTGGCAATATTGTTAAAAGTAACTTGTTTGCGGACTGAGACAAATCAGTGATGTCAACATGCATCAGCATAACAAGGGATGGTCTGTGAATGGAACATACACTTTAGTCCATTTTTGCTGAAATAGTTTAATCTAATTCTTTACTCTTAAACATGCATAGATGCCGAGTATTATGACACAATTTGGAGTTACCATATTTATTCGACTGTAAGCTGCAGCATATGAAGTTATTTGTTTATTATTTCATGCAACTAATAATCGAGGGTGACTTATATTTTTTATTTCTTTATTTTATCGAAAGGTACAGATGACACTAATCTTTTCTTGACTACATTTTTTTGACCAAACTCTCTTTTTGCATTCTATTCTCTTCAGCGTCTAGTGCACAGCTATCACAGGAGGGATTATGATTCACAATCACATATAGCAGTTGCAGTGGTGTAAGCATCATTACCAGAGTTGCCAATTAAACGTGAAAGGTGCTAGTACACAAAAAGAATCTGAGTCTTAGATAATCCATGTTCAAGTACAGCTTACATTAATTTTAACCCCATTTCATGGGGCTTCAGGTATAATCATGGGCGGCTAACAGTTGAATAAATATGGTTCTGAGATATGGACAAAACGCGATTTTTAGTATTGAGAGTCACAATGTGCCTATTCAGCAAAAAGTACCGTACTTTTCGGACCATAAAGAGCACTTAAAATCCTTTAATTTTCCAAAAAATCGAAAGTGCGTCTTATAATGCGGTGCGCCTAATGTGTGAACCTGGTTGTGCTTTTTCACCTAGAACCAATTGTATGTGGCAAACTGTTTATTTAATTGTTAGTTACAATTCTTTGTAAACAGACCATTGTGTTACGTAATAAATTAACAACAATTGCAATGAGCAGCAATATGTATGTGGTTCCAAGAGTAGCTAGCACACAGCACAGATCGTATTACTCTGAGAAGCTCTTGACTGCATTGGCACACACCAAATCAAACCTGCGGACAACTTGTATTTTATTCTATTCGTGTTGAGCAGATTAGGCATGTGTGACAGATTGAACTCCCTCCCAACCAATGACAGAAATCTCCCACTGGTGACTCAGGTGCTCAGGAGGTATTGTGAGAGTTGAATACAGTTTGACTTATCTAAGTTTTTGCTACATTCAATGTACCTTATGTATGAAAAAAAACAGCTAGCATTTAATTTTTGATACTGCGTCTTATAATCCAGTGCACCTTATGGTCCGGAAAATACAGTAAAGGCATAATCTTTATCGAAATGGCCCTGCATTAAATATATATAAAATCACCAGAACTGTTTCTCGTAATTTCATGTTTTAGTTTGTGGGAGTTGATAAGTATCTGACTGACTTGAAAGTTTATGCAAAAGAAGGTATTTCATTTATGTGCTTTATTAATTTACGTTGAGGTAATCGAATATGCTACGGGGCACCGTATTTCATATGAGTAGAGTCCATGCCAGGAAAGTTTACAATAACTTTTGCTTTTGATTTTAACTACAATGTTTGGATGAACACATTTTTGCAATACTATTTGTTACATATATTTGCAGTTAAACATACAATATTTAATTTAATTTGATTTTGCAATCAGACATGAAGTCCATAGTACAAGTACATACTACCTGCACAATGCAGGTTGATAAAAACAGAAACAAAATGTTTTACAATGGCATCGGAAACAGAACCACAGGCTTAACACTGCTTCCTTTCTCTGAATATACATCTTCAGAAAAGGAAGCAGCTTAAGGCCTACCTCAGCTAGGGGTGTGTAAGCTTCCTTGCTGAGAGCAGTAACTACAATGCAAATGAAGCACCCTATTTCAGAACTGTGAGGCAGATGCTCAAAAGTAATGAGCCAGCTGACTTCTGACAATGTTCTTGCCACGCCTAGCTTACTTATTTTCATTTGGGTTAGAAAGAACCAATATCCAAATTCTGCATTATAAAAAAAAGTCTGTATATTCAAATATGCATTACAAAACTTGAAATATAAGCGTAACTTTTGTAGGGAGAAAGTTGTCACATAAAAGTTTCCCAGGCAAATTTAGGCAAGTAATTGGGCAAAATATACTTCACAACCCAAAAAATTTTCTTTTCCTACACCTATGGGGCTTTTGCACATAATTTCTAGAACTTTACATGATTGATTACCAGTTTAGTTCCATAGAATCAAACAACAATTTCAACATAGTTGCTCGCTAAACATTTAAACGTCACAATATGCTTGCAATCACATCCCAGCCATCTTCAGCATGGCAACTGCAGCGTGAAATGGAAATAGTAATGCACGCATTTAGCAATGTAAATTGTTAAATTAGCTACATCAGCCAGAATAATTAGGCTGGATAATCTTTTCAAAGTAATAGCATTTGCATTCATTCATAAAGCTTGGTTCTTGCATGCAAGAATATACAAACTCTCTCTCATCCTCGAAAATCGCATTTCAGACCCCTAAAATCTTGCTTTGGTCTCTTTGGGGTCTGGTAACCCCCAGTTGGAAACCAATGATCTATACCAGTGGTGCCCAACCTTTTTTGTCCCAAGATCTATTTTTCAGCTAGCCACCCTTTCGAGATCTACCAGTCCAGTGTCAACATCACATACCCATTCACATCGTTTCCAGCCTGCAGTGGCCAACTTCACAACACTTTCTTGCTGCTGCAAAACCACCCAGACCTCACATGTCATATCACAAACGCTTCCTCTCTAACACACACACACATCAATCTCTTTGATAAGCAATGACCTTGGTACGAACCAAACAGAAAAAATAGACCAGATACGAAACAGGTGAATCTCTGAGTTTGAAAAAATGATATTTCCTCCAAGCTTAGTGAGAGACCTGGCAGTGGGAGAAGGAGACTAGCTTCTCGTAGTCAGGAGTGTAGCGGCTGGTTGCAAGGCGTAGGCAAGCTGCAAGGTGGTTATCAGTCATTGTTGATCTGTACTTGAACTTGATTTTCATGTGATTTTCATGTGCGAGAAAGGAGAGTCGAACAAACAAGTTGCACATCTTCTGAAATTGGGATACTATCCCACCACCAGTGGTTCCCAGAGCACTGTATGCTCTCTAGTAGCCTATGACTGGATATTGATCTGGGTTTGATCTCAATGTCATTTTGCAATGTCAGAATCTCGTCCGCAAGAGCAGAGTTTTTCAAGTCGAGGAGGGATTTGACTTTGTTGAAAATGTCACCAACACCAATTGAAGAGCAGCAGTTTTGTCCAGTTAACAAGTCCCTACAGAAAAGCATCAAAAATATCCTCAATCGCATATCTGGTGTGTCCTTTTAATGCCAAAATGGCGAGTAGCTCTTCCTTGGCGCTCATGTCTAAAACCTATCCTGATGAAAACACATAATTGCACCACATCCAACATGTCAGTCATCTCATCAAATTGGAAGGGAAGGAACTCACACGTGTCAATATCCTTCCTCAGTTGCTCCTCCACATAGCCTACATACAACAGCTGTTCCCTCACATTGCTTTGTTGAAGCATTGTGGAAAGTTGCACTTCTTTATGGCCTTTGCGATCTATGTTTTATTGTTGAAGTTTTCAAAAAAGCTATTTGCTGCTTCGAGAAGGATTCTTCCAAATTATTGCTATCTTTGAATGGCTCATTGTGTTTACCTAGGACGTGACAAGCGCGATAGGAAGCAGGAGTTGTGGCCTTACCCTGGGGTTTGACGAAGATTGACTGCCGTGCTGACTCTGCAAGCAGTGCTTTCAATTCTAGACTTTTTGTGGCATGTAAAGGCGTTTTGGAAGGAAAATCATTCTCGCAGGTCTCGTGTCATGCTTTAAAATGCTGCTCTGTATTCCCTTTGTCAGCGCTACCGTTGCATTGCAGATAAAAACAAAGCAAAACAGATTTTGAATGATCATAAACAAAAAATGATGTTCCTCCCATTTGGAGAGGAAATGGCTCGCTTCATCTCAGCTATGTTAACGTTCAAGATAAATAACCACTCTGATTGCTAGCTGACAGTATCGATGCAATACTTTTATTCAGGATGCACACCATTAAAAGAGCTCAGTTGTTTGAAGGTAGTAACCTTCTATGGCGCGTCAGAAACGTTCTTAGGAAAATATTACAGCTTATTAGTTAACATGCTCAAACATCTGCAAAAAACATGCAAAATCATTGTTGGTTGGAGCACGGAGCACGCATCTGTAACCCATGTGCGTCAAATTTCATGCGAAGTGCCACCCTCAAATCAACGCACTAAATTGAGAACATGCGCTGACATAGCCTACACACGCAGCTCTAAAGTGTGATGGTCTTAATGCTCACTAACATAACACATAACATATACTGCACTAACAGCTTTCCTTAGTCTCAGTAACCAGCACTTCACTTTATCCTGTTAGCACGATACGTGACCGGCAACTGCAGGATACCTCCATCGTTAGAGGTAACTGAAAAATCACAATGGCGGGTGCTGGGCCACGTTGCCTCAGCAAAGAAATTTTTAGAAGGTACTCTAGAAAAAAAGTTTTTTTTCAACAGCCTCGCGGTCGCCTCGTGAGTAGTCCGCAGTCTACCAGTAGATTGCGATCAACTGGTTAGGCACCACTGATCTATACAATCTGGTGTGATGAGCAAGTGTTCAAACAACCCGGAAGCTGAGGTGTTAAAATAACCACACATGCAGTATATTTCATCAAGTATCGTCACTTTTTCAATAGTTTTGTCAAACTAGATCTGGAAACATTGAATGGAACAAGGGGATGTAAATATAGCACTCCAACAAATATACACTTTAGTAGTTGAAGTCATTTTAATTTAAATTCCAAAGATCCCCAGACAGAGGAAAATGCTAATTTAGTTCCGTTTTTAAAAAAATATATAATCGGTTTTTGATATACAGGCAGAGTTACCATCTTCCAAGGGCAAAGAAACAAGCAGATAAAAAAACATGTTTAAGTAATTAAATATAACTTGCATTGTTAATGGTAATAAATGTAAGCAATAGATTACATGTGATAAGTTTAGTGATGTCGCACTGATGCCACGGAATAAAACTTAAGGTATATATAGTAAGGTCAATCAAAAAAACTTTCATATACTTTGTAATCTGCAGGCATCTTCAGCTCTTATTCAAATTTTTAAGTGATAATAACTAAGATTTCAAAGCAGAAATAAAGGCATTTGATTTGAGGAAAGGCTTGTCAATCTCAACAATTGTTTCAAATTTCACTTGGTTACTCTAGTTTTGCAAATAAAAATTTTTGCAAATGCAAATGCAGTGAGGCAGTACTACAACATCATAACTGAAAAATAAGCACACAACCAAAAATTAAGTGAACTAATATTTTTGAAACCTTAGCTTTTCAAATTAACCACAAATTTTAGAAATAAACACATGATGACAACCCTGTATATATTTTGGCTAACTCCACCATTGTTAATCAGAAAATTGTTGTAAACAAACTGATATATAGTCTTTATGTGCATACAATTTTATCATTAGTAAATGGCACTTTATTTGGCTCAACACAGCTAAACAACTCCATAATAGCTGTGAATGAATGAGATTTACAAATGGAGTCTCTCTAATATCTGCAGTACATGATATCACAAATAACTTTTGAATAGGGAAGCAAACAGGGAGGTTCAACAATGAAACTTCACTGTCTCAGATGCTTTTTGAAAACAAGGTGTAATGCAGTTATAATCTTGGCGCCCCTCGTTTCTTTTGCAAAACAACCTTCATTTCAACATTCCAAATAATGTTATGAAGTACTGAAAATGATAACACTCCACAAAAATGTTATTAAGTTGTATCTTTTCAACATCTGTAATTTGTTCCATCATGTTTCTTCTGCAATAAAAATGCAATAACAAACTATACTCCAATGTAAAAGCCTAATTACTATATCATGTTTATACTGTATCCCATAAAAGTTTCAATTCATTTTTTCTCACAAAAAAAAACAATAAACAGTTACATATGCAAAACCACACTTCAAACAAACATAAAAACATACCTCTGTCCTCGTATGATCGCTTGATTGCATATATGTGATACCTTGGAATGATATCTCTGCCGAATAAGAAAGCACAAACTCCTAGGCATAAAGGACCTCCAATTGCAAATGTACGCCATGCCAGTCTTCTCAATATAAATGAAACACGCTTTTGTTGAGGTGTTTGCAACTTTGCCTGTTCTGGTGTTACAGTAAGATCAATATCCCAAGGAACAAACTTTATGTACTTTTTACCAAACTCTTTAAGTTTTTGGTCAAATGAAACCATTTTGAAAGTTCTAGGTAGAGGCCACTGCCATCCACCAAAACATGAACCTGCTGACAAAAACTTTGAAAAACCAAAATAAATATGGTGTAACTGGAAGGTTGCAAACATTAACTTAGCACACACATATTTTTGCAACTGCATTGAAGACAGAACCATAGGGTTACAGACACATTCTTAACACTGTTGTTAGCTAAAACATAACACTTGTTGCAGCACTACTATGGAGCAGGGTGCTAATTCCTAGATTGGTCTAGTCTAGGTAAAATTCGAAGGCATTGTGGCTTGACACGCCATCGATCAAATGGACACTGCACAGTTCGTTCACTCATTCACAGAATAAAATGCAATTATAGTGTTCAAAGAATAGTGACGAATACAAACAATATGACTGCATCAAAAAACAAGTAACCATATGTTGTTAGATTTTCTGCATCCTTTAAGAAACAGGTACTTGTATTTTCGTAGCAGAGCCTCAAAGCTAGGAATGTTACATTGAACCTGGTGGTAACTAACACTCGCTCTCCAGGGCAGGTTGTATGGAGCCCTGCATCCAAAATTACATAATCTCTGCATGCATGACTTCCTGAAATTACACCATAATTGAGATGCATACATGGGCGTACAAAAGGAACAAAAAAGTACGTTTTTAACTGCATTTGAACTACGGGAAAAAGGGGCTCGCAGCTTGTTTGCTGCACAATATTGATATCGCAGTTGTCTCAGAATGTCTTTGTCATCTGAGAGCTCAGCATCCGATAAAATACCCAGATATTTGTATTGCTCAACAGATTTTACGTATTGACCACCCAATTTCAATGGAGTGGCTGTGCTTTTTGCACTCTTAGCCTTAAACGTCATACAAACAGTTTTGTTGCAGTTGAAAAAACTCCATGCTAATCTGTATACGCCTGACACACATCTAGTATTCTTTGCAAACAATGTACACTTGGACAGAACACACAAATATCATCAGCAAACATCAAGTGATTTAATAAGACTTAACCAATATAACACCCTGCTTTAATGTTGTTTAGGTTATTGGACAAATCATATAAACAAACCGCAAACAAGTATGGATGCAGTAATCCCCCTTGTTCAACCCCATTAGACACATGAAACGGTTCAGAAAAATGCTTGCCCCATTTTATTTGCGTGTTTTGTTCTTTGTACCAATGTTTCAGTAAGCGCACAAAACACTTCGGCACCTTTCTTCGAATTAGTTTCTCAAATAATTACATGTGTATGGTGGCCCATGCGAGCAACCCTCAACTTTTCCTCTTTCCGGCATTTTTTTTAACAACAAAAAAAATACAAAAGTTTTTCAAGTTTCAAATGATTTATAAATAAAAACAGTTTCATTTTGAAAGAATTTATTTTCGTTTTAAAAATATTTTCGCTGTGCAATTGATTTATAAATGAAAACGTTTGCTTTTAAAAAACAATTTTACTTTCGTTTGAGGATGTTTTTTTTATTGACCTTTTGCCAAACTTACTTCTTGGTTTTATTAGCCTGTAGTGCAGCCACTAGGCCATTGGCCTTATGTATTTCAACATCTTTGCGGCATTGCCGCAATGAATATTTGAAATCTCTTTTGTTTTAGTCATGTTTCTATAGATGCCACCAGTCTTGGGTCTACTGCAGTTTACCCATAGCCGGAAGGCTGCCTTTGCCATTTGGTGTTTTGATTTGACCACCGAGTTCTAGCCAGGAATGTTAAATTTACCTTCATTCTTTTTACCTGTTGTTTTAATTGCAGAGGATGCAACAGCAAGCAGAGCACTGGTCAGCTCTGCATACGAATTTTCTATTTCTTCCAGATGTTTCTTATCTGTACAATTAAAGTTTTGACAGTGCCTAACCTCTGTGGGCAATAGCAGTTGATCAAGTAGATTTTTGCTTTCACAGTAATAGTCTTCTCTTTCCTGGGCCGTAATCTTAAACCAGTCGATTCGACTTGGCTGTGGCTCCATCACCTCCTCATCAAATTCAGGAAGGTGGGAGCACTGAATGCTGACTGCCACAGCCCGATGATCAGAAATTATGCAATCGGTTAACACTTCCATATTGAACATTGCTTGATGCACTGAAAAGGATGAGACAAAATGGTCTATCCAGGAAGTTGTGTTATGTGCATCACTAATGTATGTGAATGTGTCCTAGGATAGTATTACATAATCAGAAATGATAAAATCATTTTCCATACAAAAGTCTTCTAACAAACCACCAAATCAAGTGTGTTTGTGGCCCCAGAATTGAAGACCCCACAAAACAGATATTAGGGCATTGCAGCTCCTCACATAATTGGCTCAATTTGCCCAGGTATGCTAAAAATTCATCAGTACTATCTCTACTGCAATATGGTAGATACACATTAATTAAACACAACTTTGATTTTTTTGAAAACAAGCCTATTATCGAGCCATCACAATTTGAAAATGATGAAGCTTTAAGATTTTTAGACCAATATACGGCAGTTCCACCACCATGACCTCGACCATAAATTGGGCCATCATTAAAGCCATAGTCTCAGAGTCTGCCCTCCCAAATGCAAAATGTGACACACCTAAGGATAGATTATCGAGTTGCTGTTTGGCTAACCAGGTCTCTTGAAGAAAAATAATCTGCTAATCATTTAACAATTTTTGCACATCAGGTATGGAAGACTTAAAACCCCGGCAGTTATAAGAGACCAGACAGATCAGACAGTACAAGTAAAACTATGACATGATTACCTTAACCTTTACCTTGTACACAAAAACCCAGTTAAAGACATCGTTCAGATGCTATTTTGTGATGCAATAAAAGTAATATAGAAACATGTCAAAGCATCTGCTCTTCATCTTGAATAGATATAGGAAGTTGCCTTAAAATTAATAGAATGAGATATGTTGTGCTGCAGGTGATAACATGATAAGGCAGAAGAATGTTGCAATGCTGCACTGAAAACGGAACATGTCTTTTGGAATGAGCTTTATTTATTTGCACATTCGATTTTCATTTATATACGAAATACAATAGACATCAACAAAACACAGATGATGGTGGGCAAGCATTTTTGCTTGTCTTGAACCTGGCGCATTTGCCTCAGCAACAAACAATCGCTCAGGAGTCAGGGCGGGCGTAAGTACTTCTCCATAAAGTAAAATTCAGTAAGTTATAATAGATTAAACTGATGACTCAAAAGTGAGTTTTATTTAACTTTATTACAAATGAATGAACAAAGAATTATACACAACACACAAGCAACCAAGGTGACACTACCCGCTCTCAGTCAACAGACAAATAAAATGGCCAAGTAACAGAGCCCAAGAGCGCAACAGTGTTGCCAAGTCCACGACGACAAAATATGCCAAACAGTGTTTCAGAATATGCCAAACAGGACAAAAATATGCCAAATTTTGTCGTAACAAAAAAAACACGATTGTATCGGTGATCTTTGGCAGTAGTCTAAGAAAAAAAGATTGTATCGGTGATCTTTGGCAGTAGTCTAAGTTACTAAGTTCGTTTTTTATGTCAGTATTCCACTCTTTTCTCAAGTACCTATAAGCTACAGACAAAGACAAACAGTGGTAACGTTGGAAATACACATCTCCGATTTGGATCGCCACGACACGGCCCATTTTTTGACCTTTCGTCACCCTTTTTGAGTTTCGACCGATACTAAGCTAGATCAACTAATCCACTGTTGTTTCAAGTTGCGGAAACCTGCAGAGCCGTTGTGAGAATAGATTGTGGCTTCCTTTTCACAAACACAATTGTTTTCACACTTTGTGTAGACTGCGTGGGTCAAACATATGCAAGTTTGTTTAGAGGACATTTGTAACTTTTGAAATGCATTTCATAGTGTTTAATGACATGAAATCCAAACATTTTGAAACGCGTCGAGGTATTCTAGCCTTTACGTTATCAGCTCTATACGTCAACCAGCCGCCCAAGAATTGGATAAGATCCACGTCTTATATGCGCGCAAGTTTTGCACTTGGCTTCGATTGAACCTGTGTTGGTGCACATCAGAAACGTGTAAATATAAAAACGCAATCATAATGGCGGCCACACTGACGACAATGACAACTGCAATATTGCCTGCAAAAAGCGTACATAAAACATCGAGATTTTCACAAGCGCTCTTGCACAGTGGCGTACGCAAAAAATTTTCATGGGGGAGTTTTGGGTAAGGATCATATGGTGGTCATTTGTATTTGGTTTGCGCTGTTTGTGACGTCACAATTTGACGTCATTTCCACGTTTCCAAACCAACGTTTTGGCGAAGTTTATTGACATAATAATGCATATTTTTCTACATCCACTCCCCTTATTTCATGTGTCATTGCACTGAATATAAACCATCAGCGCTTCAAGTTAGGCTATCGGAGGAAAATAAATTCAACGCTACGACACAGCAGTTCATAACTGCAAAAATATCAGGCTGCGCGTTAATACAGGGGAGTGAAACACGCTCATCGCTACGTCAGAACAATTTACAACTGCAAAATGAGGCTGCCCTAAGGTCTCGTCAAATGCATTGAAGGTGTGTGGCTGGACTGGCTGGCGAAGACCCTGGTTTGCGAGATCGAATTTTACTAAACTACACAAGAATTGAGAATGCGCATAAAGTACGCAAG
>Ga0210059_1004817_pt1 | contig 21744 bp, 13 predicted proteins | sample Ectturendosymbi2_FD_188042 | JGI IMG/M metagenome (GOLD analysis project Ga0210059, IMG submission 188042) | Ecteinascidia turbinata endosymbiont from Florida, USA - Sample 2 (SPAdes) (version 2) | ecosystem: Host-associated > Tunicates > Ascidians > Unclassified | place: Key West, Florida...
GGGACCCGATTCGGGTCCCTAGAATTTCAAATCGGGTCCCTAGAATCAGAGAAAATTATCATCGGGTCCCTAAAATCAGAGAAAATCGGGTTCCTAGAATCAGAGAAATCGGGTCCCTACAGATCCATACCGGGTACCTAACATTTTCCTTAAAAAAAAACTGCTTAAAGTTTGCTCATTTACTTTATAACGTTGATCAATCCCTTCAGCTTAATTACATTAAAAAACAATTCATTACGCTCAATTTTCTAATTCAATTAACATTTGTGTTGTGTATGATCCAAAAAGTCACCAACATACCTTCCACAATTTTTCAGAGGATGTGTTGAAATTTCATTCATCATTCAGCGAATCTATCATGTTTTCATGTAACCTAGCAAAAGTTCGAGCAAAAAATCTGAATTTTTTCTATCAAACCTGCCGTAATTAAATTGTTTTGCAGGGAAATGGCTTCCCAGGCACCAGCATTCTGGTACGGCGATGTGGTTCTTGAGCGACCTGACATACAGAAGCGAAAAAACAATGGATTGCTGTGCAAACCAATGTTCTAACTTTAGCCACCAAACTAATACAGTTAAGCAGTACAGTAAAGTAGAAACTGTTCCGAACTATAAAGTTTTCAAGAGTGATTTAATCAGCTAATGTGAGCTCTGCACTGAAATTCCGTAAATGGTAAGCCAAGGCTGAGTTCCAGAGTAAAAACCTGACATAACAATTTTAAAAACTGAGCCCCAAGTCAACCGCGAGGAGTGTAGGAATGAAAAAATGTTTGTAATGCAGTTGCTTCTAACTAATCGTGTATTTGAGAGAGAGAGGGCTTGCTATGTGATGTCTGTGGTTGTGTAAGAATAAAAAAGTGTCGTGTGATAACGTTAGTTACTGCAGGCTGGAAACGATGTCTGTAGGTTTTTGACGTTGACACTGGACTGGCAGGGTCTCGAGAGTTTAGCTATTTGAAAAGCATATCTTCGGTCACTAAAGGTTGGGCAGCGGGCAACCCTGGGTTATGGTCAGGGCTGCGGAGTCAGAGTCGCAAGGAGTCAGTAGTGTTTGGGCGGAATCGGACCCCTAACAACAGAGTCTGATTTTTTTTGTCCGACTCCGGCTCCGGAAGTCGAAGTGGATCATTTTTACATCACATTCCTACGTTGGGAATTCCTGTTGAAATGGTACAATTCTTATGAAACTTTGTTAAAACAGAGAATTCTTGCTGTGTACCACGCTTTCCATTGAGTGCTAGTTGCTACAAAATTCTTGACAGCCAAATCTCATGCTATTTATGTTAAGAAGTTGGAGTTGGAAATTTTGGAAAGGTCGAAGGTGGAGTCGGAGTCGGACATTTTTACCTCCGACTCCGCAACCCTGGTTATGGGTGTCAGTTTAGTGTCTCGTCTTAGCTTTTTGACTGGAGGTCCAGGTTCTGATGACACGGTTACATTTCAATAACACTTGAATCAAGCACCTCTTTTTATTGTATGGACATACGTTGACGTCTTCCCCCTTTCAACCGTAACGCTCGCTAGTTTGTTTACTTCGGGCTGCTGATTTGATTTCCGGACCTATAATTTTATGTAACAATGTGAGCGTTTGATGTTGCTGAATCTTCTTTGAGATTTGAGGTCAAGGTTACACTTAACCTCGAATAAAATCCTGCAAAATTTTAGGCCTGGTTCATGAATTATCTCAGGTTTTAATGTGTTAGTAATTGACAAAAACGGCAAGACTAGTTAAGCCGTGTAGGAGGATTGGTACACTGTTTAAAATCTTAGAAATCTAAAACACGCAATGTTGCATCTTTAATAGACTTCTACGGTCAGTTCTAAGTTTAAACTGAAAGGTTGCCTTCAATCTTGCTATCGCTAGAGATAAAGCTCTTGTTGAACAGTGATCCTGGCCCTGGTTATGTCAAAATTAAGTCTTAGACCTAACGTAACTTCGCAGTTATAAACCAACCCAAGTACAGAAGTGCTCCAAGCAACCAGGACAATGGATGTTCTTTAGGGCAAACGGCTTGCTTTCCTGTCTGGAAATACACTCTCACGTATGCACAAAAAATCACTCGCAATCAGGCCCGTAACCAGCTTGGGACACCAGGGTGGGCGAAGAGTTTTCTGAGAAGGGCCCAAATATTTTAAACTATGTCCAGTAGTTTCAAACTATGTCCAACACATTTTTTCCAGAGGGGGAGAAAAATTTTAGGGGGTATTCGCCCCCTTTGCACCCCTCTAGTTGCGGGCCTGCTCGCAAGTCGTGACATTGAATATAATACCAAACCGGAAATGATATAATTGATGATGATATTGCCAAAATTATTGCATACATGCAAGGGTTTTTTGCAATAATCCAGTTAACAGTTCTTACACTTACAAGGCCCTTTATGAAAATGTTTGGTGACGTTCTAAACAAAAGCATTGTCTACTCTAAAACAAAGTCACGAACTGCTTGTGACTCAAAGAGTTCCAAACGTGAAGAATTAATATGCAGCATGCCCAACAGCAATATCTTTTTCTGAGGAAGCAGAAGTTTTGGGAGAATGAGAAATGGCGTAACCATAGCTACATTTTCAACTTTATCCAGATTTGATTGTGCGTTTTTTTAGTTCGAAATGAGTTATCAAAGCACCACAAAATCGCACAAATTTCGTTAGCTAGCCAATCATTTTTTTCAGTGGCTTACAGAGGCGGCGCAAGAAAAGCATCGAAGGTTATATGTTCCTCGTGCAATTACTTTGAACCTTCTGACAGCAAACCGGGATCAATGAGCAACGACCTCTTCACGATCGCAAAATGCAGAAACGTTGCACGTAAGGAATTAAATTTGCAAAGCAGCGTTGATGAAAAACGCCGATCTCCACTACGTAATGTCAATAGTTATGCACGCCTAATTCAACCCATTTTCAAAATGTGCCTGCGTTTTCATTGTGACTTGCTCAACAAACTACCACAGGACAAACAGTCATGTTTTGCAAAGTAAAACTGAGCGTGCTGACAAATCCTACGTATATCTCCGTAACCACCAACAAGCTTGTCACACGGCTGAAAGCGACTATCGAACAAAGAGACTGCAAATATTGTCAATAATATTGTCAATATTACCAGCGCTTCCTCTATACCTGTACCAAATTTTTTTTTGTTGGACTGTGAACGAATTCTACCAACGGAAGAAAAAAGGCTTGTCAATGTTTTCCAAATTTATCCGTCATTATTCAAACAACACCAGAGCCCATCGTCATGTCAAATGCTATCAGACCAACACTGAACATTGAGCATCATGTCTTCACAGTGAACCCGAGACGCAGAATAAATTTAGTTGGAAATATTTATGTTGTCACGCTTTTCAAGTTCTTATACCAAGTTTCCACACTTCGATTTGCAATCTTAACAGATCAACCTGTACATATTGAAACTTATTCTGCAACACTTTATAACACGTTTTTCATGAAAACACTCACCAACATCTTTTTTCATCTTTTTTTATGTTTTTTTCAACCCCACGTCTATGCTTCTTTGTGTAAAAGTACACGGGACGTCGGAATTAATCTGTCACATTCCCTAATACTCAAATAAAAAATCATTTGCCCAGCCAAGTAAAAAGATATACCTTTTTTCTGTTTAAACGCTTTTCGTCAAAAAATGTTCACTTTCACAAAAAAGAGCACCGCTATTGCATCATCTTTGTTTCCTGCTACTCGTTCATCGTTCTGCTGCTGAGCAAATTATCAAATACTTTGCCATAACAAATGCTTTTTCTAGTGTAAAACTCGCTTTGTGAGCATCACCCATATGTTTTTTGTTTCAAAACAGTTTCTTGCGGGTTGTTGGTTTTCTGCATCAGTGGCAGCCGTTGAAAAGTTTAGTTCGCATGACCAGTGAACTTTGCCAAATCAACAGTTACTTGAGGGTTTAGATTTCCGAGCATACTACACAGCGTCTGCTAAACGCCCTTCCACTCGTGTTAGCACGAACATGCTGGGGAGCTATACAGGAAAATGTTCTCTTTGACATGACAGGTGAAACACTTGGCGTTAAATTTTTATCGTGATTTTGATTGCACACAATTGAATAATAAACGAACCTCTCTGCCCATGTTCATTCGCTATATACTGTACATGGAAAATTAGCGTTGACAAAAATTTTGTTTCACTTTTCGAGCCCCGTGTTTTCCTTTCACCAAAGTGAATTTTCGGTTATTGTGCTGCAACACCGTTTGTAAGAATGAAATTAATTTACATATCAAAGCGTTTTTGACAAATTTCGAGATGAAAATTTTTGTCTGTATCAAAATGATTCTGGTCCGAATTGCAAAATCTGAATAACATTGAACGTTTTGCATATTCGGACTTTTTGGAGCAAAATTTCATGGAAAACTTGCATGTCGTACCTTAACGCAAATCTTTTTTAACTGTCGTGTTTTTTGCTTACACAAATGATTCAGAAAAAATGAAGAGAATCACATTACACCTTGAAAACAGGATATAGGTTAAAAGCGTGGATGTGTGATAGCGGAGATTCTAGAATTAAAAAAGTGGGGAGGCCACCGCAGGGCCAAGGAAAAAGCAGGAGGACAAACATAAATTTCTATCCTGCATGGTGATTTTCCGTTGTTTTGAAGATTTATTTGCTATGATTAATCCTATCGAAACCAGCGTAGGCTTCTGAATATCGTTAAAATATGTCCTAGCGTTATTATTCACTAGAGACACCTAAACACCACTAGACGCAAACGCACACTTGCACTGCTATATGTCGAATATTCTGTGCTAACCATGCTTCCATGAGCTTCCACAGTACTACACACTTAAAACGAAACACCACTTCCCGTACACAATTGTGCCTGCCCCACACGAACGAAAACAGGAAATTTCAGTTCTACCTCACATTAAAATGCACGATAGACCAATATTCCCTTTCTGCGACAGTTTCTTAGCTTCGAACTGAATCTTTCACCACCAAGACCGCGGTCTGGCTGCATTCCACGCAGGATCCGAGCAACCACTGATGTGTGTCGTCATCAAAAACTCCCATTACCCCACTGTCAATAACAACAACCCAGCTTATCATGCATTTGGCAAATATTGAATACTAGGCCAGAGGCTTCTAATTTATCGTTTCAAAATATTGTTGACTGAAAGTTATTTGCTCTATATGTCAATCAAACGAACTTGAATGTGAAATTAAGCACCACACAAAGGGGGGCCAAACTGGAGATCAGTCAAAAATCAGTCCCCCCTCTTAGAATCGTCACTGATATGTGACGGCAAAGTGACGCAAAAAAGCGACTGCTAAACGTTTAAAGCAGGGATGGACAACAAGTCAGAGACCAAGAGCCGCATTTCTTACTGTGTTACCGCAAAGAGCCACATCATACACTTGGGCACACATGAACATCACCCCATCTCTTCCTCACTCACACACATACCTTTGCTCAGCTAGATTTATTGTGAATATCACACACCAACATGATAATGACAGAAATTTATAAGCCATTCATTGTTACGCATGTTACTTAGTGGGACCCCGACTTTCAAGGTGAACTTGCGACTTATACACGAGTAAATACGGTGTTTACGTAAGAGCCGCATGAAACAAGGCAAAAAGCCGCATGCGGCTGTTTAGTCCACAAATGTTGAAGAAAAGCAACGGCACGTTGGTCAGGTTCTCGAACAAGACGAATACGAGTAGTAAAATTAAGCTGCTGATGGGATATACGCATCTAGCATTTGAACTTTGAAATGATTACGACTTTCTTATAAAAGAGGTCCTACGAAACGAAATGTTGACTATGACGTAAAACAAACTCTCAAATTTTGTGAGTATACTGTTCTGCAAGAATGACACGATTATATTTACTTTTTTACAGAACAGGGCAAGCCAGATTAGTTACACTGCAAACGAAATGAGCTAATTTGTCTGAAAAGTGCTTCTTACTTTAGGTAATGACAATCGAAATGAGAATTTTTTGTTTGCTTTTGTTAAAACAGGACAAAAGTTCAGGGTAGTTTGCTACGCAAAAGAACAGAATAAGTTGGCAAGTTGTCGTGTGTGAATGAATTTCGATTTGAAACAGGCGTCCTTATCGTTTTTGTTCACGGCTTGTCAAAGGCAAAGATCTATCTATTTGATATAAGATAAGAAGAATGATAAGTGAAGTAGGGTATTGGAGGAATCGTCCTGTCATGCTGTGCCTTCAGAACTCTGCAAGGATTCTGACTGCACTTATCAATATCTCAGTTTTGAACTACCACAGAGGTAAAACGACAACAGTCGAATTTCTCGCAAAGCATTTTATTATGCAGGCAGGGTCGGATTTACCAATAGGCTATGTTTGCATGGGAACGCATTTCTTCCGTACGTTCGAAGCAATTCGGTCCAGCGGACAAATGCCTTCTTGTCTTGGATCACGTGAAAAAGAGCAAACCACTACTGGCCCCTGGCTGAAACATAGAAAGGGGCCCTTTCTATTTACATAAAACTGTCGTTAGTAGGGAAAAAATAAATGAACGAACTGCAGCATAGGTGGAGGAGCACGCATATTTTGGGGGTGCGAAGGATATTTGTCCGAATTTCCCCAAACTTGCCCGAAAACTTTTGGGCCAACTTTTGTGCGTTGCATGAAGACCGAATTTTGGATGACCTACAAAAAACGTCTTCATGTGACTTTGGGCGCCATTTTCTCAAATCGAAGCACGTTGGGCGCCATTTGTGCATTTTTGGGGAGTTTGCCCAGATTTTCAGGGATTTTGCAAAGGTTTTCACAGATTTTGTCCAGATTTCCCTTGATTTTGCCGGATTTTCACCAAATCAAAACTTTTGGGGGTGACCCCCGCCTCATACACCACTGAACTGAAGTATTTATATTTTTGAAACAAAATAGCTTGTGCAAAAAAACGAATCGTTAATTATTATGGACGTCACAATATGAACGAAACTCACTGATTTCAAGTCTCCATTTCTTGCTGGAAACTTGAAACCATATCGATATATGTTCACAAAACACCGGTGGAATATTTTGAATATACAGTGGCACCCCGTCGATGACCACTCCGCTATCACGACCACTTCAACGCGGTTTTCCCTATACCCTAATGCATTACCTTTTGTTTCACTAATGCGACCACCCCTGTATCCAGGCCGCGACCACAGTCCAGCTGTTACAAAACTGCTAATCGAGCACCGCGTAACAAGACCACCATATTCTATCGGTATCCTTACGCTGGAAAATTGTTAACCTGTCAGCAGCAATTTGCTCAGCTGCATCACGTTGTCCTGAAGCGCCGTGAATACAGGGATGCAGGCGTGACTGCAAGCGCAGTAAGTGCCAATGCGACGTTACAAACTCATAATGTAAACTTTTCTGGAATTTGTACTGCCGTCATCGAATTTTTCCGTTGTGTGATTTTATAGTACAGTAACGATAGGCTATATGGCAACACGTAAAACAAAACTAAATAACTTTCAATCAAGGAAAGAAATGTAGAAATGAAGTGATCGCGATAATACATAAAACCTTTCGGAATGCAAGTGTGACGCGGCCACCACAGCACCGCTAACACGACCAATTGAGCGCCGTCCAGTGGGTGGTCGTTCTCAGTTACGGATTTACGCATAGGCCATGGCCTAGGGTCCCGCGCAACTCTTTCCTATGACGACTCATTGGAAACTAAAAATTTGCGAAACTGCGCAGAGGCATAACTTCACACTTTACCTTGAAACGGGCGGAAATACAAATGTCTACTCTTAACTCTAGATAGACTGTTATCAGTACAGTAACAACACGATGATATTGTGCATCTTGGCGTGAGAGATTCAGACTGTCGGTATGAAAGCGGTTACAAAAAAAAGAATGAAAAAAACGGTTGCCCTACTTCACTGATGTTCTGACTAAAAGCTCGCAACAACGCAAGACCCCCAGACACTGTAACACTCCAATGAAAAGCAATATTGTCAGTATTGGATCCTAAGTTTGGTTGTTTTCACTGGATTTCGCGCAAACAGAGATTGCTTGTTAAAACTCTTAAACTCCAAACTTTTGAAACGCAAAACTTGTCTTCATGCTGTTTACATTCGTCCTATGGCATAGCCATAGAGCAGTGGTTCTCAACCTGTGGTTCGCGAACCCCCAGGGCTTCACCGGAAGATTTCCAGGGGTACTTGGATGACAGTTGAGTTTTCATGAATTGCTATTTTTTAATATCCTCTACTAGAGGAAAATACTGGCCGATTGAAAACTCCGCGTAGATTTTGCCTGATCTTGCGTTGTTGTGATGCAACAGTGTGAAATCCACGGCTTTGCACAGTGCAGAATAGAGTCCTGCGCGGGTCGGGTCAACCCGCCTGGGGATCGGGTTGATTGTAATTTGTTTTATGACTCGGGGGTACTTAACGGGAACAAGGTTGAGAACCCCTGCCATAGAGGATTAAAACCCTGTCTTTTGTATTGCATAGAAAATGACTTCATAACGGCATAAATAAGCGCTGTGTCCACTTAGTGGATTGTGCTTGTTTGGTTCATAAAATCTATGGTTACTCTTACTATGAAAAAGGAGCTTACGTAGAGATAATCAGATCGAGAGATAGACGATATTTTAGAGGGCGGCAACACTGCCCCGCATGAAAATGTATATATCCGTAAAACAAACCTAAAGACGTTAGAAATCACAGAAATTTCATGAAGAGAACTTCTGAACTACACGAAAGAGCTATAAATTCCAAGAAAACGTCGCAATGCTATTTGTTCTTTAGGAGAATGTAGGAAAGGCTTTAATTTCTGCTGAAGATCTAAGGCGATTGAAGAACCAAAGTCCGCAGAACAAAAGATAGATTTTTGAGGGGACGCTATACATACTGGGGGCATGTGTTCACGCTTTTCAGACAAACGGCCAAATAGGTCACACTTGCGTGGGGCCCCAGAAACTAAGATGGCCTAAGGCCCCGCACTCCCTAGATCCGTCCCTGTTGATACGGTTTAATTCTTGTTACCAGTTAGCGTTTTAAGTAACTCGATATCTGCCGACTTTTCTTTTTATTATTGCGTTTATTCTGGTTTAAGTCAGTTATCAAGAATTGCACCAAATAATGGCAATTCACATAAAAGTAGTATGTACCAAAATGTCCAAACTTGCATCTTGGAAGTAAACAGTACCAGAATTGGTATTAAACTACCAGTTGACATTGTGTATTGCGTAAGGTCTTCACTCCCACACGCAACGCGCTGGGCTCAAACATACATCGCTGTAACAAGAAACGCACAAATACATGAAGGTACACGAGGACATATACGTGGCGTATGTACCAACTCTGGCAGTCCTGCCTTATAACACCATGATTTAATATCCCAAGGTAAAATCTAGCTTCTTTCAAAATTTGTTGAGAGACGTGACACCACTTAAGTTCACAACTTCCTTCGGTGCTGTCTGCAAGACCGATGTTCAAATGACGTGGATATCGCATGCGCATCGGAAACCAAAATAAGACAAGCAGATGGAATACCTAAATTTTTTAGACCTTGGAGTACCAACTTGTTAGTAAGTGTCGATCAGACCACACGCCAAAGAATCAACTACTTTAATGTCAACGAAACAATTTCAGTGAGTGAGCACAGAGCGCCTACTTATTTACTTATTTGTTCCAATTGGCGATGGTATCTTTTCCAGCGTATTGTGTATTGTTCATACATTACACTTTTTTACCGACTTAGGGATTGGGGACCCCTAAATGTTGGGGTCCCCTGGCTGTAGCCCAGTCAGCACCCCCCTTAATCCGCCACAGTGGTCAGTGCACATCGGCTTCACTGTGACCTCCTGAGTAATGTGCGGCCTGTGCTCAGCGTCGTCATGCACTTGAAAGACCGTGCAAGACAGACATGTGCAAGACCTTTCCCAGTTATGATTGCTTGTGTGAAAAAAAGATGCTCCTGATTTTTGTTCATTCGTCAGTCGAATAAAATAAAACGAAATGAATGCACGAAATGCATAATCAAAATAAATCTTCACACGAAGCAAAATCAAAAGATGACAAATTTCGACGCATTTATTAAACGACACGCTCAAGATGGACGAAAGCCAATTTTTATCTTCGTGCTCATATGCACTGCTACTGGGGTAAAAAAAACACGTCACAATGGGTCAAACATCGAGTACCTCGCCAAGAGGCGCACGGGGCAAACTTGATGCGCATACTCTCGTCTTGATCAGCAATCTATCACACAAAAGATAAAATGAGGAAAACAAAAAGAAAGTCATCTGCGCAATCGCCATCAAACCTGGCACAATGTGCGAGTTGCTCATGCTACTATACATCCCGGGCGGACATGTGTTATTTTCGTGCTTATTGGTCACCGCGAAAGGGAATGAAAAAACGTCGCAGATGGTCAACGTCATGCACATCGCCAACGAGCAGGTCCGGATTAAGGGGGGCAACGGGGACAGCTGCCCCGGGATCCCCGCTGCAAGGGGGGCCCCGTCATGAAATTTATATGTTTCAAATAAAATACTCGTTTGAAAAAATTTCGTGATTCACAAGCGACACAGGAATACAGCTCGATATTATATTCCTCTGTTGCGTTAAGTATCAAGGGCCCCCAGCAGCAACTGACTTCTTTACAAGTTTGACTGTCTGCCAGTTTTAGTAATCGCTACTGAAAAACCTGTATTTCCGGTTTTGTTCAATGCAAATATATTTGATTTCGCTGGTAACGTTTTCCTAATAATCGTTTCTTTGGCATGGGTATGACTCTCTACTCGTGCATTACACTGAGTGCACAAATGCAGGGCCGGATTTACCTACAAGCTATATAGGATTAAGCCTAGGGCCTCAAGATCCAAGGGGGCCTCCAACAAACTGTGGTACGCAGAGAGTCAATGGCCGGTCTATGATCATTTAGATTAAATTTCGTCAAAAATGCATGTCTTAATTATTCTTCACGAAATTTAGTTTTATTTAACTTTCGTGTTGATAACGCCAGAGTCTTCCAACGAGTTTCCATGAATCTCAATATGACGGTTGGTCAAGCAGCATGCAAACTATTGTGTTGATATACTCAAAGCACGCTGGCTGCGTCCTGCGTTTGCTGAATCGTACCGATTGTTACGTGTGACTCTATCAAAAGAACTTGTGGCTGTTCATGTTTGAAATGCACCAGACCAGTGGCATAACTGACGGGTGGCAAGGGTGCGAACCGCAGCCCCCCCTACTCAGCTAAATGTAAAAATTGGGCCCCTACCTAGCTTGTATTTTGGTATTTACTATTATTTTGGTTTCAGCAGATTGTGGTTTTCTTACGTTTTTCGGAGTGTTTTCCGGTGATTTCGGGTTTTTGTATAGCTGTTCACTACCGGATTTGCTATTATTTCTCAACTATTTTCTGAGTGTTAGCCAGTGAGTTCCCTTCAGCTAAGTTTCCCCATGGCTCAAACCTCTAGTTACGTCACTGCATCTGATCAAAGCAAGGTTGTACTGCAGATAAGAGCTATGTGTAGAGATACCACCAGTATCCTACAATAAAAGCATAGTTGTTTCTTAGGTGACTGAGCAATACAGTAGTTTTGTCAGCGTTTGTATCGCGTAAAGCTCGATTGGTATTTTTAGATGTGATTTTTTTCCATTTGAATTTTCTTCAGTAAAGTCATTCAGAAATTAGATTGTTATTGAATACTTTGCGCAAGTTTGTACTACTCCCATGCTAAGCAAATCAGAGAAGATGTTGATGAACTTGAATAGCAAGCAAGTCACTTTGCCAGCTGGCAACCGCTGAACTCTTCCCCAACGATACAGGGAAGCAGCAAAAAATGACAAACGCGCGTTTGGGTCTGATGCCTTCGATTAGTGGTTCTTAGTTTATCCAACCACACACACGGACCTTTATTTCTTAGCTTGATGGTTACTACAGCAACTGCTCAGGAGAAAGGTCCTGTACAAGATTCAAAAGAATTAAAACTGAATTAAACGGTCGCAATGTTCCAGGAGAGGTTGGCCACACTAAGCATTCGGTGCATTAAAAGTGACGAACATAGGCACACACATTGTAATGAATTCTTAGATAATTTTGTTATGAAGAAGGCAGGACAAAAACTTTTTAACTGTTTACTGTGTTGTGTTCAGCCTTGCTTGATTCGATGACTGTAGCTTTCTATTTCTTTGTACGTACTGCAATGGTGACTGCATAAGCGAAATTTAAACCAGTCCAGTCGCTACGGTGGGCATTGGTGAGCTCATCCCTTCGAAATTTATAGATGAAATATTATAAATCAGTAAAGATTTTATCAAATTTTCAGAATGTCAAGCCCCTTGCACAAATTTAAATCCCGTATTCAAGACTTTCTGGCGACCGCTCTGTTTTTCAAACCTCACATCTTTCCACGCGACAGTTAAGTTGCGTTCGATTCTTACCAGTCTGAAAAGTAAGAAACACGCGATTCGTGAACCTAACAGTTACAACTATTTGGGTGCGTTTTACGTGACGTGTCTTGGTCGTGTGTATGAGATTTTTACAACCATGGTAATCGAGTTGCAACGTGGTCCTCACGTTGTGCTAAAGTCTTTATGCCGCCACACATACTATATAGGTGCAGTGTGTTTGTTTGCTTTTTAACACAGATAAGAAAAAACAGATGTGATTCCTATAAAAAACGTAGGCCATGTGTTTTGTCAAATATTTCAAGCACCGCGATTTCGGTTGGTTTGCCCGTGGCAGTTAATAATCCTGTTCTTGCCAGCCAAGTAGGATTTCAACAGTTCCGTGAAATTTAACGCTTTTGCGTCGAAGGCAGCAATAAACGCAGTAATCGTGGGCACTCCAGTAACGATTTAGAATTTTTTACTGACTGTAGGCTACTGTACTTTCAGAGCGTCATTTTCGGATTTTCGCAAATTCATTTTTCGCTTTCCATTTTTTCCTCACAACAATGGGAGAGAGTTCTCAAAAGTGGATTACCCTAGGGTCTCGCATCAGTTAAATCCGGCCCTGAACAAATGTCACGAAAACGTTACTATTTGCGTGCTAAAGCTAGTGGTTGCTGACTGCTTTTTAGTATCAATCAGTGTTGCCGCTGGGGTCAGTCTCGTTAATATCAAATTGTTGCCTTCTTCAACATCAAACAACATCAAATTTTTTCGCTACGGTTTCGTATAAGCTAAATGCTTATAAAAGCGCGAGTATCCTCGTTGAATCCGAAACAGCGAAACACGGCCATTGAATGGAGAAGTCGTTTACAATTTACGTAAACGTTAGTCTCAACGCAGCCAAGAGAGCTTCTTTAGTTTTAAACGATAACCAAACATACATCAGGGCGAGAGATTGATAAAAGGAAATTTAAAATCATGAATCTAGCTTATTTTCGTCCTAAAATGAGAGGAAATGTGAAAAAAAACAACCCAATCAACATCAGATTTGTCGCCAAAACATCAGACATCAGAAATTTATCTGAGAACATCACATCTGATGTCATGTTAAAATATTAGAAGTGGCAACACTGATATCAATGATCCCGAACTTCTGGTGCAGTCTCGAAGTCGCCGCAGCCGAACTGCACCTTTGTTTCGTCATAAAGGGTGACGTGTGGTGGAAACGCACTTTTCTTCCGATGGTTACTATCGTTAAGGTATTCAAGCCATTTACACCACATGTTATTGAGTGGTCCGTCAGAAAAGATTTTAATCAGTCGATTCGTAGAACGAAAGAACAGAAAACGAGATTGCAGTGTTCAGCTAGCGCGATGCCGAAACCTGTAATGCCATCAGGAGCTATGAAAAGCGCAAAGCTTCTAACAAGAAAAAACGCAAGGATCTGGCAGTGTTAGCTGAAACGCCGCGACTGAATCGCTTTTTCCAGCAAAATTTCAAGCAGCAACATTAAAGCAGTGGCGTTAACAGAACCGTCGCTAGAAAGTCGCCAATAGGGGGTTTTACGTTCGAGCAGGGGGGAGCTTGACATTCAAATTTGACAAAAATTCCATTAACTTATAGTGTTTCATATTTCCATTTTGGGGGACTTGGAGCTTTGTTTGGAGGGGCTAAGCCCACCAAAGCCCCTCGTACCGACGGGACTAGGCGTTAACCAGAACACCTGAAAATTAAGGTGAAAATCAAGACATTAGCTTGGAAACAACTTTCACACTCAGCCTGGCTGGCCATATTCACATGTTCTTTTTCCGGTGTTTTTGTTTGTAATCTCTGGTTTCTGCTTATTGTTCGGTGAATATTGTTTCTTGCCGAGTCACTCTCTAGCCTGTGAAATATTTTTTCTTAGTGAAGATACACTCTAGTATTCATATCATAAATTCTCTTCTCGCAGCTAACTGTAAGTGCATTTGAGTAAGCACATTCTCAACTACCGGAAAAAAAACAAACGGGAACCTTGCGAATAAGCGAAAACGTAACTTTTACAAGCGATGACGTCATGAATTACGTCACAGGGCCCCTCCGAAAAAATTGCCCTGGGCCCCCCTACCCTTTAATCCGGTTCTGCCAATGAGCACAGGGCGGAAACTTGGTGCGCATAATCCCACCATGAATATCAATCTGCTACACAAAAGGGGAAACAATGCAAACAAAAAGATGTCACCTGCGCAGTCGCCACCAATGTCTGGCACTATGTGCTCGCTGCTCACGCACGATACACCACGGGCAGGCATGTCATGTTTCATTCAGAGGAGTCGACTAATTCCATAATCTTACACTTCAAAAGCACGCTTTCAAGTTGAGGCGGATAAGACAAAGTCCAACCTCGTTTTTACAAGTCGCAAAATGAGAGAATCACACAAATCGTAAGTTGCTAATATCAAAGCGTCGCCTTCACATGCAGGGCGGAATTTGGTAAGCAGTGTCTTCTCGACGTCATCGATTTATCACACTAGTGCAGAGCTTCTCAACTAATTTTCGTCCGTGGGCCACTATGCCTTTTCAGATAACTTTGTGGACCCCAAGCTACTTGCTCCATTGATCAGCAATGAAGTGGATAGTCATTATTCATATGGGTTCTTTAGACATCATGAACTTTATCGCTGGTCAGCAACGAAAGTATTACTTCAGAAGAAAATCATGTGGACCCCTTCAGTAGGTCACCATGGACCCTTAGGGGTCCATGGACACCTAGTTGAGAAGCCCTGCACTAATGGGTCAATGTAAACAAGACTACATTGCAAGTACAGCATTGTCAATCGTTGAGGAAGAAACAACAGATTTGTGTTCGGCATCTCATTCGAGAAAGACGATAAATGCATTGTTTTTCGAGATGTGAAAGTCAACCGCGTCGCCAAGAAAATGCGGAGCAGGATTTGGCATTTATCAAATTCTCGTCCTTGTCACCAAAACCTATCGCTTTGGTTCTTAACTATCAGAAAAAGAACGCGTGGCACTTGTCGCGCATTAATCAAGTCTTGTTTTGTCATGTGTCACAGTTGGGTGTAAACAAAGGTTTTACGTTGTATACAGAGCAACACGAAACAGTGCGACGAGATCATGAAAAAAAAACAATGCGTCAATGTCACTGGTCGCGTACTTCCGCTTTGACAGGGGGCTAAAGTTATTTAACATTACAACTGAAAAGGCACAGCAAAGTTTTAAAAGTTACATTGGTTGTATTAAAATTTTTCCATGGTTATAACTTCTCTATCTCTTCCAAAAGCATTTGCAGGATATCGGCGTATATCGGCGTGGTTTTCTTATTTTCCATTGTGTTTTTATATTTTATAGAGCCTTTTATACTTTTTATGACTTGATCTGGCGTGGTTAATTTGTTTTCATAATATGTTTGGTTGCGAGTTTTCCAAATCGTGTGGCGCGTCGTATTTATTAGCGAAGTAAAAAGGTTTTCTAATAAATGTAATTGTCTGGGTATTGCCAGTTGCAGTTTTATGTCTGAGGTTATGGAGTGAGAGGTAAATTTACGAATTATGCTATCTATAAAAGTCCAATTTTTTGTGCGAAACGGCAATCTAGAAAAAGGTGTTTCAAAGTTTCGGACTTTTCAAGACACACTGGGCGCTGGGCCTCCGCTTCTAAAGGGTTTATATAATATTTTGTTAAGACTGGTAATACGTTCCATGCACATCGGTAGTTAAAAGTTTTCAGATAGTTTGGGAGAATTGGGTGGTGGACATTTAGCCATTTGTCTTCTATTTGTTTATCTGCAGGGATGTTTCTTAAAGTAATTATTTTGTATAGACTTGCTATGTTTTTTTTACAAAGATGTTGAAAAATGAGTTGGTACTTTTAATTATTGCTGAAATATAGGTATATGTTATGCTGGGTCGTGTGGCATGTGGTAAGAAATTATTTTGTCTTAATTGGAAGAGGTTTGAAATCTGTTGTCCTATATTGAATTCTGTTAAGGCTAAATTTGGCGTGGTGGGTGTTTCTTCTGCTCTATGTTTGCAATATTTTTGTATATGTCGTATTAAAAAAAGATCAGCGTATAATGTAATATTGGCGACATTGAATCCCCCATGACGTTGTGGTAAAGCTAATGTTTGGATTGGGACTGTGATTTTAATACCCCCTGACATAAACTGTTCTGTTCTTTTCCGTAAGTTCTCTTTTACTTTGGTTGGGATTATGTATGTTGAACTTGTGTATGTTATTAAAGGTAACGATTTTGTGTTTTTACTGATTCGTTTCGAAATTCTTTTAATTTCTTTTTCCAATTTTTGTTTACTCTTTTTGCGGTTCCTATGACGAGCCCTAATATATTTAATGATTCATTTGTCCAGTTTATATGTGGTAGGTTTTGCAAATTGGGATTTGGCTGAAAATAAAGACCCTGTCAAGGTGTTAAAAGTCGCGTACAGCGCTTGTTTACCTGTTATCGTGATTGTTATGTCGTCGGCGTAGCTCACTTTTTTCCCAATGTCCCTTCCGGGGATTCTGATGCCCTGAATAGTTGAGTCGTTCTGGATTTGTATTAATTACCAAAGGGTTCGCTACTAATAAAAACGAAAATAAACTCAAAGGATCACCCCGCCGTATACCTTTTCCCATTTTTATCGGTTTTGTAAGATGGCCGTTTATCAATATTTTAGAAGTTGCGTTTGTATATAGGGATTTAATAATTTTCAAGAAAGGGTTGGGAAAGCTCATTTTTTTTAGTGTGGCGTGAAGCCATTCGTGGTTCACGCTGTCGAAAGTTTTTTCAAAATCTAAAGATATAAAGAAAGCGTTACGATTCCGTGAAGCGACATAGTCGTGTAAGTCTCTTAGTAAAGTGGTTGCATCTGTTATTGTTTTTCCGGGCGCCGCGAATAGATATGATTGTAGAATTTCTTGTAACAATGGTGTAAGAGAGTTTGCTAAAATTTTGGTGTATATTTTCAAGTCTGTGTTTAGTAATGAAATTGGTCTGTAGCTTCGAAGGTCTTCTTTTTTATTTTTGTTATGGACGAGGGTTATTATTCCACTTTTGATTTCATCTGGGACATTCCTTTTTCGTGGATTTCGCTTAAAACTTGCATAAAATTGTCTCCTATGATGTGCCAGCATTTACGGTAGAATTCTATAGCAATGCCGTCGGGTCCCGGTGTTTTGCCTGTGACCATTTGCTTGATTATGCAAAGCAATTCGGTTTTCGTTATCGGTTTAGTGAGATCCTCGTTGTTTTTCAAATCTTCATTTGGTGTTATTCCGTTCAAAAATTTTTTCGCTAATTGCGGGTTATTTGGTTTTTCTTTAAAGAGTTTTTTAAAAATTCAAAAGTAGGATTCAAGATTTCGGGTGTGGTAGAGAAGATTTGACTTTGGTCATTTTCAAGTTGGTATATGTACGTTTTTTCTCTTTTTTTGTTAAATTGTTTATAAAACTCCTTAGTTCCTTGATTTCCTGTTTCATATTCGTATTGTTTCGATTCCATTAGTTTTTGGCGCATTTTATCAATTTGGAAATTTGTCAATTCTTTCCTTGTTTTACAAAACAGTGGTAATAGTTCTTCTTCATCAGCTAGTCTGAACCAAATATTTATAAAGTTTTGTTCCAACTCTTTTTCTCGTAATTGGTTTTCAAGAGCTCGGTTTTGGAAAATTCTATAGGTCTTTTATTCGCGTTTTCATATTTAGCCACCAAGTTACTTTATTTTCGTATAGCGTTGGGTGGAGAGTTTTCCAAAGTTGCCATTTTGAAGTTAGATAATTACAAAAATGTTCATCTGATAGATACGTTATTTTTCCAAATACCTTTTCCTGGTTTGAGTAGTTTTATGGTTTCTAATTGCAATATTACTGCGTCGTGGTCTGAGAAAACTATTGGGAAGTTCCATTCTTGTTTTGGTGTTATTAATTGATCAACATAAAATCGATCTAAGCGTGACTGTCGGTGTCCCTGTCTTCTTGTAAAAATCTTAAGATTATTTTAAAGTAAACGATATGAATCTTAAATGTTTCGCAAAGTTCTTTAAAGTTTTGCGGGCATTCTTTCGTCGTTGTCGGCGGTTGGCGATCTAGTGCGGGGTTTGTAACCATATTAAAATCTCCAGCTATTATATTTGGTTTCGTCCAGTCAGTGGCGTGCAGAGGGGGGGCAACGGGGCGCCAGCCCCGGGCATCCATGGCAGGGGGGCATCCAAAGAGTGAAAATGCAAAAATTTAAATGCTGTAACCAGATTATTGTTCCTATTGTAAGTCTACTAATACATGCTGCATGGATTTAATTTTTCAAAACTTGTTTTGTTGTCAACACTAATTTTTAAGTATTCAAAGGACAGTAGTTCTCAGCTTCTTCATCACCAGGGACTTTTACTCTAGGTGTGCGGCGCACACCCAATCAAAGTGATAGTGTTCCAGACTTGTTCCAGATTGTGCGATCAACAGAAAATCACAAAAAAATAATTGAAAGGTAATCAGGGTTGAGAAAATCCGTTTTTTTTTTAAGAAACGAACCCTCGTGTTGTGTTTTTTTTAATCTGGGTTTTTAGGATTTTTTTGTAAAAGAAACAAGTTTTTATTCCCTTACCATCATTTCCAGAATTACACAAAAATAACTTGTTATACCTATTATGGCATTCAAATTTGAGGGTAAGGAAATGTACCCCGTCTTTGTTTTCGCAAAGTGCTGTTGGTCAATTCACTCCAAAATGGTAAAGCTTGGCAAGAATGCGTACAGCAAACAGAGAAAAACCACTCCCACAAAACTCTGCAGTGTCACGTCAAGTTTATGTACATGCACTGCTAGTTCAGCATCTATATTGTGCATTTTTGCAATATATGATTTGGTATGGTCCAACATAGGAAACAGCTTGGATGCAGAGAAGGCAGAAAAACTGATTGAAATATACCGATTTTACAGAGCTGAAGAAGATAACCAGTAGAATTAACTCAAACTGTTCAAATTTTTCTTCTCTTTTTTTCAAGTCGATAAAATTTAGTTGCTGTTCATTTTGTTTGATTAGAAACGATTTACAATTAACTGTACAAGTGTGCTGCTTATTTAGTTTTTACTCCATAGTACATTTTTGAAAGGAAAAGTGAAGAGTGGGATTTTTGGTGAGTTTTATTGTTCATTTTTAACGTGGACTTTAAAAAACGGGGGTGATTTACTTAGGATGGGTCCAATTACATCAACACTGAAGGTAATTATGGACGTTTAATTGATTTTCTGAGTCACATTTCAAAACTATCCGATTTCAATTTGTTTGATTTTGCTGATTTTATGATGCATCACTAGTTTCCCGTTTCGTTTTTTTGTGCTAATGCAGTCGCACACCTGTGCATGCAATTTGTCCTTCGTTTCGAGCTTCGTCATTCATTGGCAGTTCAGGCGGATTGATCATAATGGACCACACAATCCCGTATCTATACATATAACAGCTACATATTAAAAAACGAAAATTTGCTTGCGTACTTTATGCGCATTCTCAATTTGTCTGTAGTTTACAAGTTTCAAACTGTCAACCCTGAGTGTCCGCCATCCCAACCGCACACCTTCTGATTGACTGCTATTCGACGAGACATTCGCGCAGCCTTGTATTTTTGCAGTTGTGAACTGCGCTGACGTAGCACTGAGTGCGCTCTATTCCCCTGTTTTAACGCGTTGACGGATATTTTTGCAGTTATCAACTGCTCTGTCTTTGGATACCGGTGATAATTTATGTTCATTACAGTGACACATTGTAGCCTACAACAACGAGTAAAGAGAGCGCGTGTAGAATAATATGCACAGGTACGCCGGAGAATGGCGGGGGGCATTTCTCCCCTGTCCATTCTAAAGTGGGGCAATGGGATAGGAGGTGCCTTTTCATTATTGTTGTAGCAGCAGGCAAATTTTTTGGGGGGCGAAGGATCTTTTCCCGAATTTACCTAAACTTGCCCAAAAAGTTTTTTGTGCAACTTTTGCCTACAAAGTTTCTCCCACAAAGATCATTAAGAACTTTTTTTGGTGTGGCCTCCAAAAAGGTCTTCATGTGTTTTTCTGCACACCTTGGGCGCCATTTTTTGAAGTCAAGCAACTTTTAGCGGCAATGTTTACCCAGATTTTCAGAAAATCAAACCTTTTGGGGTGCGCTTGCACCCACTGCACCCCACCTCCAAGACAACTGCTTTGCAAAACAGTGTCATATGTAATTTCGTAGTTTATCAAGATCGACTTGAAAAAATTTATTGCAGCTATTCGGGCACCTAGAAAATTCAGAATGATTTTCTATAACTTCTGTTATTATTTTTGAGGTCAACATTGTTGATGAGCAGAAACAAACACAATTGGTAACGATTTTTTTGTTTTTTATAAGTTTCCATTGCCCTCAACTGTTTTACTGCTCCCCTGCCCTACCGTTGATCCAGCTTCCCTAAATATGCATGTTGTGTCATCGAACTTCGCCGAAACGGAGTTTGCCAACGTGAATATGACGTCATATTGTGATGTCACAAACAACGTATATCCAGTACAATGACTACCATACGCCACTGTTCAATACTATAATTTGGTAGGGGGGCATCCAATCAAGCAGTCGTCCCGGGCATCACCAGACCTCCGCACGCCACTGCGTCCAGTCGAGATAGTTGTATCATAAATGAAAATAGTCGTTACGTACTTGGGAAGAATGAGCAGTTGTGGGTGCGTATACATTTACTAAATTTACTATTGCGGTTTTATCTTGGAATATTGTTACTGCCAGAATTCTACCATTTTCATCTTATTTACTATTAATTAAGGTAAGATGCGATTTATTTACCAGAATTGCTACGCCATTTTTTCTATTTAAGTTATTTTTTGCGGAATTAAAGGCAGACTCTAATGGGGCCCATTCATTATGCCATTTTGGTTCGTCTACTGTACAACTACGAGTTTCTTGAAGCAATATAATGTCAACGTTTAACTTTTTACAAACATCATACAAGATAGCACTCTTGTGTCGTTTACCATACCTGCGCAATTAAAGGAAGCTATTTGGAGTTGCGTCGCAATTGTAAAGGTTATAAATACAGGGAAAACAGCAAAAATAAATATTTTAAAACTGCAAGATCTAGACCGCGTACTGGCATTTGTTTATGACATAAAGTGCACACTGCATTACCTTTCTCACTCATTTCATAAAAATTCTCACACACACATAGAACACAGCAATATTTGTAAAGCCACAACAGTGACCCACACCAAGCGAATCGATCGCAATTTATTGCGTAAGGAAACTAGTTTCGTGTATTACACATCTTCAGTCCTGCGCAAAAGTCGACATATGAAACAAAAAGAAAAAATTACGTACTGTTGCTAAGATCAAAACTCAAGATTACAAAATTTGAAGATTACAAAATTTGAGCACAGTTGTAAC
>Ga0210059_1004818_pt1 | contig 21741 bp, 11 predicted proteins | sample Ectturendosymbi2_FD_188042 | JGI IMG/M metagenome (GOLD analysis project Ga0210059, IMG submission 188042) | Ecteinascidia turbinata endosymbiont from Florida, USA - Sample 2 (SPAdes) (version 2) | ecosystem: Host-associated > Tunicates > Ascidians > Unclassified | place: Key West, Florida...
GCAAAACACTTTGGCCTAGTGGTTGGGCCCTAGGCCAGGCAACATGAGCCAAAATGACCCTAAAACTACTTCACTTATGACATCACTCACAAAAAACCCAAAAAAAAATTTTTTTTTTTCGAGTGCAATCTACTAGACTGGCCTATCCGTTTGAGCCGTTGAACAGCTCTCTAGCGCAATCGGCGGAGGAGCTAGGGCGTTGGTAAGGCAACCGAAAACTGCTCTTTTTTTGCGAAAATCGCCAAAACCACCCAGACGCCAAGGTGTTAAACATAGAGTGTCTAATTTTACATAAACTTAACTGCTAATAAAATGAGTGGTAACAATGCTTTTCTCATATGCTGACATTATCTCAGCAGCAACCTTGTCAGTTACACCTTATAGATAGAAGCATTAGTTCAACTTCTAACTTCGAAATTTGCACTTAGCATGCACAATCAAAAATTAAAAACCCCTATCATGCTTGCAAAAGTTGTCGTCAAAGGTAAACACAGTCATTACAAACTTTTTCAGTGGCTTAAGTCACTAGTGTTTACTTTCTAAATTAACTACCAAAGTGTGTGCATAAGATCAACCAACACTTTATGCTTAAAAACAAAAGCGTGTAACGGTTTACATAGGGAAAATTCTGAGTTTGTGCAAGGATTAAAAAAAAAAAAATATTTGGCTGATGTTACCTAGCCTAGGGCCCAACCGCTAGGCCAAAGTATTTCACTGAAGTTTTCATTGGAAACTAGGCTCAAGTCTGAGTCTTTTGAGCATTTGATCGACTTTCTAGTGTTTCTGGTTCAAAAGTTACGATCTAAAATAAACAAATAATTAATTATCTAATTAGTACATTAATCTAATATTTTTATTACTTTAGTTCATAACTTTTGAACCCGAAACCCCAGCAGGTCATCCAAAGTATCAAAAAACTTGGATTGTAGCCTAGTTTCCAATAAAAGCTTCAGCGAAATACTACCATTTCTAACCGTTCGGGCCCGGGGCCAGGTGAAGTGGGCCAAGGTGGCCTAAAAGTCCTCCACTGATGATGTCACTCACAAAAGATCCACACACCCAACCAGATAATTTTTTTCATTGCAAACTATAAGACTTGCCGAGTCTTTTGAGCCTTTGAACAGCTCTTTACCGCTTAAGGTGCCACAGTTACACTCACACAAAGCCACATGCAATCCGGTCGTTTTGGCATAGATCCTTGAAAATTACTGGACACGAAAGAGTTCAAATTACCCAGGAAAAAATCATTGAAAAGCAATTTTTTAATTAAAGTTTGGCCCATTGTTCCATAATGTTGAAGTAAATAGACAAATTGCAAACACAGTTTCAAGACACATCTAAAGGAATGTACAGAGCAGGCCTGCACAACTCAGAAAGCTCGAGGGGTCAAATTATCAACATAAATTGGCCACGGGCCACAAAAGTCTGTTTCATTTTGATATACAGATTTTGTTGTAGTATGGAAGAAATTCTGGAACAACAATTATTTGAGGTTGAGCTTTTTAACATTTTCTACAATTGAGAAAGCTCTCACGGGCCACCAGGAAAGGTTGTGCAGACAGGCGTATGTTGTGCAGGCCTGGTATAGATCATACATGAACAATGCACAGAACCATACACAAAATGATATTTAGGCATAGTTACTGTTAGGTGGCTTTAAAGGTTTATTTTGGTGCACTGTTTAGGTATTCCAACAGTAAGGTAGGCCGAGCTAGCTGTATTTCATGGATGAGTTCATCTCTCATGTCAAAAAAGACAAGATATTTTTCCTAACACAATTTTACATTGTGCACCAGGAAAAAGACTAGATTATTTATTTACAGTCTTGGTGAGACCCAGTCTAAAGGTAAACTCCAGACCTACCAGCAACAAAGTAGACGCACTAACCACTAGGCTATGGGCTGGCCAAAAGTTTCTGATTTCCAAGGTGGAAATTTAACAAATGACAGCATAAATCAACAATAATTTCCACAAAGAAAAGATAGATAGCTGAACATTTCCACAAAGAAAAGATAGAAAGAAAGCTGAATCATCACCAAATTGTTTGAGAATGAAATCGATTTCACACAATTTACGCATCCTTGGTACCAAAAACTGCAAGCAAAAGCTTTTGAGTGAAATGGTGAATGCTAAAGCAAGATTTGAAGAAAGCACACAAATTGCAGTTTTAAACATAAGCTATGCCCATAATCATATATAATCTCAGCAAAACGCAAAACAATTTATGACAAATATGAGACAGCAAGCTTTAAGCAAAACAAAAATGTGCTAGGAATTTTTTTTTTACTTCTGTTGTCTGCTCAGCTAAGAATGAACTGCAAGCCACCATGACTGGTCTATTAATTATGTAATCAGTTTTATTTTTTAGCATTTCCTTTGCTTCAGCACATTTCAAACAATTATGGAAAGCTGAATTATATAGCAAGGATGTCCTCTTCATGTCATCAACAGCCTAGGTTTTCTCTCTGTAAGGTTTCAGGTAACCTGCTTGCAATGACCTACTTTGATAACTTCAGAATGACTTATACAAAATACATATCCAAATTTTCCACTCTAGCAATTCATCTTCACAAACACAATGCAATCAAACAGTCAGCAAATTGTTTTGATATGAAATCAATTCCACACAATTTATGCATCCTCAGTCTTAAGAACTTAGGTTATTAAAATAGAATCTTATTAAAACAAACTTAGATCTGCAAAACGGTCTTATCAGAATAAGTCTGTGAGATAGGATGTGGGATCCTTATGTCAAAAAATGCTTTCTCACAGCTATTCCATAGTCCTCTTGCAGAAACATCCAACCTTGCATTGTCGGATGCAGTGACTTTTCTGTCAAATTCATTTTCATTGATTGGCAGATTGATTGTGTCACCTTTCTACAGACTAATAGCTGGAACATGGACAATGGACATGTGCAAGTCCAAACCATGCAACAGTGGTGGTGGAGGATTTGGGGTACAGGGGTACAAGTGCACCCCAAAAAGTCTTTTTTTAGTATTTGTCAAAAACATTTGGCCAAATCTTAAAAAAAAATTTGGACAAAGAAGTTTTGACATTTTAACAATATGAATGAAGTTAATAATAGTTTATTATGTCATAGAAAGCATGTTAAACAAATATAAAATTCACGAACTATTTCTAGTTACTTCGTTGATGAGTAACTGACTCACTTGGAAGTTTGGGCAAAAGAAGACATTTCATTTGTGCTTTGTTAATTGTACACTGAGGGCATTGAGTATGCTGCAAAACACCTACTTCATATTAGTAGAGTCCATGCTAAGCAATTACAGAATAGCTTTTGTTTTTTATTTTAACTACAATGTTTGGATGAACACATTTTGCCATTTGTTACATGTATATGTGCAGTTGGACAGACAATGTTAGTATAGTCACAATTTATATAATATGATACATGCTGTATATCGCACACACATCTTCAGAGAAGGAAGCAGCTTCAGGCCTAGCCCTACCTTAGCTTAGCAACAGCTCGAATGGGAAGGGAATGCTAAACTTTACATCTGTAAAGGAGATGTTCAAGAGTACTGAGCCAGCTGGTTTCTAACAATGTTCTTGCATAGCCTAGCATACTTTTTTTCATTTGGGTTATTAGGAACCAAATTTTAAGTATCAAGTTTGGCATTTTCAAGTCTATGGCAATTTGGCAAAGGAAACGATGTACCAACAGTTATAGAAAATGGTCAATTTATTGCTGAACCCAAATTGGAAAATGGCATTAACAAAACATCTGGGCTACTTGTTACCATGCACTGACTAAGACTATATGCATCAAAGCCATATGTGGTAACAATTTACTAAGATACGCACAATCACAAACCCACCTTATACAAGGTACCTTCACCTACCATGCAGGGCCACAACATGGCAACAGTAACGCTCTTTTAGTACAATGAAAAAAAAACAGCACAAACCAGAGGACGTGACAACTGCTGAGTCATTACGGCTGGTAACTGGTTGGGTGCAGACGGCTGGTAACAATTTACAAGATACACGTAATCACAATCTTTGTGCATTCCGTTGTGGATTTTAGGATTACGTTTATATAATAATAATGATAATTTATTGCAGATGCATGGTCCATATCATAGGCATAGTGAACAACACATGAGCACAAAAAAATGGATATCTGCAACTCATTACAGAATAGGTGTTTGCACATGATCCCGAGTTTAGTGTTAGAGTTAGGTTGATGTTAGGTTTAGGTTAGGGTTTAGTGTTAGGTTAAGGTTAGTGTTTTAGATTAGGTTAGTGATGGGTTTAGTGCTAAGCCTTTACCCAAACCTTAACCTAACCCTAAACCCAAACCTAACACTAACCTCAAGATCTCAAACCTAATGCATAAAGATTGTGATTGCGCAAATTTCTATAAATACCAGCCATCTGCTGATGGTCAGTTTCTAGCCGTAATGACTCAGCAGTTCGAGAGAGCGTTACCACTACTATGTTGTGGCTCTGCATGGTAGGTGAAGGTATTTTATATAACAGGGGTTCCCAAACTGGGGTACATGTACCCTAGGGGTACATTTTCCTACCTGAAGGGGTACATTTATGGTTAGGAAGAGAAGGGAAAAATGTTTATATATGATTAATTTCGAATTATTTACACATATATCAGTGAATATTATAGTAATAATTCATTTATGACAGACTCGTGGTCCATATCACAGGCACAATCAAACAACACAAGAGCACAAGAAATGGTTAGTCTTAGCGCATTACAGAATAGGCGGTGTTTGCAGACGAACAACACTGATATTAGCAAAACGCTTTTACAGCGCCCCAAGTATAGCGTCATTCACCCATCATAATACAGGGATCCAGTAGTGGGAGAGAAATGAAGGCATTCTAACACTTTGAGAGCCGGTCTACGATATATTCGTACTTCGATTTCGGCCTAAAAACCAGCAGTTTTCGGTTGCCTTACCAACGCCCTAGATCCTACGCCGATTGCGCTAAAGAGCTGTTCAAGGGCTCAAACGGATCGGCCAATCTATTAGATTGCACTCGAAAAAAAATTTTGGGTTCCGGGGTGCGGATTTTTTGTGACTGACGTCATAAGTGAAGTAGTTTTAGTCCTCCACTTATGACGTCACTCACAAAAAACCCGCAACTCACAAAAAACCCGCAACCCCCAAGCAAAAAAAATTTTTTCGAGTGCGGACTAAAAGAGTTGCCGCGTCTTTTAAGACTTTTACTGGGTCTGTAGAGCATATCGGACCAGAGAAATTCTCACGCAATGCCATGTGCGTTTAGGCGGGTTTTTTTCCGAAAATCCCGAAAACCTAGCGGACGCCAAAGAGCTAACATCAAAACTTTGTGGTAAACAACTCACCGAGAAATATAAAAAAGTAGAGGATAAGTCAGATGGGGGTGCACATTGCCACACAGAGGCACGGAAACTGTTCCGATCAAGGTTTCAAATGCTTGCAATGCAGTTGTCATGGGATCAACAGCCAATTAATTTTCCTGAATCAGTATTTGGCGATTAACATTTAGTCTTGCTTTTTGTATGCTTGGTTTGTGCAGATTGACTGCATACTGGAACAAGTAAATAAAGAAATTCTAAGGTGCCGCTAAACGTAAGGAAAGTTTTTGTTATTATGCAAAAACAATACTGATAAGATGTGTGCACTGGTACAACGCATCAAAAACTATCAGTTGGTCACCATCATACACGAGCCGTAAATAATTGAAAAACAAAGATTTGTAAAAAGCATCGGAGATATGAAGAGATCGGATAAAAAAGTTAGATGAAGATGCACAATGTGAAAAGCGGTACAGATCATTTCTCAACAAGGTATCGAAAGTCGCGATATGTTGGATAACTAGGTGTGGGCAAACTCTTACATTTCTGGGTATGCAATGCATAATTTTGAAGGCTTTATTGTATGCAGCGCGTATGTGCTTCATACTAGTCTGTGTGTATTTGCTCCACCATTGGCCAGAATATATTGGCATGGAATAGGCATGAAATAAAGTGTTTTTCACTGCAGAAGAACATTGATTGATTGTGCCTCAAAGCTTATTTGCTGCGCAGTATGGTGATTTCACTTGTTTCTTAAATCATTATCATCCTTCAGTAAGGCATTTTGCAGCACACTAAGGTATTTCACTTGGTCAAAAAATTGTACACATACACTGTACACGGTCAAACAATAGTACACGAATGTACACTGTACGAAAATTGTTCACGTTTTATTACACTAGAAACACATTTGATGAAGCAGGTTGTTCCTAATTTTGGGGGCAAGAAGAAGGTGCCCTGTAAAAGATGGATATCCGTCAGTAGCGGATCTTGGTTGCAGATATCAAATGACGTAACGTAACCGGAGTCGCGAAAACCGATATTTTACGTTGAGTAGTGACACTACAACATTACAAAAAATAGTTGTTGCTAGCCTATGCTTACCTTCAACCACCATCCCTCTCGCAATAAGGATATTTAATTCTTGACAATAAGCTCCAGTAGGACCGAAATTTAAGTTTCAACAGTTGTGAAAATATAAGAAAATTAAAACATCGTATCTTTTCAGCATTACAAGTTCGGGGGAAAATTGTATTAAATTGCAACAACAAACATTTTTTCTGTTGTATTTTTACCCTTGTTCATTGTGTAATTAGATATTTTTCTATTCCGGTTACGTCATCAAACATCCGTTAACGATATCCGCACTGACGGACATCCATTCTTTACATTGTACCAATAAGAACACCAGTTGAACACTGCTATTTTCTAAAATCATCATATGCTTATTGGTTAACATTTTTGGATATTTTCCTCACCCTTTCTGTTATAAATAATTTTAGGGTTACATGCTCATCTATCCAAATGCTGAAGGGGCACATAGCCACAGAAAGTTTGGGAACCCCTGTTATGTAAGATGGGTTTGTGATTGCATATACAGTAATCAGTATCTTCGTAAAATCTTGCAGCAGACGGCTATAAATCATATATTCCTTGTCACATGGAAACAAGTAGCCTAGATAATAAATGTCTTTGCTTAACTGTAGTAAAACTTTGAAAACAACACTGATGTTTCAGACAACTAACAGTAGGCTTTCATCACGACGAATGGCGACTCGAACAATAGACAGAGCAGTAAAATTCACTGAACATGTGTGATAGGATGACATAGCGATAACAATGATAACTATGTTGAAAAGGCACAGTACATAAGGGAGAACAGACTGTCAAGTACAATAAAATAATAACAGTAATGAAACAAACTGTACACTGAGTCAAATTGAATCAAAAATATGTAATCTTTTGTTAAGTCAACTAGGCCTAATAGCTAAATGTCATATTGTAGATTTTTGGAAAAGATCTGAACTTTTTTCGTTAATGACGTTGGGTTTGGAATTATAGCCTTCCAGTAGATGTTAGAATAGCCCAGATGTTTTTAGCACCATTTTCCAACTTGGTGTTCAGTAAGAAATTGACCCAAAAAATATATAAGGAGAAAGTTTGTTCTGCAAATCCATACCCTAGCCTAAAAGTTTTTCAAGCAAATTTGGGAAAAATATCCTTTGCACATGCAAGAAATTACCTGGTCGCACATCTATGCATGGCGATTTAATGAAAGCAAACAGCGATGGACACATTCACATTGACATTCTTCAAAAGCTGACACTCACAGCAAATTATAAGATTCAATTCTCTATAGCGTACATCGTTTTATTCTCACAATGAACTTCAGTTCCTGTAAGTGAATTGTTGTGCTGATTAGTCACATTATTTTTAAAAAGTATTTATTTCCCTTGAACAGAAACACCGAACAAATGAAATTGATTGTAACTTGACCACTACATCTACATAATATGAGAATGGATAGTGCATGCATCGGGCATTTGTCTGTGTATAATATAATCTTAACAAAACAACTGAACGCACTCACCTGGCTGGTCAGACAAGGCACGGCATGTACTTTGGGTAAGACAAACAACTTGAAAGTCATGAATACGTCTTGAGGGTCGAAAGCAACTGACAAAGAAGCTTCTTTCGTGTAACATGTAAAGTTTTCGGCAATTATGAGCAACAACACATGTTTTTGTGAGAGCAGCCATCGTGACTACGTTCACCACAATAGACACAAGCACACACGCAACAAAATTGGCCTCAGTCCAACACAACAGAAGAAGATTCACAGCGGCCTGTAGATAAAACAAACACGCACCACAGAAAATTAGGGTGGACAAACATCAATCACAAATATTAACAAACAAAAATCCCTAAAACAATTGCGTAAAAAACTTTGTTAAAGACACGAAACATTACAAAAAGAAAAACATCCAAACGCATTCAACGGTTAGCAGTAATGGCATTTCTAGCAATGCGGATAATATCATAGTCCCTATCACAGTTGACTGCCAGAGGTGTACAGGATCGCGATTTCAGGACTCGCGTCCGGCAGGATTCAGCACAATTTGAACAAACCGGATCCGATCCGGTCTAGGGTTTTATTCAAGTTTCCGGATCAGGATCAGGATTTTCAAATTTCATTGTTTTGGCATTTGACATTTGACGCCAACACAATCATAAAAAGAAATTTAACAAAGATTTAGAGGATGCACTGTAGTTTACATCAATTGCAAATATGTGAAAGAGGCGCCACTACACCGGACGTGTCATGGACTACATCTGCAGGGCACCAGTTCACCACCATAGCATCCCATCAGTCAACTATCAGACATCAGGCTCAATACAAAGTGATGTGAGATTACATTTGTAAGTTGTGGAGGTTAAAGATTTGGTGTTGCTGTGCCTATTTTGCTGTATTATATATTTTAGATGTGCATCAATATCACTTAGAGTCTATTCACTTATCGGTTAGGACTTAATCATCAGCTGCTGTCAGTAGTTGTAGCAAGTATAGCAAGCTTAAGTTGTGTTGTGATTAGAAGTTTAATTGTTAATATTGCTTTCAGCTTCATGTTTCTTTGCATGAACATGGTTGACTGCATTATCTGGATCTGCCTTTTAGTGCCATTTTTGGTTATGTGTGGTTTTAATTTCCCAATCTGTGTTAAGTAAAGCTTTGCTTTTCAGAAAGAAAATGGCTATAGGTCCGGTTAGAGTGATGTGGTTAGCATAAAATGCTGACTTTGTCACTTCAACAGCATCGTTGTGATACTGTAGCATATGCGTCTACGTCTGCTGTGTGAATAGTTTTCGGTTCGACTCTCACGTTGGTCCCTTTCATTTTGGTAGCAGTCTAATGGTTCAGGCCCGTAGGCAGGTTTTAAGGTTTGGGGGGAACAATACCTTTTTAGGGGAGCAATATTTTTGTTTTATTTTATGTTTAAAAGAAATGATTTTATTAAATTTCAGCGATTAACTGGGCAGCATATTGCCAGCTGTCTGCATTCAGTCCGATCACATAAGCTTTGTGATTGTACCGGTATGCTAAGGTGCCATGGGTAGCCGAACAGGGGTGGTAGACTCCAGCACCTTTCTCAAATTACAAAAACGATGACTTTTACCAGGAAACGTATCCACGCAAAACAAAAAACATTTGTTTGGATATGCGCTTTTCTCCGCAAACAACAAAGAAAAAACATATGAAAAAAATTCGCCTATGCTTCAAGCAGGCCCGTAACCAGGGGGGTCAAAGCCCCCTAAAATTTATTTCGCCCCCCCTGCAAAATGTGCAGAACATAGTTTAAAAATTTTGGGCCCCTCTCAGAAAACTCTTCACCCACCTAGAGTCCCATGTTGGTTACGGGCCAGGCTTCAAGATATTTTTTTGAATACGCGCCAGTGCTTGATGCCTGTTTGTCGCATTTGATTCAGTAAAACTCTGTTCGATGTTTGCCTAATGCACTGTTAACTTTTTTGAAAAACATAACAATATTTTGTCCTAAACAACAAAACTGAACCAATTCTATTTGTATCAGCATTTAACGTGAAGACACTGGCACGAAAGAAACTCCGTCTAATTTCTTTCAAGAGTCACGAGATTATAAATAATAAATACATACATTCTATTGGTCACTGAAAAAATCAATCAATCCTTCCCAGCAGCTGGAAGTTGAACCATGTCATGGATGTAGTGCTAACAAAAAGGTGTGGCAATGCATCAAAAAAATAGCCATTTTGAAACAGCTTCAAACTAATTTTAAAACAAAACGTGAAAAAGGAGTGAGAACGCTGTTCCTACGCATTCCCGCCCCACTACGCCCCTGAACCATGAGCTCAAGCATGGAGACGTTCTACCTTTAATCATCACTCGCAGTTTTTAAAACGTCTTTTGGTACAATAAAAAATGAAAATATGAAAAAAACAATTAAATAAATTTGAACATAAACTGTCACAAAAGCTGCAGTTCTGACAACTGCTACATAGCATAATAGATGAATAATATTCATGGAGGCACTTGCAGTGTCAGGAGAATACTTCAAACATGCAGTCGTCGAGTTTTGGTCGAAAATCCAGAAACGATGTCTTCGTTTGCCACAGCAGCTGTTTCATTTTTTTCAAAACCTAACAAAACCAGCTGACATTTATACGGTCGCAGGGGCGTAATGAGGGGGAACAAGGGAGGAATAATTCCCCAGGCGCCGAATCACTGTGGGGAGTGCCGAATGACTGCGGGAGCGCCAAAAAGTCCAAAAAATGTCACAAGTCACAACTTTCTTCAATACAGTACTTCCTAAAGAAATCAAATTCGAACATGGTGGCGCCAAACTAGCTTCGTGCCCCGGGCGCTGTCTAACCTCGGTACACCCTTGTACGGTCGTGTGTCATGCACCCGCGTTAAGGTGTGAGTATCCTCATCACCAGCGATAGCGTGACTCGAGTCACGATTTTTGGTGACTCGGACTCGACTCGAGTCAAGTTAAAAAAAATGATGACTCGACTCGAGTCAAGTTAAAAAAAATGATGACTCAACTCGAGACACAGTCAATGACCCGAGACTCGAGTCAGAGTAATTTTCACAAAATTTCTGAGTTCCTGATGGACAAACCCAGTTCGTTTGCACACAAAGAAATGAGGAACTTTTGCTTCAGTGATGATCAAGACTGGGGGAAATTTTCTGTTTTGACTGTCTACTTGTGCTATGCTGAATTTTAAGGATCACGTGTCCCCAACTTGCATTGAGGCAGACCTTGCTTTCACTGAGGGGTCAGTAGGGGCATAATATATTGACACTTTATCGTGGTTTGATGTAGTATTTGCATATCGTGTTTTTCAGATTCAAATCCAAACCAAAACGATATTGCAAGATATAATGCAAATGCAAAAACCGAATCTTGTTGGAATCCAAATTCCTTCCACTGTTATTAGCCTGAGCCCAGGTGGCGACGTGATTACGCCACACATAACGTAGAATTCGTAGCAGCAACAGAAGAGCGAACCTGGATAAATGAGTAATGTCAATTGCTATTGTGCTGAGGATTGTCGATTCGACTTTTTCATTGGTTGGCTCAGGGCGACGCAGCATTGTGCCTGCAACAAATGGCTCCCAACGCGTCGGTGGCTGCAATCCACTGTTAACCTGCAGTCCACAATAACCTGCAGTCCCAAAACTGACCCGAAAGTTGCAGTAATATGCAGTCGCAAAATTGAAGCGAAAGTTGCGAAGAAGTTCAAAAGAAAATAATCAATTCCAATCCAATTCTCTTCAAGCAAGAATGATAACAACCAAATCCATCAATGTATTGAAATGTCGCAAGATTTAAATCCATCTACATGTCCATATCTGGTCATTTTCATGTATTGAGCATATGAAAACCACACTTTCAATACAACGCCAACTGAAAGGTTCCTATAACATCCCCTCGTTTTTGCAATGAACCGCACCTATTGCATGTTTTTTTTATGAAGGTTGCACTTGGCACCACCTTCACATCCTGGTCAAAGCACCACTTTGTTGTGATTGGACAGGCCGAGCAGCAAGTGCACAAAGCTTCCCACTGTTGCAACAAGCAACAATAAAGATCACACGTCGTGTTCATTTTATTTCTGCTTGTTCGCGCCACATAGGTGTTGTTCATCATGCACATCCCGTTCGTGGTGAATCTCACATTCAACGCAATGCTAACTGAGAGGCTGCAACACTTGCACCAAGGTTGGGCTAGACTTTTTGAAATGACTAAGAGTAAAAGAGACAAGTAATACAATCTCAATAAACTTATATATAACAAACCTGCAATCAAACTTGTTAAAGCAACATTGGGCACAATTTTCTAACTTATCGGGCACCATTTCATAGCATGCTGGGCACCCTTTTCTAACTTTTCGGGCGCCATTTCATAGCAAAAAAATGTAGAAAAAACGTGAAATTTCGTGTGACTTGACATTGACTCGAGCTTGCAAACCAATGACTCGAAGTGACTCCACAGTTCTCGTGACTCGACTAGACCAAGTCATGAATCTGACTCGACTCGAAAAAATTTTGGATGACTGTGACTCGAGGGGCTTGTGACTCTGACTCGACAAAAAAGACTAGTACACATCACTGCTCATCACACTGGAGAAGCTTGCTTCACATGTGGCTGTCGAAAATCCTACAGTTAAGCCAGCGCTCAGCAGCAAGTATATGGTGGGAAAAGCTGCTTTATACTTCCAACACTATTTCAAAAACTGGTCCAAATTCATACGGGTGTTTTCTTTTAAAAACGCATCAGGAAGCTTTGATGAGACAATGCTTTTTCACAGAAGTAGTTTCATTGAGAAGATCTGTACTGATAGTTTTGGTAGTTGAATTGACTATAGAGTAAAGAGGTTGTAACTCTTCCCTGTCGAGAAAGCAATTCGATGCTGGTGAAGGAACACGCACAGATTTCATGAGAGACATATCAAAGTCAGAAAACCGGTGGCTGAATTCGCTCTGAATAGTATCAATGATTTCAAAGCAAGATGATTTCAAATTCACTCCCACTTTCATTGTGAATTCCGATGTGTTTTGTTGTGAATGACGTCCTGTCTGAATCGAGATGAAACTGAATTTCTTTGCTTGTTCAGTGGGTGGTATGTTGTTTCGTTTGTTTAGAGGGTGGGATAGCTGTAGCTTGCTTGCGCCACACACTAAGTACGGAATACCCACTAGCTGCATTTTATGCTGACTTATGTTAGTCAGTGCTGCAGTGATCTGTACACATGCTGAAGCATTTCTACTGCAGACGCAGAATTCCCTAACCTTTTTTGATCAACTTCTAATTCGCGTACATTATCCTACTGAGCTTAGTTTGGCTATTGCAAGAAGTTCTGTTTGACTACAAGCAAGGCTAAGACCAGTCCAATGTTCCCTCTAAGATGCGCAAAAGACTACCATCAAATCATTTGCACAGTGAAATCTGATTCTCGTACGCTTGCAACATTCCAAAACGTTGGAAAACCAAGAAAACAAGGGGAAGCTATTTTAGAAATAAATCTGTAGGCCCTACTTTGCAGAATTGTGGATTTTCACTATCTGATCCTATTCTGTTTTTGAAAAAAGATATCCGTATCCGATCCGAATCCTGTTTTGGTTGAAATCATACTATCCGTATCCGAAAACTATCCGAAAGTGTATTCCAATGCACAACATACATTTTTGTGCTGTGTCTATTTTACCTCAAGAGGCAAAATAACTGCTGGAGCTATTTTGCCTTTAGCTAAACATGATTGGTTGAAGTAGTCACACGACAAGTTTGGAACCCATGTCCTCCTTAGTTGACCATGACATCTGTAAAAGCTCAGTGCGATGCATGGATGATGGTTGTCATGGTTTCAGGGATGGCAAGCAGTTAGCAGCTTCTTGTTTGCACTAAGTGAACTGTAGGCTAAACCCTAACACTAAACATTGAACCCCTAAACCTAAAACTTGACCATAAACCCTGATCATAAACCAGGGGTTTTCAACCTTTTTTTGCTCATGGCCCACTAAATTAGTAAGAAATGGCGTTGGCCCATTAACGTTCAATGAAAAACACCAAGTTTCAACAACACAATAAATTAATCAGCTGAACATTCGCACAAATTTTGAGTTTATGGTAGAAATTGAGTTTATGGTAGAAAAGCTCTGTGGCCCACTGAAAACAGCGTCATGGCCCACTACTGGGCCATGGCCCATAGGTTGAAAACCTCCGTCCTAAACACTAACCATAAATTCCTAAATCCCAACCAATTGTCTCTGCGTATCATGATTGTCATATGACTACTTCAACCAATTGTGTTCAAATGAAGGCAAAATAGTCCCAGCACAGATTTTGCCTCGAAGCAGAATAGATACTTGAATGCGTTATATCACTTTGGTCCCTGTCATGCTTGTTAACAGAAAGTTTGACATATCTTCTCTTGCAAGCTTGACATATTGCATGACCTAAGTACTTTTCCGAGTCAAGTGCATTAAAAAGCAAGCTGAAGTTTTGCCACACAGTCCAGTCACCACGGGGGCCTTTGGTGGACTTAGCCACTCTGAAACAAAGCTCCAATCCCCCCTCCCAAATTAAAATATGAAGCACTACAAAACAGTGATGTTTGTTCAAATTTCAGAATGTCAAGCCCCACTGCACAAATGTACTGTAAAGCTCCCCTATAGAAGACTTTCTGGTGACGGTTCTGTTGCCACACCAAGTTTTTCACTGGCCAAATTTTTGGTAGCAATGGTTAGATTTTAACACCATCCATGAGTTCACATTCAAGTTTTATTTATTAATTCTACCCATTGTTGTACTTTGTACCCAACCTAACTACATAGCAATGTTATTCTACAAACCAAAACAATATTCAAAACAATACGCTAGCTTAAAATTTGTCATTTATATTGAAATGACTGATTAAAAATTCAGTCTAACAAGTCAATGTCACAAATTAACAATCTTGCATATCATGTTTAAAAAAGCTATCTGGCCTGGTAGGCTATCACCCAACAACCAGTCAATGCAGGATCACCTAGAATAGGCGTGAAGACTGCAAGACCTGGTGTAGACTTCAGAACACATTAAAAGAGCTAGTGCTCTAGCTAGTCTAAGTCTAGACTACAGATCACGGTAGGTCTGCACTAGCTAGCGTTAGTCCAAGTACGCAGCAAACAACGTCCTTTTATTGTACACTGAAAGAGAGCCCTATCTTGCCACACCAGGAACAGATTCATGCTGACAAACTTGGCATAACTCTACGGTTCAGAATTTACACCATAGACAGACTCGGAGTCATCCTCGAAATATTGATAAAGCGTTTCGGATATCCGGATCCGTATCCGGTTCCCGTTTGAAAGCAGTTTTTGGATATCCTTATCCGATTGCAAACTCACTATCCTGCCGGATATCCAACCAGCAAACCGGATAGTGATCATCTCTGCGACTTTATTCGTATTTTCATAAGACTTTATGCTAATCCTAAATTCTAATAATTCACGAAATTTGTAATTCATTTAGAATTGTGGCAACTCAGCTTTAATATTCATGCTCACTGAAACCAACGTTTGCTAAAATTTTCTTGGAGAGAACGTTGGCTAAGACTTTATATTGTAACATTAACACAGCCAGCTTGCTGTTGCCATAGCGTTCGCGTTAACAGAGAGATTGCAGAAACGGTTTCGAAAGACTGTCTCCATTGACTGTGACGCCACAAATCGAAATTGTTACCAGTGTGGACATTCCTTAATACAATTTAGTTTGTAACGATGAGGTTAGCTTTTACCACAATGTGCGGTGATGTTGCGAGTTGGTGTAACGATTAAACAGATTGAAAACAAGCATTTGGAAAATTGATTAATTTTTCAAGTTTGAATCATTTGGGGGTGCGCGAAAAAAGTTTGGGGGGAACTGCCCCGAATGCCCCCCCGCGGCTACGGGCCTGTAATGGTTGCACTTGTCAGGGGACCACGTTTTACTTTCTTCAAATGTTTCCAAAAATTTGTGTTCAGATTTACAGTTTTGGTTTAGGTTTAGAGGTTATGTTTAGGGTTTAGTACATTTAAACCAAACCTAGTGCACTCTACTACACACTCATCGTGTGTTACGGTCACGTTACAGGTGACGGATGAATAACTTTTCAAATACGAAGGTCCACTGACGGACCTGTAGCCACTACCTTTTAGAAACAAAAAATTTTAATCGTTGGACATTCATTAGTCAATTATATGAACGGGATTTTTCAGGATTTGGATTTCATATTTGTGTTGCAAACAGGGCTCGGATCAGGATTCCTACCTCTTGGATCAGGACTGGAGTCGAACTCGAAAAAACTTGAGTCCGAACACCTCTGGTGGCTGCCAGAGGTGAGCGTGGACAGGATCAGGATTGGATATCCCATTTCCTGCAGGATACTTGCGATTTTTTTTATCAGGATTGGATTTGGATATTTATTTTTCAAAAAAATTGAATCAGGACAGGTCAGGATATTTCTTTGATTTCTATAACGAAATTTTCCTGAGAGTGATTGAAAATGTCCCAAATGATGGTGCTGTTGTTTTCTTTGCTATAACTTTTGTATTCACAAAAAATCAAACTGATTATGTCAGTATGCGTGGTACTCATCACAATCGATGATAATTCGTGTTACTTCATCGTAATTATCTTCTGGCGAGGTGAAAGTAGTAAGCTGCTCCTATATTGCTGGTATGCTGCTTTGTTTTGTTGTGCTGAGTGGCATATGTGTGTGTTGTGTAGGCTAATATAGTCTGTTTCATGGGTGGCCAACTTGTCTTCGACTGGGAGCGACTAGAAAATTACTTGATAACTCGCGATCGACCAGTTGGTAATATAGTCACAAACACAAAACGCCAAAGTTGAGTATCACATGTGCAAATGCAGTGTACCATCGCCTTAGCAAGTGATCCACAGACATAAGGCAAAGTGTCTCTTACACCTAAATCATGATTGCCACGCAATAATAGAAAAACATAACCTATTACCATACCTTCGCGGCATCTACCGAGCTAGCCTATGGTCAACCATCACATGAGGCATCGAAGAATACACGTGACCAACCGATTGATGGATAATTTTTATGAAGTTTCTGGAATATTGATTGAAAAATGTTCTTTTTAGGCATCTTGTCAATTCAATGCAGAATCAGGTGTAAAGGATCAAGTGACATTGAGCAATCAACCGGTTGATGCGATCAACCTGTTGGTCTCCCCTGGTCTATTTCAGTGTTTAAGCTGCATTTCTTTTTGTTAGAATTTTGAATATTCTTCCTCAAGTTTTATGCAGTCCACCTTTGCTAAAATACGGTTTGAGTTTGTAGTTTTTGTAAGTTATATAGTTTTACTATATTTCATACTGTGATCTACTCTCAGTTTTACAAAATATATTTTCTTTATTTTGTGAATTGATTAAATGCTGGGGCTCCTTTTTGTCAATTGATTAAATGCTGGGGCTATTCAATTAGCTGATGCTTTATTAAAAAAAGTGCGGTAGTTTACATCCAAATTTTTCCCATAAAAAGAGTCGTCTCTATCAGCCCAGCCGAAACAACAATGCTGAGAGCCCAAACGACGACCACTCGTACAGCAGGAATTTCCTTTGACCGGGTTCATCGTACTAACTGCTAGTGCCACGAACTCAGTGTTATAAGTGGACAAAGTCTGATAGGCTACACTACAATTCAAATAGAAAAATAACCACAGCAGAGCTATACCTCTGGCAGCGAAATATACAATAATTTTCTCGTTTTACAATTGAAAGTACACAACATGTGATGTTACTTTTATTGATTGGGTCACAAAATGACAGAGTGTTTTTGTTTGGAAGTGGCTATAGGTCTGTTGGCAGTGACACAGTTAGAATAAAACGCTGAGTTTGTGACATTAGCAGCACTGTCATGGTAATCAGGTAGACGTGTTGTACTGTGTGAATGGTTTTCGTGCTGACTGTTGCAATAATCGGGCACCATTTGTTATGGTTGTAGTGGTTGCACGTTTCATGGGAGGCTACTGGTATTTATTTACTTATTTCAAAAGTTTCCAAACGTTTGTGGTCAGATATGTGGTTTAGGTTTAATAAGTGTTAGGTTTAGATTTAATAAGTTTCTACCAAGCGTGGTCCAGCCTACTGCACACTTGTCATGGATTAGTGTCATGTTACAGGCGATGGATGAAAAAGTTATAAAAAATGGAGGTCCACCGGTGGACCTATAACCATTGCCTGTTTGTTTCGTATTTAATCAGTGTCACATTCGGATGAGGATGGATATCGGATATTAAATTTACGAAATTTTCGGAGAAGGATTGGATATGGATATCCAAAAAATTTATCGGATATGGATCAGGAGTTAAAAAATCAATACCTGCTCACCTCTGGTGGTTCCTGGCTGGTGTCAAGAGAAATTTCTTACATGACGCCATCACAGATAAGCAGACTGTAAAATTTTTCAGTCCAAGTCCAGTCCTGATCCGATGAAACTGAATCCGATCCAGTCCTGATCCGCAAAATTTTTGAAAATCATTAGTCCGATCCAGTCTTGATCCGCCAAGATAAATACATATATTTTATTTTGCTTCATGAAGCAAATGAACCAGAGATCAGCAGGGCCCCGACATGGGGAAGTGCCGCCCCGGGAGAGTCGAAAATGCCGCCCCCCACCACCAAAAACTGCCGTCCCCCCACCAAATCTAAAACCTAAATGTAACTTCACGTTCATTAGTGAAAGACCACTTGCTATTCCTTCTTTTCTCCAAAAGTTCCGCCCTGAGGCATTGCTACCCCCGCCCTCCCCCTTGTCAGGGCCTGGAGATGAGCACGGATCAGGACTGAAGCCAATTTTGGCCGGATCAGGGCTGGATCGGACTGAGAAAATTTTTTTTTTCAATGTGATTATTCTGAAAATATCAAATATTTCAGTTGTGATCCGATTTCACAGGTTTGCTAAATGATAGTGTATGTTTTGCCATCAAATGCAAAAACTCTGCTGGACTATTTTGCAATTCGAACTGTATCCGCCTTTGTTTACATATAAAGGTTGAGTTCTAGTAGCAACGTGAACACGTGAACAGCTGAGCTGTTAGTGTCTGTGCCTGCTGTGCGATTGTTCCTTAGTTCTACTCTCACCATTTCCTTTGGCTTAGCTTGCAGAGGTTACCTTTTTCATAGGAGTGCTTTTAATGTACTTTTTGAGAAAGTTTCAGGTTTAGGTTTAGGGTTACGTTTACGGTGTTTGTTAAATTTCAGCTTAGGAACTATTTTGCCTTCAACCAATTGCATTTGGCTAAAGGTAAAATAGCTCCAGTAGTTCTTTTGCCTCATGAGGCGAAATAAATATACATGATTTTACATTGGTGGATCAGGACTGGATCCAGGGCCGGATTAAGGGGGGGCAACGGGGGCAATTGCCCCAGTCCCCCATTGGAAGGGGGCCCCCCATGATTAAATTTATTTGTTTCAAATAAAACACTCGATTGAAAAATTCCGTGATTCAGAAGCTATACATGAATACAACTTTATATTATATTCCTATGTTGTGTCAAGTATCAAGGGCCCCCAATATGAATTGATTTCTCTACAAGTTTGACTTTCTGCCACATTTAGTAATCGCTATTGAATAGCCTATAAGTATTTTCGGTTTTGTTCAATACAAATATATTTGATTTCACTGGTAACGTTTTCCTAATAATTGTTCCTTTGGCATGGGTATGACTCTCTACTCGTGCATCACACCTATTGCACAGATGTCACGAAAACATTACTATTTGCGTGCTGAAGCTAGTGGTTGCTACGGTTTAGTATCAATCAATGTTGTCACTGGGGTCAGTCTCGTTAACATCAGATTGTTGCCTTTTTCAGCAACAGATAACATCAAATTTCTACGCTACGGTTTCACATAAGCTAAATGCTTCTATTAACAAATCTTACAAAGCACGATTACCCTTGTTGAATCTGAAACAGAGCAAAATATCGCCTATAGAGAAGCTGTTTATAATTTACGTAAAATTTTAGTCTCAACGCAGCGAAGAGAGCTTCTTTAGTTTGAAACGATAACCAAACACACATTAGGGTCAGTGGCTTAAATGACAGCGGGGCAAAGGGCGATCTTCCCCTGGCAAGCTAAATGTAAAAACTGGGCCTCCTCCAGTTGACATTTTGAGATGTAGTATTCTTTAGATTGTTATTTGTTGCGTTTTTCGTGGTGTTTTCGTTTTTTTATCTAGCACAGACATCCAGACATTCACTGCCTTTCTTAACTTATTTTCTGAGTTTTGGTTAGTGGGCCCCTACGGTGACCAGTGGGCCCCTTTCAGCTACGATTTCGCCCCTGGGTCAAACCTCCAGTTATGCCACTGATTAGGGTGAGAGATTGATGAAAGAAACTTAAAAATCATGAATCGAACTTATTTTCGTCCTAAAATGAGAGGAAATCTAGAAAAAAACAACCCAGCCAACATCGGATTTTTCGACCAGACATCAGAAATTTATCTGAGAACATCACATCCGATGTCATTTTAAAATATCAGAGGTGGCAACACTGGAATCAATGATCCCGAACTTCTGGTGCAGTCTCGAGGTCGCCGCAACCGAACTCCACCTTTGTTTCGTCATAAAGGATAACGTGTGGTGGAAACCACTTTTCTTCCGATGGTTACAATCGCTGTGTTACATCATAAACATATGAAGCTATTCACACCATTTACACCACATGTTTTTGCGTGGTCCGTCAGAAAAGGTTTTAATCAGTCGATTCGTAGAACGAACGAGCAGAAAACGAGATTGCAGTGTCTAGCTAGCGCAATGGCGAAACCTGTAATGCCATCAGGAGCTATGAAAAGCGCAAAGCTTCTAAGAAGAAAAAGCGCAAGGATCTGGCAGTATTAGCTAAAACGCCGCTACTGCATCGCTTTTTCTAGCAAAACTTCCAAGCAGCAACGTTAAAGCAGTGGCGTTAACCAGAGCACCTGAAAATTAAGATTAAAATCAAGACATTAAACAAGTTCCACACTCAGTCTGGCTGGCCATATTGACATGCTCTTTGTCGGGTGTTTTTGTTTGTAATCTCTGGTTTCTGCTTGTTGTTTGGGTGAATGTTGTTTCTTGCCCAGTCACTCTCTAGTGAATGAAATATTTGTTCTTAGTAAAAATACACCCTAGTATTAATAAATTCATATAATAAATTCTCTTCTCGCAGCTAACTGTATGTAAATTTGAGTAAGCACATTCTCGACTACTGGAAAAAACAAACGGGAACCTTGCTAATCAGCAAAAACATAACTTTTACAAACGATGACGTCATGAATTACATCATAAGGCCCCTCCACTAAAAATTGCCCCAGGCCCCCTACCCTTTAATCCGGCTCTGACTGGATCGGACTGCTGATTTTCAAAAATTTCGCAGATCAGGACTGGATCGGATTCAATTTTATCAGACAGGACTGGACTAAAAAATTTCAGTCTGCTCATCTCTGAAATGAACTACTGAAGCTATTGTGCCTTTAGCCAAATACTATTGGTTGAAGGCAAAATAATTCCAGCAGTACTTTTGCCTCATGAGGCAAAATAGACACAGACTTTTTGCATTTTCAAAATTTAATAAGGAAGTGTTTACTTGGCATAAGAGGGAAAAGCACTGCTGAAATTATTTTGTCATTAGGAGAATCTGATTGCTTGGATTGGTAAAGTGACAAGGATGATACACTTGGATTAGCATAAGGTCTTTGTTGCATGACCGAAAACCCTAAACGTAAAACGAAACCTAAACCCAAAACCTAAACCCAAAACCTAAACCCAAAACCTAAACCCAAAACCTAAACCCAAAACCTAAACCCAAAACCTAAACCCAAAACCTAAACCCAAAACCTAAAC
>Ga0210059_1004819_pt1 | contig 21735 bp, 13 predicted proteins | sample Ectturendosymbi2_FD_188042 | JGI IMG/M metagenome (GOLD analysis project Ga0210059, IMG submission 188042) | Ecteinascidia turbinata endosymbiont from Florida, USA - Sample 2 (SPAdes) (version 2) | ecosystem: Host-associated > Tunicates > Ascidians > Unclassified | place: Key West, Florida...
CTGTCTTTGTTCGTTTAAAACGTTATCACATTTTGCCGCCCTCCAGCAACGTGCCGCCCCTGGATTTATCCACAAGATCCAATGGGTAGCAACGCCACTACTACCACCCATTTCACTGAATAAGGTTGTTAACTCTGGCTCTTTCCATTGGGCCTTGTCAGTGTTCATATATTTTCGTTTCATGCTGGCCTTCCACGTTCAATTTGCAAATGACGTGAATCAAAACATATCGTTCGCAACAACGGCTCTCTCAAATACGTTCGCTCGCTCTTTACTCGGGCTCATCCATTGGAGCCCGAGCTGCCCTCTGCAATTAAGTATTTTTTCAATTTAATTAATATCACATTGAATGTATTTGTGAAGATATGGGTTTGCATAGAACATTGGATTTGAATTCCAACCCAATGGACAGTAACCATTCGACAATAATTTCAAACGAACGATAAACTGTCTGGTAACTCGGGCTAATATGAATGAGCCTAAGACGTGGAGGATTAACTGGCGTTATCATTGTTCTGTGACGTAGGTTACGTAACAATAGACGAGCTCCCATGAGAACTCTCATTCATTGTTTCGTAGCCAACGTCACGAAGCAACGATAGTGCCAACCAGAATGAGCAAATGGAAATTTCAGTGATACAAGCTCCGAACGGTTGCATTCACAAAGTGTAGGTTGCGTGATGAGCCCAAGGAACGCTGCTGATCTGGAATGGCCCCGGAGTGAAGGTATGCAAGTTAGTGCGCTGCCGCCTGTCTGAATAGCCATGTCTTGTTGAAGCGCCAATCTGCTGAAATTGCCAAGTGTGACGCTTACGCACGTTTGTGGCACAAACAGTCACAATTGGTGAGCAAAAGGTCTGCCCGGAGTCGGAGTCGTTAAAATTTTCTGCGACTCCGACTCCTTAAGTTGAAAATCCTTCCGACTCCGACCCCACAGCCCTGGTTGTAAGAAGGAGGGGATGTTGTTGCAACCTCTCCAGTGGTGTTGCGTTGATTGTGTGATTCACCACGAACGGGATGTGCGTGAAGAATAACACCATTGTGTTTGTAGCGCGAGAAAGCAATAGTAAGAGAGATTGCGAGCATGATCTCTATTGTTGCTTGCTGCCACGGTGCGAAGCTTTGCGCATATGTCGCTCGGCATTTCCGATCGCAACAGTGTTACCGTGCAATTTTATAATAAATGTGGTACCGAGGTAACATTGAAAAAGTGGTGGCACCTGTGTCATGCGAATTTTTTGACCTCTGCGAAATTTCTGGCCTATTATCGTTTGTCAATTATTTGGCTTCTCAGAGTAATTAATAAAGTTTGGATATAACTTATTGATGCGTGCTGTGTAAATTAAAACTTTTTGTTAGATATCAGATTCCCACAACAAGCTACAGTGCGGGAATAACTACAACCACTGAAAAATATTTGACTTATTCTTAAACCTCAATTAGGCTATTTTTCTTTTACTAACCCAAACCCTAGCCCGACACACTTACCTAAACACTAAACCCCCAGCCCTAATCATCAGTTTTCTCAGCGTATAAATCACCAGTTTTTGTCAAATAGTAATCACCACACTTTATTCCTTTACTCTGAGAAGCAAAATAACTGACTAGCAATGATAGGTCAGATATTTCGCGTGACATCGGTGTCAAGGGAAATTTCTGACTTGCGAAATTTCTGACCTCACAAAATGTACGCATGCACAAAGTAGTAGGCTATTCTACATACCAAATACGCTGATAAAACTCATTATTAGGGCTTAGGAATTTGTGTTTGCGTATGTCGGGTTAGCGTTTGAGGTGAGAAAAAGGAAAATAATTGAGTCAAGCACTAAGTCTGAAAATTTTTAATGGTAAAATTTATACCCGTGCTATAGCTTGTTGCGGGTAAGTGACATCTAGTCCAAATGTTTTAATTTGCACAACACACATCAAAAAACTAATTGCCAGACTTTATTTCTTTGTTCTGAGAAGCAAAATAACTGAAAAGCAATAGCAGGTCAGAAATTTCGCTTGATACCGGATCTGGAGTCACTTTTCAATTTCAGCTGTAGCAGGAGTCTGGTTGGTCATTTCTTAAGTAAAAACATGGGTTAATTTCGGCTGGATCGATGGTTACCGGAGTCTGAACAGGAGTCGGATTCGCTGATTTGAAAAATTTCCGGATCCGGATCTGGATTGAAAAATTTGAAACAGGAGCGGACCGGAGTCTGAAAAAGTGACTCCGGCACCTCTCCTTGACAGTTCGCACGGGTGCCATGGCATTGATGCCAAAACCAACCTCAGTCTCCACTTTTGTTGCAGCATTTGGGAATGGCTGAAGGAGATACAGGGGTGGATGAAAATGATCCAGGAAATTTCACATTGGTTGCAGACCTTCATGAACTTATGGAAAATGAATGCTTAAAAGAAATTGGAACACAAGCTGTGTGGTCAGTTTCTTCATGCAAACAAGGTGTGTTGTGCTAGGCCTGTGCGTGCTGCTGTGATTCAGTTCAGGTTGTTTGTATTTGAAGTTGTACCATTACTTTGAGCATATAAATGCTAAACAGTTGGCAAGTATCTGTACTGTTTATCTACCAGCATGGGGCTGTAGGCTACATGTTTGTACCATCAGCATGGGGATAGAGTTGAGGCCAGGGATGATATTGTAATGCTAACAACGACGGCGTGGGAACGTTCCCACAAACTTAAAAAGGCTGTGGCTGCAGAACCGCCTGTTGATCTTTAAATTTGAAACCTTATTTGATCACCTCCTGTAGTGTAACGTGACAGTAACACAAGAATGCAGTAGGCTTGGTAGAAACATAAATGCAAAAGGTAAACCTAACCCTGACCGTAGCCTTAACGCTAACCCCTAAACCTGACATAACCCCTAAACTGATAGTTTTGAAAAAAGTAAAGCAAAACTGGTCCCATGAATCAAAATGTGCAACCAGTCACTGTTACAAAAATGCAAGTCGCCAAGGTGAGAGGTGAACTGAAAACCATTAGCATAGTAGGCTTGAAACTTATCCACTACACTACCAGGAGGATGCCGCTTGAGTGACAAAATGACTGCTTTATTTGAACTGCGTCATGTGAGGAGGTGCGGTTCAAAAGCAAAACTTCAAGAAGGTGTGGGAATGTCATTCCCAACACCCCTGGTTGAGACAAACCTGTTTCAGTGTTTGTAGTTGAAATACCAGGCTAGATTTTGCCTGAGTTTTCAGTTTGTTTTTATGACCAACAAGGGGAAAGAGTTAGCAAGGGTCTGTTTGTACCACCAACGCCTTGAAAAGAGTTGGCCAACACATATATGTACCACCAGCATGGGCACAGAGTTGAGAAATGCTTGCTTGTACCACTCTACAAGGTCAAAGGTGCACTGTAAAAGACGGATATCCATAAGTAGCAGATCTTGGTTGTGTATATAAAATGATGTGATTGGAGTTGCGAAAACTGATATTTTATGCTGTTGTTTTTTTTAGCTGAGACAATTTGGTCATTTTTTTGAGAGAAATTTTGGTCGCCGAGACATTTCAAGCACTTGTCTCACAGTTTTATTAAAACTCACCATAACAGTGTTCATTCGCCTATATTTTAGACGTTCTGACTAAAATGACTTAATTTTGTTCAGTCATTTCAAAAATGTTTCAGTCTATGACCGAAAAATGACAGAAAAGACAGTTTTATGGTGAGTGTAGACACCAACACTGGTAGTAAAAATAAGTGTGAACTTTGTGTCGATTCTTAATGCTACCATTTTGTCATTTTCATGTTGATTTGCATTTGTTGTATGTGTAAAATTTTCGATCTAGAAAAAAAAAAATTGTTGCTAGCCTAGGCTTAATTTCAGCCACTTTCCCTCTCACACCAAGATTATTCCATTTCTAATGACAAGATCCAGTGGGACTAAAATTTAGGTTTCAACAGTTGTGAAAATATAAAAAACTAAAATATCACAACTTTTTAGCAGTATGTGTTCGGGGCAAAATTGTATTAAATTGCAATAAAAAATATTGTTTTCTATTGTGTCTTTCTATTTACTTATCGTGTAACAAGGTCTTTTTCCACTCCGGTTATGTCATCACACCTCCGTTAACAATATCTGTGCTGACAGACATCAGTTCTTTACATTGTACCCTCTAGAATGGTGATGGAGTTGGTTGCATATTTTCCTACGAAGTAGGGATGTTAGATTTGGCAAATGTGCCTGCTTATACCACCAGCATGGGGATAGTTGACAAGCGATTGTTTGTACCACTGTATTATTTTATATTATGCAGCCTCTTATTATTATTAACATGTATTAATTTAATTCATGTTGATGTTATAAAAATATTATTTACTGTGTCGCACACAGGTTTCACATTTTCCTAAAGATGACTTACAATCCAAAACTTCAATTAAATTAATACACTTGTGATCTTTGTGTCTATATTGTTTAAGAAAAGAAAATGTTGGAAATATGTTTATTGTAATGTGAATTAATAGCAACAAGTGTCAACATGCAAGCATTGTTGAGTACAGTACATGCATATGAAGCTTAGCAAGACATCGTGCCCTTGGGACATAACTTGAATATTATCATTTGTAGTATCATGTCCTAATCACACCCATAGACCATACTAAGCCATCAGCGACAAATACAATAGAGCTTGGCTTAGTGGCTAACAGGAATTTTTAAGGTTTGATGTTGGTGACTGCTAACATATATTGAGAGACTGCAACCTTTTTATCTAATTACTGAGATGGTAGTAAAGCAAGGTTTTAGTGCAGTTTGGTTAAAAAGTAAGGTTATGTTGGACTTTGTGACTGCATTGGGAAAATTTGAGGGAATGTTTCAGTTCCTCAAAACACCTTAAAAAACACTGGTGGCTAATGTTGTTAGGAAATATGTTGTTCAGTTGTATAGCTTGATGGAAGTTGTAAGATAATGACAATATGTTTTCTGATGAATTCTAAGGACTTGGCGATTAAGACGTGAATTCATATTAATACATGAAAAAGCTTGCCTTGTGGCAGGGCCTGGTCCGGCCAGTAAGGTGAGGGAGGGCAATTTCAGTAAGATTTGGCAGTCAAGCCTCACAACGGCTTCGCTAACTGTAAGAGGAATGAAGTATACTTCACAACAATGCTGTGGCAAAATAATGGACAACAAACCAGCCTTATGCCGGGAAAGCTGTTTTCTGAATTGTAAAAAATCCTGGTTAATAAAGTTACTTGCACAGGTTTTGGGAAAGCGATTGCTCCCCCGTTGGATCCACCCAGGGCTGCTTTGTGGCATTAAGAAAGTTGGGCAATCACTTTTGATAAACTCCAGAAAATTTTCAGAAGCAAAGACAAAAAAAACTGAGTAATGGTCTCTTTAACTTCATAAATATAATTACTTAAATATATAACTTTACTTCAGCACAAAACAGACTTTGCTTTTTTTGCAAGCTCAATCACTATCATGTGTTATGCAGTGAAACAATAATGTAGATGTATAAGCACCAAGCAGTTTTGTATGTTTATATATAATTAATATGAGCCTTTTTCCAATTTGTCTTCAGGATAAGCTGAGTTTCTCATTCAATGGCTATTTTATGATACAATGTTCTTTGTGCATGAGGACTTTATCAGACTGACTTATTCTTAATTTGAAACACTTCTTAAGAGATTCTTGTGTTTTCAACAACTAGATTTCATGATTTGATAAACATTACAGTCATGTATGGTATAAACTGAAAAATTTTTGTTGCTCATTTTGAACATGTGTTTTGCTAATTTGTAAATTTAAGTGATTATAAGATTTTGAGTTGAACAAATTCAGATACATGAGATAGTCATGTAAATGTGAACAGGATTAAATGGTCAAATTCTTTACATCAGTGAATGTTGAATATGTTCACTTTGTATATTTATCAATATACTGTAATATTGTGTAATTCAGTTTATTTATATTAATGAAGTATATTGCACCAATACAGAAGTTGATGCCCATTAATAAATGACATTGAAAAAATATTAATCACAGATGGCAAACTTACTTGGCAAAGGTTCAATTTGCAAGGTTCAGTGGATGTTATGCATTTGTTAGGCTCACCAATAACTTGTTTGAATGTAAATTGTGCGTATTTAGGAATAAATCTATGGAATGTAATTGTCTAGAAATAAAATTGTTTATAAACATTGCTAATATTTACAAGTACATTTGATGGTGTGATGCACTAAAATGCTTGTGATTAAGTCTTTCACTATTTTGAAGTTCTCATCATGGCTGGATCTAGGAGGGGTCAACTGGGGTGATTTCCCCTTCCCCCTAAAACCTATGATAGTAACTTTATTCACCATGATTTTGTACAATTCGGATAACAGCATTTGCGATATAAGGCTGTTTTTTCTTTCATTGTTTTGTCACAGCAGTGTTGTGAAGTGTAATTCATCTCTCTTACAGCAGTGAACCTGTATTGAGACTGGATTACCTAATATTACTGAAATCGCCCCTCATAACTTTACTGGCTGGATCCGTCCCTGGTTCCCATATTTAACTTATATTTGAGTTTGGCCTGTAGACATCTCCATTTTAATCATAGTCATTAGAGACTAGAATTTGTGAACATACAATGTTTAAATTATTGATTTATAAAAAAATTTATGTTCCTTTTTGCAATAGATCATTGCTGGCATAGTTATGACTATCAACTATTCTTTGTTTGCAGGATATGGAGTTAATTTTTTGAGAGACAACAACCTGGAAACATTTTGGCAATCAGATGGATCTCAACCTCATATGGTGAACATTCAATTCAAGTATGTTTGAAGTACATTAGCCTTCATGTTTATGAGTTTACTTAGTATAAAATTGATTTGTCATTCAGGCTGCTGAAGGCATATGTCATGGTGTTGTTTAATGATCAGGATTGTAAGCAAGTGTGTTTAATTATATTGTATGCAGGAAATATGCAGTGCGCTACTGTGATCAGACGTTTGTAAATGTAGCAGAGTCAACAAGTTTTGGAGTCAAACAAACAATAACTAGATGTCAGGAATTTTTTAATGAAACGTATCTTTTGGCCATGCACATGTTTAATAGCTGCAGAGTATAGCTCGACCAATAACACTTTTTTGGACCTATACCGATGCTTTTCATTACTTAAACCACATTTGAAAGACATTACTTCCTGCGATGAAGAACCATACAACATCGAATTCTGCGAAACCTGGGTCACTAAAACAGTCAACCACCTCAGGACGTACCCTGATTTGTTCGCAGGCAGTCATCCGCTTACCGCGTAAAAACCTGCGAGCGAATGTTACATCATGGGATGGTTTATTGGGCGATTGCGCCACGGTCTGCATATTACGCACTACTACGTGGTGTAGTCGGAGGGCTGCGCGCCGTAAGGAACAGGAGGACCGAGAATATGCATTAATCAGAGAGGAAGTAGCAACTTGAGTTTCGGAGCACTCCGCGCAGAAAAATAGCGTTGCGGCTTTTATGATAAAATATTGCCGACATACGGGTGGTCCAACAAGATTTTCCATTTTATTTGTCGTTTCGAGGATGCTGATGGACATCCAGCAACCGTAAACACGGAACGATACATCGAACTAATGAGATAAAAATTCATCCCGGCGCTGTGGCGGAAGTGAGGAGTAGACATGGATACTGTGATTTATCAGCAGGATGAAGCAACACCGCATTGCCCGAATTTTTCACTCGAATACCTCCATCATTACGCTCCTGGAGACGGGTTCATCTCCCGTCGTACGGACCACCCTTGGCCTGCACATCCTCTGGACCTGTCCGTTTTGAATTATTTTCTGTGGAGATACCTAAAGGACACAGTCCATGCTAACAATCCCCGAACTATTGACGCGCTCAAGAATAAGATTCGACCGGAGATCAGGAATATTCACCATGAGATGTGGGACAGGGTCATCACAAACTTCACTGTGCGAGTAGTCACAGTGATTCAGCGCCAAGGAGCTTGGATCGAACACATTATAAAGTATTGAGCTGTGCTCGCAAAATAGTGGTGTAGGTGGGAAAACAATTTTTTCAGTGACTTGCGGTCTACTATCAAACTTAGGCAAAAAACATCAAAATGGCAATGGGTGCACCTGTTTGACTTTCACCAGTTCTTGGGTTCCAGAGCAACTTTCATATCATGTGTCACGTTCAACCTATTTCGAAATTTTGTTTTGATAGCGAGTAGTACCAGGAAACGCTGCCTCACACTCGTAGGTTTTTGAAAAGGGAATAAGAATCAGCGTAACATGAAAATTTTACTCGATTACAAATCATCTATGCTTTGTATGCGTTATCGCAAAGCAGCGTTGCGTGGTGTTGCTACAAAGGACGCTGCACATGAAACGTACATTCATAATGTATCAGCAGTCACACGGTTCTTTAAAATCTTGCTTCACGGACGCCTAAGAGACCGCGGATCCCATTTTGAGCACCGCTGCTATGGACCAGGGGGTGGACAAACTACCGCCCGCTGAACATATTTTGCGCCCCTCATACACACAATGCACACTTTATTATTTGTTGTGCTGACCAAGTACTGGCTTACCACAAGTCGTATCTGCTCGAAAAACATGCATTCGAGTGCATAGCGATCTTAGCACGCAAATATAGTTCTAGAGTAGAGGTCCCCAAACTACGGTCCGCGAGCCAAATCCGGTCCGCGAAACCATTTTGTCAATAATGAAAAAATAATAGATTTACGAATAATTTGTTGATTTGGTAGAATGCAACATGGCCAGAAACAATCACAATATGTAAGATGTCCAGCCCTCGAACTGTTGTGTAACAGCTTATGTGGCTCTCTGACAAAAAAGTTGGGAGAACCCTGATCTAGAGTCAAGATTCGTAGGATAATATAAAACACAAGAAGGATGTAATAAAATACCATCCTTTGGATAAAATAAAGTAAGTTTGAATATTAGAAACATAAATATATTATATTTCATACAGAACAAGTATAATTTGTAGACGATAGCCCTTTGCTGGGTACTGACAGAACAATGTAGCCCTCACTGAAAACAGTTTGCCCACCCCTGCTATAGAGTGATCTTCATGTTGATTGAACTGTAAACGAAACATACGCTTTTTTGTTCGTTTCAATTCTGTACTAGACGAAAATCCTAAGCGTTTTTCACTTGTTCACACGGTTGATCAACAATGTCGGGAAAGTCAAATGTGCAATTTTTTGAAAACTCCATGTAGACACTTAAAAGCACTAGTGTTTCTGTATGCTTTCGAGGAATCAGTCGACTGCCATCTGCTTTCGTCTTTTTGCGATAATTCAAACTTGCACATATCTCTATTCAAGAATGTACTTTCCACGATGGGTGTAAGCAAGCAATCGATCAGCAAATTTTTAATAGGAAATCGATTTCGCGTAAAATTACGCATCCTCAGTCCTGAAAATTGCAAGCAAAGCTTACAGGTGAAAAGTTGAAAGGCTGAAGTAACAGCAGAGAAAAAACAAACTCAAGACTACAATCGAAATTTCGTAATACAAGCTCATAAATCATAACATCTTAACAAACTGCCTGACGTCAAGAATACTAGTGGCGACAAAAAAACTGACTCATGAAATAAGTGTTTACTCAAAAATTAAAAAGACGTTTATTCAAATAAATAAATGACTGAAACATCTAACTAGTTGATGCTAATGGCTGAAAAATTTCTCCAACCAAAAATTAACTCTGACTGAGGATGCGTAAGTTTACGTGAAATCGATTTCCTATTAAAAATTTGCTGATCGATTCTTTGCTTAGACCCATCGTGGAAAGTACATACTCCATGTAGACAGTATCGCATGTTTTAGTTAGTCTCGTCGCTTTAAGTATCTCTTATTGTTTCTATTTGTATAGACAAAAAACAACACTTCATAGTATTGGAGTTTATACTGATTACAAGTCAGATGAAAGCTATACTCCAAACAGACTTTCCATCCGCATTGGAAATGATTTTAATGATCTACATGAACTTGAAGTATGTTTTAGATTGATTGTAAAGTTCAGTGAATGAAAAGTTTGTTTGCTTGTGTTGTTGATGTGTGAGTGACTGATAAGCTACCGATTGCTGTAAAAATATGGAGTAATGTCCAGCACCTTTTTCCAATGAAGAAGTACTTTTTGTACATGCGAAAACAGCCAGATTAGAGAATGTTATCAGTCGATTTTTTACTGTTGCCTTCTCACTAACAAATGGGTGTTATAGACGGCTAGACGCTGAGTTTGTTTTTTTTCCAGAGGAGCGAAATGTCGTGGTGTCACTAATATATGCATTCAAGTTTATGACGTCACTACTTCTAATTCAGCATCTAGCGAAGTCTGCGTTTGACTGGAAACCGTTTGGAAACGACGAACTAACCACTGTATGAAGGTTGAAACAATATGTAGTCGAACGCTGACCTCGTTAGACGCTGAAGCAGACTATGGCTGTGCCTCGTGTGCATGTAACTTAAAGGAGAAAGTTTTTACTGTTACAGTGTCCTTGTATGTTGTTTTGGTCTCTTCTCTTAATAGCGGGAATCGTTTCGCTATAACAAAGCGGTGGGAAATTGGTATGAAAAAAAACGAAAAGTCGCTGATCGTGCCATGGAGTTCAACAATGAGCAGGCATGTGGCATGTAGAACTGTAGGAGAACCGAATGCTACCCCAAACCGCTTTGCTGAGCAAAATGCTTAACTAGCACAAGCTGCTTATTCGCATAAACTCCGTGATTTAAAGTGTACAGGAAACCAGTTGGATACCGTATGTTAGTGATTGACTAAATATACAAACTAAATAATGTGTTTCTGAATTGATTAATTTGCAAGGTGGCCTTGTCCTGTGCGCGAGTCAGTTATGATCGGTTAATCGCAAACCTGCAGCGTTATTTCCTTGATCGATTTGATTTAGTTTGGCACATTTCGTTACGTACGACGTTGCGCAATTTACCAAGACCGATATACGCTGAGGCAGTATGCTGGTAGGACAAACGATGAAGCAAAGCATTTGACTGAAAATACTCAGATTGACGCGTCACGGCCAGAAATGTTCAAAGTAGATCGAAAATTCAGGAACGTTTATAACCGATGGAAGTAGCTTAAATGTTAACTAATACAGATCGTGGCCTTCTACTGCCTTAAATAAAGATATCAGTATCATTTGTGGTCCGAATTTTTGGTTGCTTTTTTCTTGCCATATATTTTCGATCGTCGACGAAGTAGCCTACCGCGAGGCAGCCTTTGGTTGTTCTGATAGTAATATCGCTGCCACTGAATAGTTGATCTCGAATAGGGTTTTCGAATTTGCGTGTCACCCGGTCGTCACGGCCCAAGTATTCCAAAATATCTTTATGCTTACGGATTACGACGTTTGCAAAATATTTATCTGCACAGTTTTTTTCCTGGAATTTTGATACATTTTTTTCTTAGCTTTGTTGGGAAAACGTTATGTTAACCACAACTTTGGTGTGGAAATTAATATTTTGCAAACATTCTAAAGCTCGTCGAAATCAGTGAGCCATCTGGATGGATTTGGATAAAACTGCAAGATAACACGAAGTCAAAACCAGTAAGGACTTTCATGACGCAGATTTCTGTGCTGCAAGTAAGTTGTACTAGACAAGTAGAAAATAGCACGTAGTTTTTTTTTATGAGAGAGTCCTCAATGTTGTGCGCGTGAATGCTAGCCCAACGCAACAGAAGGAGCCAAGTGAAACCTGTTAAAACGGTGTTTTGGGGCAATTCCGTGTGAATAAGACAAAACTGTTTCCACCAACGGTTGCTGTGCGAGCGTTCTTATGTTTACATTGCTTTGGAGAAGTTGGGTAACGTCGGTTTTATCAAACTAGCTTTCATCGCAAGAATCATCGTGTCTCGTGCACAGCGCCCGTCGGCGCGTTGTGCGTTGAGCCAACCATATTCACAAGAGCCCGCCATTTAACACGGACCTGCGCGAGGGGTTCAATTGCGGCTGGGTCGAGGCCGAGCTGGTCAAGATCGCGTTTGACCACGTCAAGCCAACGGGTTCGAGAATAGACATAGTAATTGCGATGCTTTGGATTAAGGTACATGATACTACGATGAATACAAAACGAGTTGTTTGAGAAAGAGAATTGAAGAGGATGGGTTGCGTGAGAGGCCCGTAACAATCCCTGGGCCTTTTCAACAAGAGAGTCGGATTCGGAGGGACTCCCCACCCCATGAACGTATAGCGCCGAAACAAACTTAAGAGCTTTAGTACATTTTTGTAAATGGGTGACCTTGTTTTTAGTTATTGCAATATTTTCGCGGGGCTTCAAAAATTTGTGTGTTGCGAATGAACGTGCGCTTCATTTTGATTTTATTTTCAGCGGAGGGGAGTGGCCCTGCGTGTGAGTTCAAGTTGTGCCATGATGATATGTGGAATAAGTTCTGTTACCTCCAAGTCAGCGGTGTTTTCAAGCAACTGGGCCATTTTGCTTATTCTTTTCCGGCTTTTATCTTGTACATGTAGGGACGTAGACTCTTTTAAACTCAGCCTGCAGGCTTTTGATGTGAAAGATTAAAACATAACGGTTGCGAAGGATGCAACAAAATGAAATTAATGTGATTCGAGTCTGATTTGATATGCAGTCTTTCCATATGCCGTTGTTTACTGTATTATCTTTTTCTATGTTCAGCTCAACGAAGCTTTGGTCTATTCGATAATAAACGCCTTGCAGATGTCACGACTTCTCGTTAAGTATCAGGTGTTGAATGATTGCTGTTCCATACTTCTCTAATTCACCGTTTGACGATATTTTACAGAATCACCAAAATGGTCGAGATACTCACTTGCGTCAGATCAAAGTATTTACTCCCTGGAAGGATAGTGCGTCTTTTGAAAAGATCCTTTCTGGAACGAGACTTCCACGGTATACAAGCGTCGAAGCAGCCATGTATGCAACCATTAGATGAAACGATGGCATGCGTGCTCTTCCTGCTTCGACGACACTGCAGTGTTCGGAGTAAGTGGTCGTGGTGTTGAGCCACTTCTCTGTCCCAGTCTTGTGGAAGACGTCTGAACTCACCGAAACGAACAATACGTTATCCCGTGGCTTGATTTGTGAAAAAACTCCAGTTGCAGGAGTTTGCAATCATTGCGTGGGTCTCTCCCATATTTTGCGGAAAGCAGACGTGGGTGTATTATGAACGCGCTATTTGCTTTTGTTGCGAAGCATTTTGTGCACGTTGAACTCCATATGGCGGGTCAACCACCAGAAAACGAAAAAGTAGAAATCAAAGTTCTGTGGTTTTGAAGTAAGATTAATGCGGGTTAACTAGTGATTGAATTGTGAACTACTTGTTGCAATATTCTGTAATTTTTACTTCCTCGACCGCACTGGTGATGAGCGCAAATGCTTGTTAACAAGTAATGCATGTGATATTTCTGCGCATATAGCAGCGAAGTTAGTGGAACGGTTGTAGTTTGAATCTAACGCGTGATCGTCACTGCATGTAGTGCTGCATTGTCGGTGGCAAAGGAATGTATTATGTTTAATGTTGAATGCACGATGGACAATGCATTTGAAGGTGCACTGAACGACCCCTGGTCAGTGATTTGTCGTCGGTATTGTGAGTTTTTGGAAGCCAGGACCATACAACACAATACTGTATTTTGATAGGAGTTTGTTAGGTTACACTACGACTAGCTGTTAACATGTTTTGCCTGAAAAACATGGTTACAAAATGGTGCTAGTGGAAAAGGTCCCATTACAAAGATCATGGGATGTCGACTAGCTGTGTGAAAAGTGTCACACTTATTTTTATTCTAAGTACCCTGCGCAATAAACTCCGCTCAAGCTCATTACTCGCGAACTTATTGAAGTATGCGTTATTAGACCCAGGAGGTATTCAATGAGATTTTGGGGGTGCTGAGATGAGTACTGAAACAGGTGTTTTATGCAAGTTATGTCAGCTTTACGGAAGTCAGCTAAGGGATATGCAGATTCAGCACTGATTGGGGGTAACGGTAGTGAGACCTATTAGAAGATCAAATCTTTGTATGGGATGTGCAGTGCAGTGGACACATTCGCCAAGTTATTTGTAAGTGATAAAACACGACTCCATATTTAATACCATCCCACTAAAGCAACGTGACACAACAACGTCACTAACACTTATACCAGCGAAAGTTGCTTAATCCTGTAATCAACCAAGTAAAAATTACAAGATGAAATGCTCGGAATGTACATTACAATGATTTTAACATCTGTGAAAAAGTCGCTAGGTTTTGATGTCGTTATTGGGATCCCACTGCCAGCGCGGTCCCATGCAGATAAAAAACATGAGGCTATGGACATTGTGGATGAAAAATGAGAAGTCTTCACAGGCCAGTAACCAGCTTGGGACACCAGTAGGGGCGAAGAGTTTTCTGAGAGGGGCCCAAATCTTTTGAACTATGTCCAATAGTTTCAAACTATATCCAAAACATTTTTCTAGGGGGTTAAGTCCCCCTACGCCCCCCCTGGTTACGCGCCTGAGTCTTCATCTAATATCAGAGTATCAAATTTATGCCGGTAAAGGCTCTCACTGACGAGCTGCAATTAATTCATCACAATTGAGCAATGACCAGTGACCACAGGCCGTTAGGAAGACACGTTCCGTCGCCATCTATATCATCATGAAAAGCAATGATTGGTTTCGAAAACGAAGTTTGAATCGCTGAGAAGGTGAACGGATTTCACTCCTGCCGAAACAAGTCGGTATCTCAAAGCGCCAGTTGTCAAGTTCTAAGACACAGCTCGATTATTGTGTTTGATTGAAGATTCTTACTTTCATTCCGTCAATTAAAATTGGTCGTAGTGAGTGGTTACCATTCTCCCGTTGTCTGTCAACTCATTTTCTCACATGAAACCATCACGTCACATTTCACCACGTATACCATTGACACTTGTTTAAGACCGTTTTTAATTTTATACCATACCATCATGAAACTTATTTATTTAACGACAATTTTGCCACAGGCGTTAGCCTGATTACTGCACTCTGATCGTGTCACGACGAGCTGATATAAGCAAAAATACAAGAGAAAAGTACGAATCTCACATAAATGATGCACGAGGTTACACGGAGGTTGTCAGAATCTATCGCAAGATTCAGGGACGCAACCAGCTCTTCATTTCGGAGGGGGGATTTTCAACTTTATTCGATGACGTCATCGTGCTAATTCAACCGTGGTACAGCTTTTTCGCAAACGGTCACAGGACATAGATAATGAGAACTTTTTAGTTTTAATCAAGACTGAACGATCAGGACAGAGTAAAAATTGGTAGACTGATACAAACACCTGGTTCCGTACTCAACTAGTTCAGTCATGGCTTCAGTGTGGCAGATGAATAGGCTACTAGTAAACCTGTCTAACTTTTCGTCTTGTTTTAGCAAATTCGTCCTAGCCCTATTCTTCTGGCATGTGTTTGAATTTATATCACAAATGAAGATCCCAAACTTGAGGGATTGCCTATGTCAAGTGTGAGGGGATCTTTGAATGTGTAGAGGTTTGGGATGTTGCCCAGCGTAGAGGTTGCTTCCCAAGAAGGTCGTCGTTGCATGTAGAAATGCTGGTTTCCCCAAACGCTACTAACAACGGGGCAGTCTAGTCGTTGTATGAGCCAGTGTTGCTAACTCTTCTTACAACGGATATACCAAGTCTAGTCTAAAAATATACCAAATTTATCTTTAACAAAACAATTTATTGCTGTTTTTTGCATGTTTTTTATTACTTCATTTAGATGACCAACAGTTGCTGTTGTGCAGTGGCATATAGCTGCAACATTTTCAACTTTGCTGCAACCTCATTTTCAACTTTGCTGCAACCTCAGAAGCTGCAACCTCATTTTCAACTTTCGTAGCTTCGGCCGTGACAGATCTTTTACCACTGGAAATTTCAACCTTCCAACACCTGCAACTGCATTTTCATTTCGTTTGTGGTTCACCGTATTATTATGCTGTAGGCTACAATACCTGCTTTGCGGTTGGCGAATTTTTTCCACAGTTTGTAGAGAAGGGTACGCAGCACCAGCAGAATCCTGCTTTGAAAGCCGTGCAAACTCTGTCAGTCACCTTTCTCTAAATCTTCTCTCACTCTCATAAGCAGCTTTTCATGCATTGGCTGAATAAAAGCACATACCTGGAGCTCAGTTCAGTTTGTCCAGATCTTCTCAGCTCTCTCCAGTCTCGTTATTCGCTTTCCCAAAGTGCACGCTTATTCCCATGTTAAGCAAAATCACTAAACCTTTTTTTATATAGCTTCAACAACAACAGGTTTTTCTTTTTACGCTCTGCAATACAACAAATATTTTGGTTTAAAGTCTTAATCAAACCCAATGGCGTACGCAAGGGTGGGGTTTTGGGGTTAACCCCCCCTTGAGCTTGATATTTTACAAAAACTTTATTACCTGCGCAAAGGAGATTAATTGCTTTCGCATACTTTTTGCTTTTTAATTTGTCGACTTAATGCAAATAACATGGAATGAATTTGCATGCAAATTTCAAGGAACATTGTAAATGGTACAAAAAGTAATAATTAGGTTTCAGTGGGAATCTGCGTTATCGTCTGCGTCCAGAAACCATCTTATCACTTTTTGTGGACCTTTCGTCCACTACGAATGTTTAAGATTGTGTTCCGCAGTAGTTCACTTTATCCGAAGCAATTGCATTTGTTTTGTCTGCTATGGCTGATCAGCGCAAGCGCTGACCCCATTGGCTACATTACCAATTTCTGTAGGATGATAGAACTGTTGTACGAGCTCAAAAACAGCAGTTTTTAACATAGAAGCATTCGGGCAGATGAAAACTAAAAGCTTGCTGCACTTCTATGAATAACAAAAAATGGAAAGTTTTCTTGCGTACTTTATGCGCATTCTCAATTCTTGTGTTGTTCAGCAAGATTCGATCTTTCAAACCGGGGTGTGCATCAGCCAGTCCAGCCGCACACTGTCTATGCTCGACTGCTCGTATTCGGCAGGACATTAGCGCAGCCTCATTATGCAGTTATAAATTGGCCTGACGCGATGACGAGTGTGTTTTACTCCCTTGTTTTAACGCGCGCTGCAGACTGATATTTTTGCAGTTAGGAACTACTGTGTCGTAGCGTTGAGTGTATTTTCCTCCGGTAGACTAACTTGCAGCGCTAATAGTTTATATTCAGTTCAATGACACATAACATAAGGGGAGTGGATGTCGAAAAGTATGCATATTACGTCACCAAACTTGGCCAAAACGTTGGTTTGGAAACATGACTATGACGTCAAATTGTGACGTCACAAACAGCGCACATCAAATACAAATGACCACCATATGCCACTGAATGAAACCACCCCCATTAAATTTTTTGCGTACGCCACTGATCAAACCCTCCTACAAAAATATACCAATTTTTTCACATTTACCGAATCAATTTTTGTATACCAAGCACTTTAAAAATATACCAACATTTTCACATTTGCTATATATTTATATACCAGTTGGCAACACTTGTATGAGTACTGTTCTAACTCCCGACTAAACTGCCTGAGATTTTAAGTTACCAAGCCGAAACAAGGCGTTTGACTTTCACCCTATTTATAGTTCGGTTCCACATATTTCCTGGTGCACAAATCTTTATTTACAAAAAGCTTCTGATTAGCAGCAGCAGAAAATGCATGGTCGATGGCGCTACAGAAGAACGGCAAAACGAGTAGCCTACCGCATGCGAGACAGGGCGAACAATTAGTCCAGTGGTTCTTAAACTTTACAAACACGCCAAACCCTTACGTAGTTTTCCTAGCTTTTGTCTAACTCCATTTTTGCCCAATACAACAGAAAGTAAAAATGGGTTACTGAAATTACATGACATTCGTCGAACCCCTGAAACGGATCCGTCGAACCCAGTTTAAGAACAACTGAACTAGACTCTCGAAACGTGGTGTACACTCTACGTCTACGCCATAGAGCGCGATTCTTCGAAATGAGGTCGGCGAGCAGTCGAGTGCGCACACGCGAATTTCCTTGGCGCGATAACAATCCGATTTTAACAAGCAAACACATACAGCGAGATAATCACGAATTCTGAAATGCCAATTCGTAAAGCGAATGGTTGCATTCACTATAAATGCTCCCATTTTGGACAAAACTGATTATGTGTCCTGTGTCTTTCGCGCATAACAGAACAGGTGTGTTTGGGCAAAACGGCTTTTTCTGGCATCCACGAGTTATGTGAAAGTTTATAGAAAGCAAGTTTGAGGTTATGAGCTTTCAGGGCTTGCACTGGTTGCAAAAGCTAGGATCTGGTAAAGCGTCATTTGGAGCCAAAGTGGTGTAGTAGGTAGATGCGTTCAACACCTGACTAGCACTCATATGACACTTTACTAAACCCTTTCTCCCAGCCCTGGTAATGGCACCAACCCAGAACGACACTAAAAACAGTCCTCACGTTAAATTTAGTTAAAAAATATCAGGTTTCGTACCGCAAATGCAACTAAACAACGTTTTTTTTAAGAACTAATCTACATTAATAATGGTGATCCGTTTTGCCCCTAACAAAAATAATCAAAAGGTCGTAGAAGAACAAGAGGTTTGACGTGGCCACAAACTTTTTTAACAACAACCAACATGTCATGATTTCTCTTATCACTTTGAAAGTTTGAGCAGTTTGCACGGTTCAACAATACCCTAATGTTATCAAGTTTCATGAGGCCTGTTTCAGAAAAAGTGGTACACGAACAAAAGGATAAAAAATGCCTTAGAAACAGGCCCGTAACCACCAGAGTTTTCTGAGAGGGACCCAGATTTGTTGAGCAATGTCCATAGTTTCAAACTATGTCTGACACATTTTTCCAGGGGGGCGAAGAAGTTTGCAGGGGTTTGGAAGAGGGTCTTCGCCCTCCTGGTTACGCGCCTGCTTAGAAATACCAACATTTTAACTATTTCCCAAGTTTTGACAATTCCAGCATATATGTGGTTAAATACCAGTCACTTACTGAATTTTCGATGAGATGGCCTGTCTCAGGATAAATCTTGTAACGAGATAATTAACCAGTAGGATAATGAAAAATTCAAATAAGACTTTCTTAAAAATGGTTAAAATATAAAATTTCATATTTATTCTTTGAAAGTTTCTGCAAATGTCAAAATTGCTATGCAATGTTTTCAAACAAGTACCCCCTGGTTGTTCGCCTGGTAAGATTTAAGAAACTTATCTACAGCGCTAAACGCAGCCACCTAGGTATGAGATGGCCCATCATCAGACAGACCAGATAAGAATAGACGCACCAACTCAACGTTATTCAGACAACCAAAGAGCTCAGGTGATTTGTTATCGGTTAAAATATTACAGACCTTATTGCAATCGTTCGTGCGGCATCACGCAATTTACAGTAAAAGAAAAGGTGAAGCTTTGTTTGGATATCACCGCAAACGCAGCTATACGATAAGATTTTTTATTGATATTAAATGGACTGTGGGCGAGGCGAAACATACAACGTACGGATGTCAAACGAGGATTAACTCCCAAACGGTGGAGGGTACTATGCTTGCAACGTGGTAAAGGATTTTAAACGATTCATGAAATTAGCGTGGCTTGGAGAAGATTTAATTTCAAGTGGGAGAGAATCCCATAAGCTACAGGCCTTACGGAGAAAAAAGTTAAATGCCAGAGATTTTTCAAAAAGTGGGATCTGAACGTCTACTGTACTTACGAGGGAAGTGTATCTTTCATTTGTGGGTCATTTTCCCGCGTAACAGTCCTAGTACCGTTACAACTTTTACATAAACATATTTGCAACTACCTAGAACACCATAAATTATTTATTGATTCCTCTGGATTTCAGAAAAAAACACTCAACTCTTAATTCATTGCTAAGTACTTGCAGCAATTTGTACCAAGCTTATGATTTAAATCTCTCCTCTAGAATAGTATTTCTTGATATATCTAAACTTTTGATCCCGTTGATCACACAAAATCACACATGTTTGCTCTTTAAAATTCAACAGCTCGGTACAGTTGGACCTTTATTAAATCTTTTAACTTCTTATCTCTCTCAGCATTCTCAAGTCGTTCTCATCAACAGGACCCTCTCAGACCTCAAATACATTAGTTGTGGTGTTTCTCAAGGCTTCGTTTTGGGCCCTCTGTTATTTCTAATCTATGTGAACGACATTGCTACAAATATTAATGCATCCATTTATCTTTTTGCAGATCACACCACTCTATATTATTCTACCAAATGTCCTATTCACCTGCACAGGGTAGCGTACTTTCTCAAGATCTTTCCATTTTATACAACTGGTCAAATCTTTGGAATATTAACTTCAATCCTTCAAAAACTGCCGTCATGACAATATCTAACCAGAGGAATATCCATCCCCCTTTATTTTTCAATAATTCTCCCCTTTCAGCAACAGATGCACATAAACATTTGGGCTTAATTTTTCGTCACAGTCTCTCATAGCATACTCACATTCTCCGCCTTCATCAGAAAGTGATGACCAAAATCAATCTTCTTCACTCATTCTCTAATTCCTTACCTCGCCACACTCCTCATTTTCTACAAAACGAACATGTTACCGATTTTTGATTATGGAAGCATTATTTATGACAACTGCTCGGATAACGACAAACCTCTGCTAGATAAAGCGCAACTCTCCGCGCTAAAATCATATTAGGCTGTTTAGAACTACATCCTCTTCAGATGTACTACTTAGACTTACCATAATTGCTTAGGCTTAAATCGGGACAAATTCAAACCATGGATTAAATAACTGGACGAGTGGCCGAAGGCCTGAGCTTGGCAATTTTTTCTCTGCATGAAGTCAAGTTCTAGCTTACTTTCAGCATAAAATGACTCAAAACTAAATGAAAGTTATCCTGCCTTCTCAAAGCATACAAAATGGCTTTTATTCTAACTTCTGCAGCAGTTGCTGTAATCAGTGGCGGCTCGTGGTGAAATTGGCCTGGAGGGCTGCGAAATTTCATCTCTGGTTGAACATATGGGATTGTCGTTGTCGTCCTGGCTGTTTACATAATTAGTGGCGTTTCCTGTCACTCCAGCAGTCATAATCTTATCAAACTCGTAATTTTCAGTTGTCCTTATTCATACATAGAAAACATTCACTTCAGTTTAATGAAACCAAACGCTAAAGCGTAAACACTTGCACAAAGGAATTAAACGATGCCATCAAAAGTATGACGCATAACCACTGCCATCAAAGCTGCAAAGGTGAGAGTCGAACCCAGAACGACTCGCATAATGAACTTGGAACATTCCTCTCGACTACTAAGGCGCTATTGTTAACAAGATAGAGCTTAGCATTTTATTCAAACCATGTCATGGTCAGCACACCTAGGCTAGAGCCACTTTCTTTGAGCTGGTACTTCAATCATGTTCTTTCAAATGAACTTTAAATTATCCAAAAAATTTAGAACGGTTTATGATTTTACACATGATTTCTCTTTTTTTTAACTGGATTGTTATGCTTTTCCAGTAAAAGTTTGTATCCTGAATCAGTTGCAGCGGCATTGTTCACCTTACCAAAAAATTAAAGGTCTACTTGAAGGCTTATAGGCTTGCCAGATTTCTCATGCTTCAAAATTTTCATATATCAATGTTTTAAACCAGTCACATCTTTTGTTGTCCAAGAATGAGATCCACCAACTACTGCCGTACATCTTCAAACGCCAACCCTAGAAAGCTCATCAGCTTAGCCTACTGTTGCAAGCTGCACTGGTGCAGATAAACGAAGGGCTGTATTTTCGCAGCCCGAGATTGG
>Ga0210059_1004820_pt1 | contig 21735 bp, 12 predicted proteins | sample Ectturendosymbi2_FD_188042 | JGI IMG/M metagenome (GOLD analysis project Ga0210059, IMG submission 188042) | Ecteinascidia turbinata endosymbiont from Florida, USA - Sample 2 (SPAdes) (version 2) | ecosystem: Host-associated > Tunicates > Ascidians > Unclassified | place: Key West, Florida...
CAAACACATTGTGACCAATATGTTTGTTTCTGTTCAGCAACAATATCGACCTCAAAAATAATAACAGAAATTTGTTGCAGCCACAATGCTGCATTGCCCTGAGCCGACTAAAGAGAGAGTCGAATCGACAACCATCGGCGTAACAGCAATAAAGATTCCCCACTTGACTAGGTCCACTCTGCTGTTACTGATACGAATTCAACGTTAAATGTGGCGTAATCACCACAACCATTCTGAATTTTCTTGTTGCTCAAATAGCTGCAATGAACTTACTGTAATTCAATTCGATTTTGATAAATCAAGAAATTGCCCCAGGGCAGGTGATACTGTTATGAAAAAGGCACTTCCACCCTCGTTGCTCCCTTTTTCAAAGGGCAGGCTGGACAATGCCTCATTCCTTTTCCCGCTTTCCAGCGTCTCTGCTGGCTTGTACCGTATTTTGAAGTGCTAAAAGTAAGTTGAGCATTACACACAGCTTTGTGCAAAATCCAGGGAATTTTTGTGAAATTTTGGGAATTTTGGACTTATCTCTAGGGAATTTCTAGTCAACATTTGTGGGAACCCTGCTCATCACTGCATTACACCAGAACAGTGAACCTGGCTCGTGTGCAGTGTGAATGTCATACATGTAAATAAACTGTCATTGCAAGAACTAAATAAATTAATCGGAATCTTCGACGCAAAAATTTTAAATCTAGTGAAGTTTTTTCTTCAGATCTAGCGAATTTTTTTGTGAATCTAATGATTTTTGCAGAGAAGCCTGTGGCAGCACTGCTTTTGAACGCAGATGTCGTGGTAGGTGATGCAGCAAGACAGTGACTGTCTGCTGATAGCGACAAGTCACGTATTTTTACGCTGCGTGAAAAGAAGCACAAGTGAATCTGTAGTTATGTCCGCAGGGGGGAAAACGGGCGTTTACCCCCACTAGAAATTTGGTCTTGGAACCAAATATTTTTAGAAAACCTGAAGACAGCAGTTAATTTCGATTAATTGGTTTATTTCTTGCAGTGACAGTTTACCTGTCGGTATGAAACCCACACTGCACAAGAGCCAGGTTTGCTGTTCTGGTGTCATGCAGTGATGAGCTTGCAGTTCACTCATGTACGCTACTTACAGCTGCAGAGGCAGGTTGCAAAGCTTGTGAGCAGTGGCGATTCTAGAATGAAAAAAGTGGAGGGGCCACTACTGGGCAAAGGAAAACGTAGGGGGGCCAACATAAATGTCTATCTTGCATGGTGATTTTTCATTGTTTTGAAGATTAAGTTGCCATAGTTAACCCTATCAAACCCAATACAGTGTGGCGGCCAGAAGATGGCGTCACATGTAAATAAATGGTCACCGCTAGATGGTGCCCATGAGTAACAAGTCACTGTGATAGTCACCACAAGCGAATTATCGTAATTCACTTATCCATATATTATGATAGTGCAACCTAGTGGTGGTAGAGTGAAGTCGCTGGGTGATCTACTGTTACTGTGGCTGCAGTTGATATAGTTGAAAGTGGTGACTAGTGGAAGCAAAGAGTGAAGTCAGTGATGGTTCTTTATTGCTGCTGGTTGCTTTCCTGTTAGTTAATGCCCCGAATTGCCAGCTTTCTCTTGTGCTTGCCTCAGTAGTTCAAGACGATGCAGTCAAATTGCAACAATAGGCATGTGAATATGATTAAATATGAACTAACGTTATTATTCACTAGAGACACCTAAACGCCACCGTAGATGCAATCACACACGTGTACTGCTATGTCGAAAATTCTGTTCTAACCATGCAACTTCCACAGCACTGCACATGCAAATCGAAACACCATTTTCCGTACACAATTGTGCCGGCCTCATATGAACGAAAGCAGCTTTAGACAGTGCCTTGGCAACTGCGGGGCCCAATGTAAAACCTAGGTGCGGGGCCCATCTAAGCAGTGGTGTTATGACGTCATCGTGCTCAGTCATCCGTGTTATGACCTTTTTGATGGTTATATTTTAACAAAATGAATACATAAATATAAAAAAGATGGCAAATTGTTGGAGTTAATCTGTATCTTTGTTCCCCAGTTGCGTCCATGTTTGTGACTAATATCATGCTGCTCTGGTAGACGTCAGGCAGTGTACCGCTACCAACGTAATCAAGCCGAAAGTTGTAAAGGAAACTCTGCATTGGAGATCTGAGCGGCTAGCGCAAGTGCAAAGTTTCGTCAATCAAACCGAACTGACAAGTGAATTGAACTTACAATGCAATTATTTCCATGCGTCCCCCAAAGTTCCCCAAAGCCCAATTTTATAATTATTCATAATGTATGCACTTGGAATGCAAACTGTTCTTTATGAGTTAGAAATGTAATATACAAAGATTTTTCAACTACTGTACGACGTCACAGATATACAAACACTTATCAAATGCAATATATAATGAGCATGCTTGATTGATGAATAAAAAGCATATTGCCCCGAAAGATATTGGCAAACAGAAACGAGTGTGCTGGATAACATTCACAATTTTTGCCTTGCCTAGTTTAAGCTCTGGTTTTAAGTGTCCTTTGCGTTTATGAACCTGGATCTACAGTAGTGGTTTTTCTACCTTTTTACGCTCGCAAATAGACAAAACACAATGAAGGTTTGGCGGGGTGGCAAATGATAAAAGTACTTGCACAATCGACAAATAGCGCGGTACCATTTTGGACAAAGAAAGGAGGCACTTTAAGTGCAAAAACTTCACAAAAGTTTGGGCTGGTTTGCATGAGAGTTTTGGCCTTCACGAGTTCAACCTCTCGTCTTTTGTCATTTGTTTATCGCAAGGATTATCTGGCAAAAATGAACAACCTGTCTGACCACCATGGCGCGGGGCCCAATACAGCTTCATCAGATGCACCGGCTTAAGGCCGGCCCTGGCTTTAGAAAGTGAAAACAATTCACATGAAAGCGAAATGGTTCTAACCACGAATTCCATCTTGGCACAGAGACAAATAGGCTGTTGATAGCCAACTAGTTTCATCAAAATATTCTTACTGCAAAGCACATAAAAATGAACCATCCTTCAACGGTTTGGTGACTACAGACTAATCCGTTTTTTTCGCAGCTTATGGACATTTTGTGATTGTGATGTAACCATAACAATGTTATGCAACTACTATTACGAGTGTGCAGCGTGGATAGGGTGAGGACTATTCAATGCAGTTAACAGCAGCAAAGTTTCGGCACCAGTGGCATCTAAGTAGCACAGCAGCGCCACAGATTGGTGTGTATCGGCGTGTACCTGATAGCAAGATGTAACAGTACGCGTAAAACTTGCAGAATATTCCTAAAAAAAGTCGTTCATTTTATTATTCACACTGAATTTTCCTCTGACTGATCCTCAAACGCTGACTTTTCAACCCTGCGTGGATTTATGACTGTCTTCTCGTACGTGAAACATGCACTAACTCTAAACCAAAAAAGATTCAAACAAATAGACAATGAGCAATATAATTCTCACACAGATTCCTGCACAGGCTACGTTCAAATTTTATATCATCATCACCTCAACGTAACTTAACCCTTCGTCTATCATGTCGACTGTCAAATTCATCAACGAAATCATCTAAATCTGTTTTTCAGTTAGTACCTTTCAATTTAAAGTATATCAATGTTACCCAATCTTTCACTGGTAATGGAATTTCTGGGAAATGTTTTCACTAATTTCATTTTTGAAAAATTTCGCTCGTACGAAACACTGGTGACGGGAAGAGTTACAGCTACCAGTAACAATCACACGCAGCTTTTTAAATAGTTTTAAATGACAAAAATTGTTCGAACGATATAGGCAGCTTCGACTTTCCCGAAGCAAATTCTTTACCAAAGTTATTTCACGTTTTAAATCATTTTCACTAAATGGATATGATTTGCGATTTCTTTCAAGTGATTTTCTCAGAAATGTTTGACCTCTGGCGCAAAGGGCTGAAATACGCGAAAGAATTGCTTCTGAATCATTACAGAAAACCCGTACAAAATCATATGATGTTGCAGGACATGTGGGAAGAATTAAAACTGTAATCACGAAACACTTACGTAAGATGTTTCGAAGTCGTACACACAAGGCAGCCGAATGCAATACCACAGTCAGGATAAATTGAGATAAATTAACTGAAACCAGATCTTAATGCTTTCACAAACCTTTTGCAACTGGGACAAGCAACACTCTGCTGACAGTAATATAATCTAGCTCCATCTCACACTGAAATAACCGAAAGATCAATCTTCCCACTTCTACGACTGTTTCTTAGTTTCGAAATGCGTTTTTCAACACTACCACCGCGGTCTGACTAAATTTCACGCAGGATCCGAGCAACCCCTGGTGTGTGTCGTCATAAGCAACTCGATACCCAACCGTCAAAAACAACAACACAGCTTAACATTGCATTTGGGAAATATTGAATGCAGGCTTGAGGGTTTCTAAATTATCGTTTAAAATATTGCTGGCCGAAAGTTATCTACTGCATACAGGCCCGGATTTACAATGGGGCTAGCGGGGCTTAAGCCCGGGGCCCCCTGACAAGCGGGGCCCCGTATTCATTACAAAAAATGTAAAATACTGCTGAAATAGCTTACATCCTTGTCGCACAAGCTTTGCAAATGCTAGTGCCTAAACCCGGTTATTCAACTTGTCTGTATTCTCCATAAATAAAAGTATTGTATTTCGTATACGTTTATAACGTGGTTAGGGGTGCTAATCAGAACATAAAATTGCAATGAAAACGCCTAAGTTGAGGTCTGTTGTGTTCGTAGCTCATCTGCGCCTGCTCTGAGAATGTGTTCAGACTGGAACGCGAGATTGGCCGAGGCTATTTTCAGGTCTATAGTCAAGATCGCTAAACATTTTAAATGCTATAAATATGTTTTACCTAAACGTTTGACGTTTATTTTTGACACAATATGTTCAGAAACGTTTTATTCATTACGATGAAACCTGATAAAAACCACCACATTTTGAACCAGTTTTAACTTTTCACAGCTTGTTATATATTAATATAAAGCGTGGTTGGAAGAAGTTAAAATTGTTGTGCTTTGTTCAGTTACAGTAGCATCTGATAGTCAGTTAAGAATTTTTACATGCTTTTGCCCTACGACGTAACATTAGTGATATTGACCACTTCTGAGCCACTTTCAGATTGTTTCAACCACATACGCAGAAATGGTTTTGAACTTGGTTTCGTGAGAGTGCCGCATTAAGCAAAAAGTCAATCTTGCGTGAATGCAGTAGCACGTGACCTGCGACAGCGTAAGATCGTTGGCTTGCGCAGCTGTTCGTTATTACGCCGTGCGATGTGCTATAGTCAGGATTAGCCCATATTTAGATTTATTCTAGTCATACCTTCCAAACTCAACTGCGTTTTGTAAAAGTTAGGATAAACTCATTATCACTGTCCGAAAAGTTACCTTACTATTTTCTTTGTTATTCTTAGTGCGAGGTGCTGCCACACCAATACCAGCAAATAAAATGAAATCAAACACCTACCAAGAGGCTAATATGCACTTCTAGGACTAAGCGCAGACAATAACTAGATTCCGGAACTCTGACATGATGGCACTGAATCCACATTCAGAATATTGCTGCTGCTGTGATCTACAAGCAGCAGCTCAACGCAGTCAGCGGAAAATGACCATTAGTTGTGCAAGGAAGTCAAAAATTACTGAAAGTTGGTTTTAATTGCAGCGCCAGCGTTAGTGGAAAAGCTCTACAGATTTGAAGCATTTCCTTCAGGTGTCTGACGAGTAACGACGTAAATACTGTAATGTAGTGGCGGCAAGTTAATTCCATGCGCAAAGATTCAGAGAGCTGTAGCGCATGCGATTTTTGCTTTAACAGCCATGTTTATCGTTCATTTATGCATCTTGTTTTGAGTAAAGTACGCAGGCCTGCCGACAAAGAGGACCCTGGTAATAAATTATTTTCAGTGTTGGCAAGCTAAATACTGTAACATATATTAGACTGTGACACCTGCAAAAAGTCTCCCCTCGCCTTTATACATCCGAAAAACTGAAGCTGGGATTTTATAGCTCACGATTGGAAAGGCTGCAATAGGTGTAAAATCTAGTGAGCAAAATTAAATCGTAACAGAAAATAAAGTGTCCGCTTATTTCTCGTGAACCATTATCGAATCATTTTTTGCTTTTAGGAATTAAAAGCACCAAAGCAGAACCGCCTGTAACTATTTTTTACCAGTTTTTTATTAAACTGTACGGTCACCATATTTTTGTCACCCAATAGGATGCATTTAACTGATGTGAAATAAAAAGAAGTACTAAAGATGAATTTGTAGGCTTATATTAGATGAGCTTTAACGCGTTCTGGTACAAATAGGCCTAATGTAGCAAAAAGTATTGATCAGAAGTTCATTTTTGAAGAAAAATCCAGAGTTTCAATCAATACATTCTGAGTTTGAATCATTGATTTCCGGTTTTTGGTGCTACTTTGCGGATTGTGAGTTTTCAAATTGGCGAACGAAATCATTGTTTGTGCGGAAAGCGCAAGCGCCCTAGCGTTGATTTAGCTATGCTGTGTGGGTAGATCAGAATCTCTAAATCATATTGATAGAGAAACTCTGGGTAAATGGTCTTATCAGCAATAATCTTGCGCTATGATAAGACGTAACACAGTTTTATGACAATGTTTCAAGAAATGACAAGCTCTTTGGAGAGAACGGAATTACGTTATAATCGTTCTCATGCTGCAGCCTTTCAGAGGCATGGCGCACCGCTAAAAATAATGCCTCAAGGTGATATTTCGTTCCACAATACTGCGAATTGTGAACCCATTGATTTACTGATACGGCAGTCTAAGTCAGGGCTTGGGAGTCGGCGGACGATTCTGACTCGGAGTCGGCAACTTTCAGCTCACTGACTTTGACCCTTTGCCGACTCCACCTTCTGTTTCAGGGCTGTCAAACTTGTTTGCGTTGTACCAAATAATCAAGCATGAAAAAATCCAGGCTGTTTTTCAAAACATGGAAACAATTTTAAGGTTGTTCTTATGTTTGATGGTCACAAACTATTCTGGTGATAAATCATTTTCAAAGCTGAAAAGAATCAAAAGTGTGCTTCGTTCAACAATGTGACAAGAACGGCTGTCTGATCCGAGTATTCTTTGTGGAGAGAATGATAAACTGCGACTTATTGATTTTGATGACACCATTGACGAATTCGCCGCCAGGATAGATCGAAGGAAGATGTTTTGACAATAAATTAACTACCTATCGTAACTACATACTCGTTTCCCACAAATGTGCAAAAGCCTTAACAGGTTAACATGAACGCATGACAATTTGATAGTCTGATTGTTTTGCGTGAACAATAAGCTTATTGATCAATGATCTGTAAGCTATGATTTAAAAATATTTTCAGCAAATATTAAGATTAAACATTTGGACAATTTTCAGGCATTAAAATGCCACGTAATATTCAAGCTAGATTCAATGACGTGATGTTGATTATGCTGTACTTTTAATAACAGTCTTGTCTGTTCTTTCATCATGTGATCAGCGTAAGACACTGTCAGGCGAGTTTACGCTGTGTATAGGCCCTAGGCCTAAAATCTTTCTAGTTTATCGTAATGTCATGTCGTGCTTACATTCCAAGACTTGAATTTAACCAAAAAACTTTAGGGCGAGCGCTCACAGTTCTGTATAGATATATGAAAATCGATTCACATCCGTAGCCTACATACAGGGGAGTTGACCTGTTGGTTAATCATAAATGGTAGAGAGTTTTTCACAAAAAGGGCGTATCGCGGTTGACTGAACATGATGACGTCACATGGGCCCCAATGGTTAAACAAGCCCGGGGCCCCGCTTGTCTTAAATCTGGCCCTGACTGCATATGTCTAGGGTTGCCACATGTCCGGTATTTCACCAGCCTTGCCGGTATTTTTCTGCTAATTTAGCAGAGGCCGGTAAAAGACCGGTATTTTGAAAATCAGTGTCTGAAGCCGGTATTGTGAAAATAATTTGCCGTAACTTCAAAAAGAACTAACGTAGAATTTCTCAAATTATAATGACTCTGGTAGTGGATCTTGTCAGGAGAAATCCTACAGCGAAGTTTATTTGCTGCTGTTGACGCAATCTTTAGTGCGATTGACTCGTCACGCACACACCGAAATGTAACGAATCAGCCAAAATATGGGCAAATTATTTATTGTGGCTTAACAATACTGATTGCCTACCTGTTTTCCCTATGCTGCTTGCGAATTACGACACAGCTTAGATCTGGCGCTTTTGACAAAACGGCCGGTATTTTTACTAAACGCATTTGGCAACCCTGCATAAGTCAACCAAACGATATTAAACTAAGAAAAAAACTGGGGAGCCAAGCAAATATCTGGGGGGGCCATGGCCCACCCAGCCCCCCCTTAGAATCGCCACTGCTTGTGAGCGGATTGTTCGATTGTTAGTCTTTATTCCGTAACAATAACATGGCAACAAATCTTCAAAAGTTCACTTGAAGTTATGGTAGTAGGCGTTTTGCCACATGTGGCTGTTGAACGCAGACATTTTTGGCAGAAAATGCTGCGAGACAGTGACTGCTGATAGCGGTAAGCTTCGTAACTTGCACTATGTGGAAAGAAGCATTCATAATGAAAAAGAAGCATTGCTGCGCCCAGTGCCTTATCAGCCCAACTCTGGCCCCCCCAAAATGCTTACAGGGGCCCACCTAATCGTGATTTATAAAAAAACGTTTTCGACGTTATGCTACAACTCGGGGCCGAATAGCCGTCAAAACAAAATATCCTAATTGCAGACACAATTTTGGCAGAACCAGGCCCGTAGCCAGATTTTAAGGTTTGGGGGGGCGAAATACATTTTTAGGGGGGAAGATTTTGTTTTTATCATATGTTTAAAACAAATCGTTTTGAGCACAACAAAATTTGGGGGGAACAAAAAAGCTTTGGGTAACTGCCCCCGAATGTCGCCAATAATCTTCCATTGGGGACCTTCATGTTTGTGCAGGGGTTGTTTGTTCAGGGGTCTAGACATTCTGAAAATTTATTTTTAATTTACAACATGAACAGCATTTGCAGATTGTGCAAATTAATTGCAAATATTTTCAAATGCCCATAATAGGCTCAAAGTTTCCAACTAAAATTTTTGAACGAGCTTAACAAAAGAAATCATTGTCATTTAGTTGACGATGATTATTTAGAGATGTCGTCATGAAATGCAAATGTAAAAAAAATCGGAGTATATCTGAATCAATCCTATCTTTCAGTTATCAAAACATCATTACCGAAGGAGCAAACATGAGGCCGGTCAAAGCATGTGGGCCGCGATGAACGTTTTCTTTCATTAGCACAAATTGATAAATTTTACCATGAGCTTAAGAGAAATATGCTTGTAAAGCGTGCGCATTGGGCTTTTTACGGGCCGAAATACGCATGCATAAACCGTGCTGATGTCTGGACTGTTAATCTCCTGATGCGTGGCACATGTGTAGATTAATAACATTTTGTATCTCCAATCGGCTATAAATGTTAACAAATATAGGCTTAGGCCTACGCGGATGCAACGGTTAACATCCATAATCCACTAACTGCATTACTCTACTTTGGGACAAACCCCAAAATAGACTCTTCTAACTACACAATTAACTCCATCTGGTTGTCTAAACAGCAGGCTGCGCGAATGTGTAACTTTGATGGTAAGCACCAAAGGTATCTTGCTGTTATGCAGTACAAAATAAGAGAAGACCACCTGGGCTAGACATAGTACATTCTTTTACAACAATCACTACACAAAACATGTTGATCAAGTGGAAGTCTGACTTCTGGACGTATACAACAAGGCATGTAGGCAGGGCCGGATAAACGAACGCGAGTCCCATCAGGGCAAAGTTGTGACCGCGAGGCCCCCGATACGCTTAGCGCAACTGCGCAGTTCGCTCATATCCGGTCCAGTCCCGTCGTCACAGGGGGCTTTGCTGGGCTTAACCCCCCCCCAAAAAAGCTCCAAGGCCCCTCAAATTGAAATATGAAACACTGTAAGTTAGTTTAATTTTTGTCAAATTTGAATGTCAAGCCCCCTGCACGAAGGTAAAGCCCCCCGTATTGACGACTTTCTGGCGACGGTTCTGGTCCGATCCTTTGCCTGCAGAGGCAGGTTGCGAAACTTGCTAGCGGATTGTTGTACTCTTGGTCTTTATTGCGTAACAATAACACGGCAATGAATCTTCAAATGTTAACTTCAAGTTACAGTAGTAGGCGTTTTGCCAGATGTGACCAGGGCTCCTACTTAAGTTTTTTTCCACCCAAATCTGTTTTTTGTCGACCTGTGTGTCTAGGTTTAATTATGAAAAATTGCGTGAAATCTGTGTTTTTTAAGTGATAAACTCATCAGCAACTTCAATGTGTTTAATAATATAAAGATAACTTTACCTTACAGTGTTTACATGCGCACATCAGGTGAGAAAGTACGCATATCGGATGAGGCAGAACGTGTTCAATCGGTTTCATATTCTCATATAAGATCATTGTCAGGGTCATATACAGTGATGTGTTTAAGGGAAGGCAAGCGAGGCACTTGCCTCGGGCCCCCTTTTGCAACTGTAATGTGTAAAGTACCTTGCTTTCAAAGGGGCCCAACAGCACCTGTAATGTATAAGCAGGCTATTTTGTTTTCAAAGGGCCCCAACAGCAGTTGCAATGTGTAAACACTTTGCTTTCAAAGGGGCCCAATATAACTGTAATGCATAAGCACTTTTCTTTCAAAGGGCCCCCCAACTTCACTTATTTCTAGTGCTTCATATTTCAATTTGTGGATCGAAGCTTTCTCTGGATGGCTGAGTGCGGCTGATACGGCTCTGGCTGCGCTAAGGAAGCGCGATTTTTGCGACTGTTGCCGTAACATGGGACAATTTCGTTATGATGTGGCAAGGGTAAAGCGTTTTGTGAACGAGCATTTGTTTTGCATCGTCAGCAACATGAAAAGGATAAGCAAAATATCGAGGGTTGCCCCCTCTGGAAAAATTTCTGCGGACGCCCATGTGGCTTTCATCCAAAGTAAAAGCTTGGAACTTCACTAAAAACAAACTATTAAAAGTTGTCTTTGAAAGCAATTCAATGAAAGCAGACTCGATTTGGCGGTTTAAATGTGAATATAATTATTCAGAAAAAATGCGCCAGAAAAAGGCACATTTTATGGATATAAAAGGCATTAAATATTTAAATGTTGATACCCGGTTGTTGTTTACCCCCCCTATCAAAATTTCTCGCTACGCGCCTGGATACAACACACAAAAAACATATTTTCATTTCCAATAGATTGCTCACGTACAGCAATAAAACGTAAAACGCGTTGTTGTCTACCAACAACTAAAAAACACTAGTGCAACATGCTTCCTCAACAAAACCACTTCCAGCCTATAGAGATGTTTTCGGTGAGTTTTTAGGAATCAAGATTTTAAAATTTTTTCTAAACGTTTTTACAAGACAAAATCATAAAAAACGCAATAAATGAAAATCTCGTGGAATCAGACAGTGAAAACGTTGTAAAATAATACAAAACGACAAATTTTAATCATTGAGTCTTTGTGGAAGCTCGCAAAATTTGGAGCTATGTGCATGTGGCACGTTATTTTCTTGGTTTGCTTTTTTTTTCATAAAATACCGCAATCGACCAAGATTTGCCTTAATGGAAGGGAATGCATAAATGAACGGGTTTAGAGCGCTGTTAATCGGCACCGCAATTGTTGAAAACACCGATTTTGTCAACGTCAGCTCCAGTGCTTCATCACAAATGTCTCGAACTTGCAGATCATAAAAATAAATATAATGCGCCAAGGCCAGGATAGTCATTGGCACCACGCTCAGAAAGTCTGAAGCAACGATGAACTGAATTTTTCTTTGTAAAAATTGATTTTCTTTGGTCCTCAACGTTGCACCCTGGTTTTGAGACGCCACTTGTCTCGCTCGACGTGGTGCGCGTTTCTCCCCCAACACTTTGTTAAATATGAACACGTACGCCAGCAACACGTACATAAATCCAGCAAAATTGAAGCACAATGCAAACAGCACGAAATACTGAGAAGGATTTTTCGAATCGAGAAAAAAAGGAGGCATGCAAAGGTTATTTTGCGAATAGAAGGAAAGGAAAAAAGGCTTTTGGTCCAGGAGCAGCAGATGCTGCGCAATCGACAATGCCAGAGGACCGTTGGCAGATTCGGATAACCGTAAACTTTGTTTGCTCGACGTTGCGCATTGGCTGTTGATGTGCATTACAAAGCTATCAAGGATTTGACGGATGTTGGGATAGGAATATCTCACAGCGCGTTGGTACCGGCTGCACCCTGGCACGATGACGGTTTCGAAAGCTTTTCTGATGGAATTAAAACTTACCAGCGGAAGGCAGGCAAAGACAATCCACACCAGCCAGCACACTGCTGACAAAAAAAGAAACACACGAACATTGATGCGTTTATAGGGACAGATAACACTAAACAGTCGAGAAGAACTCGTCATAATTATTGCTGTTGCAGACATTTGACTCGAAACAAAGCAAACCGCTCCGATGAAATTGCAAAATGGTGTCATAGATAAAAGGAAACGAATTCTTCCTAAAGATCCGGTGAAAACAGCTGCAATTACTGATATGCAAAGAAGACAAACACACATCAAAAAATCTACAAATGCCAAGTTGGTCATCAAAATCAGGTTGACTTTTTTTTCTGAAATCATTGTTTGATATTTGTTTTTTAAAGACATAAAATTGTTAATCAGAATGCCCATGTTTCCAGTCAAAGCCAATGCTGCCATAATCCAAATCAACGCTTGCAGATAAGATGGCTCGATGATTCCGTTGCTATGTTGACGTACTGTACGGTCAGTGACTGAAGCATTGCAGAATCTATATTTCTGTGCTAGGTGCTCCTGCCATGTTGGGTCACAGCTATTTAAGCGCGTTGAGTTACTGTCTATTGCAGAGCAGTTTTTTTGCTCATAGCAGGATTTGAATATAGAAACATTTTGAAACCACGAGTCAAATGGTAAATAAGTATTCTCGCACAGCGTTTTCCCAGTTTCAACGTTCAAGCAGACGTTGTAGGTAATAATTCGTTCGTCGTCGTCCACAAGCTCTCGTTTCACACACTGTTCTTGCACAAAGAGAGCTTCATCTGCAAGAAATTCTGTTGTCAGTAACTGCAAAGGGTATGACAAAAATATTAGGTAATTTCAATTGGACGTTCACTCTTATCAGCACACTTGCGCTGTGTTTTATTTTTTGTTTTTGTTGGCATTTATGAACTGCAGCATCCATCGACAGATAGGAATGGAGTTCAGCTAAACGAGCACTGTTTCTAACTGCTGTCCGACACTGTTCCATGTACAAATAGTTGTTTGGTCTTGTGATGTTATAACGATGGACCACGAAAATAAACCCGCGGCTGGTCACAACCAAAGCTGTGGAGCCGGAATTCAAATTTCGAGCTCCAGCTCCAGGCTTCTAAATTATTTGGCTTCGGCTCCAACCTAGAAACGTTTTTGGCCCCGGCTCAAGCTCAGCCCCGTCGCCAGGAGGGTTTTTTTGGGGGGCTTAGCCCCCCAAAACAAGGCATCAAACCCCCCCAAATTGAAACATGAGACCCTATAAATCAGTTGAGGTTTTTCCAATTTTTAGAGTGTCAAGCCCCCCCGCATAAACCCAAAGCCCCCCTATTAAAAACTTTCTGGAGACGGTTCTGCTCCTGCTCCAGAACGATTCGGTCCATTCAAAATTCAAAACCATGGTATTATCTATGTGTACGAATCGCTTGCCCCACGAACTATTTCTGTTGAACAGGAACCCAAATTTCAGGCTCCGGCTCCACCATCTAAAATGTTTTTGCTCCTGCTCCAGCCATCCAAAATTTATTGGGCTCCGACTCCGGGCTCCGGCTCCACAGCCCTAGTCACAACGAGTTTACTGACGTTTTCTATGCATATTGTTCGTCCCTAATTGTGATCCGGCGTCACGATGTAGTAAAACCGAGCCGTCCGTTTTGTTCAGTGGCACATGAGCAATCACAAATCTGGCTACTACAATCTGCCTACAAAGTCGATGTAAACGAGGAACAGTTACACAGCGAAATCAAGCAATTTTTGGCAAGCAATGATCTATAAAGTCCCACTCCAAACGCTACTTTGCGGAAAACCGAACTTTTGCTTGTTTATTTCTGAGTTAACGTGTTTGCTGCGCATGTATCTGGCATGGCCTTGTACTGCATGTGAGGCAGGGCGTACCTTTAGTGCACTCCGTAGCATCGAAAATTATCTGCGATCGACCACGACTGAATGAAGGTCGATTTCTTGTTGTTTACTGAACATTCAATCCACTGTGACAGACGAACTTAATGTTGAAAGACTGACGGATGTGTGGATTGAGTGCTGCAGTTCGCAAACATGCTTTCAGATAATTGTATGTTTTGAACTTTCCATGATACCAATTTAATCTGTTGTAAACGTGTTCTAAAAGTTTTGAAAAAATTAGTGATCAAGTGGTTGTGAACCGCCTATAAAATGAACATTATTTTGAGAGCCGCTTTGGGATATTTCATACTCTTTTACAAGTTTAAGTAGGTTTTGACGTCATATTTTGTGACGCTATGGATTTCGCACGCCCCCAGAAATTTCAAACTCGACGCCTATGCTTTAAACTAAAGCCTACAAAGTACATTTCTAAACAATACTTCACAGTGGGTAATGAGGAAAAAAGGTTGTAGAGGATGCGAAGACGGTTTTGCTGGGGAAACTCCTTAAAATTAGTAGATCCTCGTTACTGTCAAGTAGACAATAACACACTTAAAAATGGCCGGTCTAAAGTAGAAGAAATTACTGTAATTTCCCACGGTCTTACTACAAGAACAAGTGCAGATTGAAACACAATATTATACAGAAATATCTCTTTTCCCCGCTGTTCAGTGAAAGCAACAACTGGGGATTAGGTTTTGGGGTCGTCACGCTTTCCAAGTTTGGTTCAAAAGTTTTTGAAACTTATTAGACTGATCGAGTTGTTGGATACATGTAAAACGAGTAACTGTTCTTGTGACCAAGTGGTTAGTTTCCACACACCTGACGCAGTCGAATCAACCAGAAAAAAATTTTTAAAAGAAAATCGATTTCAAGTGACTATGCAAATCATAAATCCCGAAATATCCAAGCAATCCTTACGGGTGGGTGAAACGCTGAAGGAAAATGCAAGAGAAAGCAAGCAAACGTTAGTCTGAAATGAACAAATCAAAATACAAGCTGCGACAAACAATAACTTAGGAATAGGCCGTTCTCATAACATTAGTTTTGCCAGGGTAAATTTAAAGTGTTTTAAGGACCCGATTTGGATTCCTAGAATCGAAAATCGGGTCCCTAGAATAAAGGAAATCGGGTCCCTACAGGTCCATACCAGGTACCTAATATTTTCCTTTAAAAAAACGGTTTTTACTGACGCTGAAAACGTTCTGACGCCAATCACAGACGAACAAAACCGCAACTACGAAATCGCTACCAAGAACGAGGCGGTGATGCAACACAAATCGGGCAGTGGTAGGCGCGCAGAAAAGGTCGAAACGTTGGCAGACGTAATCTCGGGAGGACCTTTAAACGGTTTAACATTAAAAGGAGGCTGACAATTGGTAATTGAAAAATTAGACGTGTGGTACGACAGGGAAGTGAAAACATATAACAAAGTACATCGCGAGTTGCCAAAAAAGGGGCCACATGAATCATTTCACACGAAGGAGGATCACGTTTTGAATGCTAATTTGTGCGTCAAGTTTGTTAATCCATTCACCGTATCTTCACGGGCATCCAAAGAGTCAAACTTAGGTTATTCTATAAAATCAACAACTAAGAGTCATAAATAGATGGTTTCTTAAGGATACCATGACACACTGTTTGCTACCGCGATAAAACCATTTGGTCACTGTTATCTTTTGTATCTGATTTGTTCCAATTATTTCGGTGTGATGACCATCCCTTGAAAAGTTTGTTTACTGTTTGGCCAACGTACTGTCGCTGGCATATCACACAATTCGCCACATGAATACCGTAGTTTGCATATGTCAGGTGTTGATTCAGCGAGGTTTTATTTCTTGCCTGGATATGTGTAACAGCTGGGACCGTGGACTTGTTGTGTGTCTTTCCATTGCAACCCCAAAGTGCACACAGTGCTTGCAGGGTCATGACGAACCTTCAGTTTGTTTTCGTCTTTTGATTTCGTAACTATGTTTTCGTTCCTCTGTAATTGGTATCAAAATGTTTTTCAGTTTTACTGAACGCAAGTTTATGAGAACGGCCTATTTTCAAATTTTTAGTTGTCGCAGTTTGTATATTATTTAATTGATTTTATTCCAGCTTGCTTGATCTCCTCTTGCTGTAATACTTCACCATTTCATCGGTAAGCTTTTACTTGGCTGCTTGCAAATTCCAGGACTGAGGAGGCGTAGAGTTGCGTGAAATCGATTTCCTATTTAAAAACGTTTCTTGATAGATTCGACTGCGTCACCTTTGTAGAGACTATAGTCACTTCAATGCAGATATGTTCAAGTCTGAATCACCGCAAACTGAAGAAGGCAGAGCCAAGTCGGCTGATTCCTCGAAAGCTTGCAGCAAACCTGTAAGAGCTTCTAATCAGGGTCTTGTGACCGTTTTTCGTACATACGAAACTTTTCATTTCAATACTCTGATCCTTCAACTGTTTTCAAACGTGGACAGAGCTTTTCACAGTCATTCCTGGGGCTACGGAAGTAACTGAAAGTGTTTGGACCTTGTCCGAGAGAAAAAACTAGTCCTATGAATGGGTCTTGCACAATGAACTTCGATATGGCCAAAACGCAAATTGACAATAAAGTGTCATTTTCAGTTTTAAACAATATGTGCATTGTCCAAATTTTTTCGGCACCTTTCCTAAATTTCAACTCCTCACTTCATCAACGTACGATTCACTCATGTTTATGTGGTGAATTTCATCTACAGTCGCAAGCCTAGTGGCTGCTGTTAGTGGATGATAGGTTTAATTGGCACTAATTGGTAAAAATGTTGTTTCGTTACTGTCATTCCCAATCTGCTTGTGGTTGGTAAGGTCTTGTGCGTCGTGTTCAGTTTGAAAATGTTCTGTTCAGTCGTGCCTAGCCCTACTTACGTTGGGCATGAAACTAACGCCCTTGCATTTTTGTTTTGATCCATTTTCATCGTGTTGCGGTTGCAGTAGTCGATGCGCGAAAATGCAAAATAGGTTTTGCATTTCTTGCGTGCCGTTGGTTCCTAATTTTGGCATCACCTGCTGGCTACTGTTTTGGGTGATGGGGGCAGAATTTAGGAGAGGAAAATTCAATTTGCAATGACAATACCGACTTGTAATGAGGTTACCGAGTTTAAATGGTTTCAGATTGTCAAGATACAAGTTGTCAGTCTTCGTTTCGCTGCATATCTCTCCATCGATTGTGAAGGAAGACCGAAGCTGGTTTATATGTCTGAAGCTGTACGGCAAACTCTTCAATCTTTACTTTTCCTTTTTTTTCTAAATCGTTGTTCGAAATTTATCACCAAAAAATCTACCTAAATATCGCCAAAATGTCAACCTTAAATTTTTATCGCCAAAACATCTACCTAAAAATCAGGTATATCGCACCAAGCATTAATCTCTATTGACTAGACCAGAGTGAACAAATTTAATAACATTAGTTAACTGCATCTTACCTGTACGTTGAAATTGTTGACATATGAGCAATAACAAAAAAGCAAGTCTTATTTTCCGCGCATGACAATAAGTTGGTGGACGATACATGCCGGTAGACTTCATAAATGGAAAGATGCTCAAAATATCTGCCTTCATAAAACAAAAAATTGCAGGACTTTTTATTAGAACAACTAAAAGAAATTATAATACAAAGAGACAAAAGTACAGGAAACTTCTGGAAAGAAAATGGATTTTGTATTTACAATAGAAATGTTTATGATTTTAAAGTTTGTGTATATTGCAAAGCAAATAGTGATTGCACAAATGTTCCCAAAACCAAAAACGTTCTTGTGTCGTAACAATAAACATGGAAGCAACATTATTTTGAAATAAATGTCAGAGTATCCGTGGTAAAATCTTTCTGATATACAGATATTTTGGTGTCATTGGTAAAAAGCAATTGTATGGACATCACTGTTTTACATCTGTGCTGCTGCTGCAACATGCCTCGACATGTCCGTTTTGTGCACAGCACAGCATGATTAAAACAGGATATGAGTAATCACACATTACTCTTGCAATATTATACTTTAACCAATTCGTGTGCGAAGAATGGCATTATTTCCTGGTCAAGAGCGAAACGTTCACAGCATGTACACAGTTCTGTCGTCACGGGGTCTTTGGTGGGACAACGCTCAAAGGGCCCCCAAATTGAAATCTGAAACACTGTAAATTAGTGGCATTTTTGTCAAATTTTAATGTCAAGCCCCCTGTGGCAAATCTATGATTACCTTGTCACGTTGTGGCGCAGGCAATTTTGTAATCTTTTGATTGTGCCTATGTGTTCGCCCTGCGGCTGTTGTGTTGTGCTTGCGCCTTCTTTATCGCAACACTGCAAAGCGTTCATTCAGTGCAGCATACTACCAGCTCGTGGTCTCGTGGTAAGTGCGTCCGCTTCGGTGCTGGTACGTCGAGAGTTCGACTCTCGGCCGGGTCTTACCAAGACCTTGTAAATTGGTACTGCAGCCTTCTTACCAGACTCACGGCGTACGGAAGAGCTGCAGGGAACTCACCCAGAACAATAACAAATATAAACAAGTGAAATGAAACCTGAAATTGTAGAAATTCAGTCGTGGCTGAATTTCTAGAAGACCATTGTAGTTATAAAGCGCCAACAACAAACCACCATATCAACCAGTGCAGCATACCCGTCCTGAGGAGCATTCGATAAGCTACGCTGTTGTGTTCGTTTCACGTAAAGAGCTTATTTATTCTTTTGTTCATTTGTATCTTTTCGTGCAGGGCGCTTTTTTTATTAAAGTTATTTAAAGCTTTAATTAAAGCCTGGTTTTCCGTAAATAGCGTTTAGTGGGATTTGCAGGTAAGAGCATGACACCCCCCTGCACGAACTTAAAGCCCCCGATCGAGGGCTTTCTGGCAGCAGTTCTGCATGTACAGCCACTAGCGGATTAAGGGGGGATGAATAGGCTACAGCCAGGGGTCCCCACCATTTAGGGTCCCCAATCTCTTTTTTGCCCTATTAACAACAGTTTTATACAGAAAGGGCCCCTTTCTAAATTTCAGCCATGGACCTCATACACAGGGGCTTAGCGGGGGGTAAGGGGGCACAATTCCCCGGACGAATCACTGTGGGAGCGCCAAATTACTGCGGGGGGTGCCAAATCACTGCGGGGTGCACCGAAATGTTCCAACAAAGTCACAAGTACTTCAATACAGTACATTGCTTCCGAACGATATCAAGTTCGAAGATGAGGTCGCCAAACTTGCTTCTTGCCCCGGGCGCCATTTAACCTCGTTACGCCCCTGCTCATACAATCTTAAACGGCCTTTGTGTACGGCCGTATCTTATCGCGCCGTGAGATGGACATTTTCAGTTGTACAGATCTGTATTCTCGACCTTTGAAATAGTGACGAAAAAATTTTAAAGTAAAAAGTTTTTACGAACACTAATCAGCTAACTTCATGTTTTTTAATGTGTTTTTAACTTGATTTTGGGTGACGGTACTTGGCTGCGGGTCTAAGCCTGAAATTTGCTTCTTGCCAGGGATGGTTGAGGCGATCACTCTTGCCCAAGGAGCGCTACAGCGATTCACTCAATGGCCACGGATCGAATACTCGACCTTCCAACTGAGAGGTGGAAACTGTCACTGGGGTATTGTGCAAAGTATATGTAACACTAACACCGGCTGGAACAGAAAGCAAAAAAACACCCGTGCGTCATGCATCTTTGTAGAAACCGTGAAGTTGCTACAATGGTAATGTTGAACTTGAGAATAGCTCAGCGCAAATGATATGCTACGAAAAATATTTGCAATAACAAATGGATGCCTCATCTGCGATTACAGTGTCAAATTCAGATATGGCACACTGATCATTTTATCCATGGTAGATTTCTATTTGTATTGCAAATGTTACAAATTGTTCATCTAGCGAACTGCACAGCGCATTCTCGTTCACATATGCCAGCTATTCACTACATTGGCTGCTGAGATTTGACTGAAAAGAGCGACTCGTTCACCTTGTGAACGAGCGGTCGACGACGCACTTATTGCGCCGTCTTTCCTACATCTCGAATAACTGTTACAGTGTGACACTGTCTACTATTGCGTAGCGAAACAACTTGTATTCATTATTAAATTTCCTCGCAAACAGTGTTGCCACTCGTAGGGAAAAATACCTACAGTAGGGATTTTTAGGCTTTTTTAGGGACTAGGGATTCCCTACGGGAAAAATGGTTATTTTGTAGGATCCGTAGGGATTTTTATGTTTAGACTTTTTGTCGCGTTGTTTCTACCTTTTGTTTGTGATACTTCACGGACGTGTTTGGTCAACAATTTATTATAATTAGTGCGCTTGCAAAAAGCGCCGGAAAACGCTTTTTTTCCAATTTAGAGGGCAATAAATCCTAGTGTTACTGGGTTATTTTTGTCGTAAGGACTGCGGTGTGGCCATGTTTTCTGGTGGCTAGAATTGCATTCTGAGTGAAAGCCAAGGCTTAGCCTATTAGGTGTAGCCCAGTCTATTCGAATTTGCAAAGACCATATTACAAGTACAATACGGTAAAGTGAAAAGTACAGTTGTTATGCGATGTGTTTATAACTGCATTACCTCAAAGCACTGCTGAAGTTGAAAGAACTTTTTCTTGCTTGAATTACAATAAAAACAAGCTGAGGGATTGTCTAGCTGTGTGCACTTTGGAAGCAATAAAATTAAATTTAGTGAGAATTTTCCAGGTGACTCTGAAGTCAACCAAAAGATTTATGCATTTGCATGGCAAAGCAAGGAAAACATATTTTGAAAAAATAGAAAATCCTGAAGCTGTTGGTGCTATCATTGATGAGACTTTTTCCTTGTGAATTGCAACCAACTGGAGAGTTGCAAGGGATTATGATATTGCGAAAGCTGCTGGCTAATCTTAGAAGACATTGAGATAATTTCTTTTGAAGAAAATGACATGTGTTTCTACAATGATGTTTTCTATAAGTGTAATGATGCTTGTTTTACAAATGTACTTTTGATCTTGCACTCTTAATTATGCAATGGATATAGTATGTCGTGTTTCAAGGCCAGATGTTTTGCACAGTAGCTAAAGATGATTGCGTTTTTGTTTCAAATTGTGTAAGGAAATGGGGGAAATTGTTAATATAGAGTGGCAACACTGCTCGCAAAGGTCATTTATAGTATAGTGGATTTACCTTTTCGCATTATGACTTGCCATGTCCTACTCGCTATTGTATTCCGTACGTGAGATCTGGTTTGTATCAACTTGTCATTCGTGTCAAGGGATTTCGTGTGTCCGCGCATGACCTCGAGTCGCTTTCAGGGAGCCGAGTTGTGTGTCGCTAGCGCACGGACCAGGTTGGCTGTTTCTGCTGTCGCGCCATCGTAAAGCTTTTCTGCTGCTGCTAATCAGAAGCCTTTTGTAAATAAAGATTTGTGCACCAGGAAATCTGTGAAGTGAACTACCAAAGTGGTGAGAGCCAAACGCGTTGCTTCGGCTTGGCAACTTAAAATGTCAGGCAGTTTTAGTCGGGAGTTAGAACAGTACTCATACA
>Ga0210059_1004821_pt1 | contig 21734 bp, 7 predicted proteins | sample Ectturendosymbi2_FD_188042 | JGI IMG/M metagenome (GOLD analysis project Ga0210059, IMG submission 188042) | Ecteinascidia turbinata endosymbiont from Florida, USA - Sample 2 (SPAdes) (version 2) | ecosystem: Host-associated > Tunicates > Ascidians > Unclassified | place: Key West, Florida...
AAAACTTATAAAATATCAGAATTAGTGATACCACATGAAACTCTGTTTCATCATCAGCTTGACTTCGCTACGCATCTAACATGAAACGTGACAAATGTCATTTTTATTTTTGCAACCTCTCCAAATACAAAACCTAAAGAGAAAAATGTGGGGGGGACATATTATGCCCCCCGTCTGAAAAAGTGAGGAGGGAACGTTCCCCGTGTCCCCTACCTAATTGCGCCCATGATTGTTAGCGCATTGGATAGTTCAGTAAAGTTGGCTGATAGGAGGGAATGTTCTTTTTGCAATTATAGGTTATTGCAAGTATTTAATTTGTACCGCAACTTGTTTTATTTCCTTCTAAGGCTCGTTGTTCTAAAGCGTCTTGGTTTTCAATCACAAAAATATGGTATTCCTATATGCACTAGCATCAATAAATTTTACGCTGTCTGTTTCTGAATACGTGACAACCATCGTTACAGCAAAGTCAGTTACATTTCTACGCGAACCAAATCCATGCTGTACTGTGGTCTCTCACATGTGCAGCTGCAAAACTATCACTGATTCAAGAAAATAGCCTTTCTAACAGTATACTATACAGAGTAAAATGTCGGGCAGAAGCAATAAACCATCTTTCGCGGTCTCTAGAAACTTGAAACACCCTAAATATCATTTTATTGAAGCTATAACTGATAAACTAACAGAATCCAGTAATACCACACCAAACTCTGTTTCAACATCAACTTGGCTATGTGTAACATTTAACATGATAAGCACTTCCCACAAAACGTGGCAAACGTCACTTTTGTTTTTGGAACTTCTCCAAATACAAAACCTGAAGAGAAAAAGAGGGGGGACATCGCATATTATGTCCCCCGTGTCCCCCACCAAATTGCGCTAATGGCAGTAACAAATACAAAACTTCGTCATGAAAGTTTTTTGGCAGAACATTTCTCAAAATATATTTTTTAATTATATTTATTACAAAAAATTTATCAGTTAAAACAATTTTTTCAAAAATGTAATATCTTTGTGACAAAAATTTTACAGTTATTTTTTTACATATAACAAAATATGTATCATGGCAGCAACCAGCCACCAATCATACATGTATAAAACATACGCTGACACACAGTTCAAACGGAAGATGCTCTCGTAAAACTGCAAGGAAATCTAATTTCGTCTCGGCGTCTCACCTAGGTTTGAACGTGGCTAGTTTCCATTTTTCGGTCTGCCATTCTTCGTTAATAAGAGAAAGGTCATTCAACTAACAGTTATTAGAGGACTTTTTGAAACTTGTTTTTAACCTCTTTTATGTTATGAAATCCTCCTGCCTAGTTTTCATGAGGGTTCCAAATCCCTCCATTCATAAAATAAAGCAGAACATAATTGTAGATCAAGCTATCTTTGCTTGTAAAGAAAAATCACAAAAATGTACTCCTTTTTTCATTCTTCGGTTTTTGACCATGAAATACGAATGCATTTTTTGAAAGGATTTTGATACAAAAACTTATAAAAAATAGTTTTTTAACACTTACAATGACTGGTTCAGGTCCAAGATCCCGAAAATTTGGGCCATTCGTAAATAAGATATAATCTTGCTCAATCTCCACGTTGATCGTGATAAAAGTGAACCTTATAACTGAAACGAAAAAGTAAAATGCAATGGCTGTTTTTAAAACTGCTTACATTCTCTGTTAACGAACCACTTAATGTACTACATGAGCAGATTATGCACGACAGACATATATATATGAGTTCAAAGGTGTTGTAGTAGACAAGACGTATATTGGCGTAAGGAGAGCAAATTTTACTCTGATTTCAGCATCTGCATTACTCCTGCCATTGTATCGTATTGTGGCAATAAATTTCAGAAAAGTCTGCACGACCATACAACAACTGGTTGATGGCATCTAGATTTTCCGTGTTTTGTGAGAAGACTCCTTCACATTCTTTCAGTCTGACGCGAAATCCTTTAGATTTCTCCGTTTCTTAAGCAACAGTCTAATAACAACAGCGTAGTGGAAACTAACGAAATCGGGCTTAAATAGCAACATACACTTTTCACAAGCAAAACAAATACATCTCTTGTGAGCATGTGCTATATTCAATAAAATTTACACCATAAAGCAATAGTCCGATTCAAGGCAAAGTTTTTAATCTACTGTTTTTAGCTTTTACACAACAAAAATTTCACAAATACACGCTTTTGGGAACACATTTAAGAGATACAGCACTTGTTGTTCAAACCACTATAAGACGTATGCTGACATTCATGCATTATAAGCTTTATTGATTTAACGAAGCATTGACTCTGAAACAGGGGTCGGGAGCCTATGCCTCGCGAGCCAGATGTGGCTCTTTTGATGACGGCATCTGGCTCGCTTGATATTTTCTTAACACGATTGTTACGAATGAAACTTTTTCTGTAATTTTCCATTTACCAGACTATAAAGCCATCAGCAACACCATGCAGCACCAGAAGTCGCATTAACAGTAAGAAGCATGTTATTAATTAGAAAATACAGACATTTACAATTGTTTAAATTTGTTGATTTTGCTTAAAAATGCACATGTTACAGTTAGTAAGTTAGTTGCATTAAGTGTGTGTTGAAAAATATTATATGGCTCTCACGGAAATACAATTAAAATTTGTAGGTTTCATGGCTCTCTTGGCAAAAAAGGTTCGCGACCCCTGCTCCAAAAGCTTCAGTCGTGTGCTTCAGGTATGTCTTGTCATCATATAAAATCGAAACACATGCGCATTCGCAATAGCAACGTTATTCTGTTAGCTGAAGTTGGAGGTAAGGTGGCTTTGTTTGCCCTTTAAACCCTGCAGTTGCCACTTTTTACAGAGCTTTGCAACTCCATAATTCGCCAGCCTACTGAGCATTAGATATAACAGATAGCTACATCCATCACCATCCTTGCAACCTTTTGGTGAGGACGAGACCCAGGCACAAATTGCTTTCCCATTTCTTACCGCCAAATGCAAGGACCACTTTCATTGAGCACTCTTTACTAGTTTCACCAACTCTGAAAAACTTTCCATTCTTAGCAAGTATCAGAGACACTCCGTACGATGCTTTGAATTCAGAAAAATTATTTTTAGGAAAAATGCTGCGAGACAATTTATGTGCTTGCTACATTTCAATTTCAAATTATTTTCAAAGTCGCTTCATTAGCATTTCCCTAATAATGTTCATTACTTTTATAATGAAAATCACGGCCAGTGACAACGATATCAACCACATATTGCAAACGTTTCGATAATTCCTGTTGTCATCATCAGTGCAGTGCAAACTGAACTGCAGTGATAATGCTGCAAGTTCTTATGGTCACTCAGGAGAAAAGTGTTGTGAAAAATGAAAAACGCGAAGGGCTGTTACGGTAGTGACGTTGTGGCGGGAAGCATACGTAATCACATGACTCAGCTGGATACGCGCCGATGGTGATGGCGCGTGACGTCATGAGTTAGGTAAGGAGCTCTTGTTGCTAGTTAATAATGCATAGAGGCATCGACGGGATGTTTGCATTCAGCTCTGGCTTGTGTTCTAGAATCAACAAAGATTCAAGAATCTGCAGCCGCCGCCAATTATCACTGCCAATGACCTCGGGGTTGTGAAATGATAACAGGAGGTATCGAAACGTTTGCAATATGTCGTTGATGTTGTTTTCATTGGCCGTGATTTTCATCACAAGACTATTTAGTACTTCCGCTTTTCATTACTTTTTATTGCGGGTTTCATAAGTCAGTTTTAAATTGCCATTTTGTGGCGCAGATGCAACTAGCAAACATACGAGGTATTGTAGCTTGCCGTTTTCTCTACAAACAAGCATGCTTCCTCGAATTTTTGCTTGATCTGTTTGTCTTACTCAACTTTCTTTTCACACTCATTGCGACTAAAGCAATCAATGTCTAAACCCAGAATACACTGCTGACAGGAGCCTCACCTTCTGGATAGATGTAGCCTGAAAGAAACCACACTGGGACTGATCAAACGATTGGAAAGGATGACACTTTACATTTGCAGATTGCTGTTGTGACGCATTTGTGATACAGGCAGGGATTTTGCCCTCATAGAGCATAAACAACACACAATGAAAATATTTTGATCCAGACAGAAGTTAAGCCAATTCAAATTTCCCACACACTGGCAAATTTCGCAGTACGTAAAATTAATAAAAACTGTCTTGGACTTGATTATTTTCTCGAAGGTCTCATGTGACGCGTGAGCTCGCATTTTGACCACGCTACGCCAGGCAATAAACTCCTTGTCCCTAAATTCAACTTCTTTCCGACCCACCACAGCAAAAAAATGCATTTTGTCGTTGTTTCTTTCCAAGAGCGTGTTTCCGCACCCGTGAACAACGCAAATGTTTTGGCCAATCAGGTTTTAGAGCTGCGGTTTGAAGACAGCAAGATGCGAGCTGGTGACCCTAATCAAAATAAACGAAATTTAACAAGGGGTAACTATAGCTGTTCACCTCTCGTGTCACACGAAAGGGAGAAGAAAGCGAACATAAGGAAACTGAAACCGAGTAATAATTGCGTGCAGCGTAATCCAGAATTATCAAGAAACTGAAACGTTCAGCAATGTGTACGGGACAGATGGAAGTACTCCAATTACTGCGCAACGATTGCTTCTGTGCCAAATGCAGATATTTTGGGAGCATAGGGCACGCCAGTTTTTCACAGTTTTCTTCAGTTACATTCAGCCCATTCATTGCATATGTCACAAGCCGCCATAACTACAAATTGCACTCAACGACGTTTTTACTGACTATTTTTTGCTCAACGTGGTAGTTTCGATCGTCGCTTCTTTATCTTTGTTTGTTGCCATATCGCGTGTTTGCGTCCATTGAAGGTGATAAACCATAAACGCTTGCATCCAATGCATAGGTGTAGGAATAGGCAATTTTTTGGGGGTGCAAAGGATATTTTGCCCAAATTTCCCGACATTTGCCCAAAAAACTTTTTTGCGACAAGCTTTCCCTCTACGAATTTTCTATAGCTGTTGGTACATTATACTTTCCTCTATCATGTTGCGATAGATTTAAATATAGAAAAATTGGTATTTGAAATTTGGTTCTTAATAATCCGACTGAAAAAGTACGCTAGGCTGTGCAAGAATATTGTGAGAAGCCAGCTGGCTCAGTGTTCACAAGTATCTGCCTCACTGTTCTAAGGTTTTCTATTCACATTCCAGCTGTTGCTGTCAGCAAGGAATCTCAGGCCTATACACGAAGTTGGCCTTAACCGTTTTGCTTCTCTGAAGACATATATGTGGCATATAGGCGTATCACATTATTTGTACAATGACCATGCCGTGAGTCTCACAACATTGCCTGTTCAACTGCACATGTATGCAACATTCAACAAACTGTACTGGAAAAATGTGTTCGTCCAAACACTGTAGAAATAAAAGCTTTTCTGCACAGTCGAAATTAAAAATTGAAACTTTACCTTACTCAGCACAGTCGAAATTAAAAACAAAAGTTTGTCTGTACTTGCCTCGCATGGACTCCATTGATATGAAGTAGGTGCCTTGCAGTCTACTTGATTCACTCAGGTTACAATTAATAAAGCATATAAATGAAATGCCTTCATTTGCCAAAACTTTCAATTGAGTCAGTTATTCATCAACCCTCACAAACAAAAACGCGGAGTTACAAGAAAAAGTTTGTTGATTTTATATATATTTAAAGTGTTTTGCATGACACAATAAACTTTCAATTTTTCACTCAATAAAAAGGAAGTGTAAGTTCATTAATATTGATAAAAATTTCGAAATTTTTTTGCCAAATTTGATGAAATTTTGCTCACATTTTTGACAAATCGAAAGTTTTTGGGGAGCCTGTGAACCCCCTGCACACCAAACGCCTACACCACTGATCCAATGCACCAGAAGATGATCAAACAAATCTTTTTCTACTAATAGAATAACGTTGCTATTAGTGGAAAAGGATTTGTACTCATTTTGTTACAACTTCTTATTTTATGAATGATCGGTTTTAGTTAAACATGAGCGTAAAACTTTGCAAATCGAAAGAAAACATTTTTAGGAAAAGTGCATACTACTTACATATTGCAATAAAATTAGCTGGCATGATATCGAAACAAAGAGTATCAATTTAAAACTTCCAACCCTTGTAGTCAGTCATTCAGTGACACATGCACATAATTGTGCACACTTCTGCACACATAATAAGAAATGCTTGGCATGTTTTATTCCCACTGTTTTTGCTTCTACAGTCTGCACAGTTCAAAACAACTTACTCTGCTCGCTTGTAACAATATGTTTCTCTTGTCAGCGCAGTTTGTGAGGCTTAAAATTTTTCCTTAAAGCTGAGACGGTTTGGAATACGACACTCTATTCGGCATCATGCATTCTATATTGCTCATTACTGAAAAACAACCCACGTATACTTTGTGCATATCATCATTGTTTCTTTATCGCGCACTAACTCATTTTCTGTAGTTTAACGTAATAGCCTTGTTAAAAGACCCTCTTTCACAAAAGAAAAAACACCCAAGATATGATGTGGCGATTGGTAAATTTCCCTAGACCCCTTGGTCTCACTGCATTGTAGGCCTTTTTACCAGATTATCCACCATGTTGATACGCGCAGTTCATTGAAACGATCTAAGTCCCAGTCCTAGCATAAAGAAGGGAATGCACTAAGTATCGCACCTATTGAATATGAAATAAGATTTCATACAACTCAAGAAATTGCACAAACTGTTCATGAGGAACTAGATCGTGTTGCAATGAAATGTTGCACCAGCGTGATAGTTAATGCGGCCATAATCAAGAATGCTTATTTTTTGCTTATCCTTTTTGAGTTTTTTTCTAATAGCAGGTGAGAACCACTGCAATGATTTAATAATCCCATGTGAGAACAACAGTACCAGCACTGATGACGCATTCGATTACTAGTGTATCAATTGTGCTGGCAATGCCGGGAAGAACTGCACTGAAGGTAAGTTTTTCCAATGTTGGCTGCTTGCAACTTTGGTACCTCTTCTTGTGGCATGACAGAAGTGATCTGTGATTACTCGCTTTTTAACTCCCTTTGAACAATGAACCATTTGTTTCGTTTTCCCCATACAAAAACTTTTTTCTCTGGTAGCAGTTGCTTCGAATGAAATTCCTTGCAGCTTACAAAATTTGAAGTAGTTTTGTCCTACTTGACACTATCGCCACCAAAAATTATTTTTTCGATAGCAGGTAAACGATAAAAAGTTGTAACTTCCTCCCAACCACGAAGTGAATTTATAATTGTTATGCTTAAGTTTTGAAGCAGCACTTGAATGACATCTCAGTTTAAGTTTTTTCACTCTATCAAACACAGAAACATGATATCATTACTTCATTGCTTGCCCCAAATTATAATGAGATGATCTCGATCAGGATTCGCAGCGGAAAACCGAACACACTTCCCGAGCACACTTCGGATACCGAGCACACTTCGGATATACACACTTCGGAAAACCGAGCACACTTCGGATATACCTCGCTCTGTCAGGGGTGCGATTTTTTGTCAAACAGTGTTAAGTTTACGAAAAAGCCATAAAATTGACAGTTTCGAAAATTGATTTTGAAATTACATTAAAAGGGGATGTGCAATATTTCAAATTCCCATAATTCGTCGTCTATACTGAGCTTAAGGCTTATAAGTCTGCACGTTCTTTCTGAGTCGTCAAAAATAATGATTTCAAAATATGCTTTTGCTGTTTTGTTCGCCTCGCTTTTTCAATACTAACTGAGTAACTTCCTCCCTGCTAATTTTTCGTTAGCAGCAGTTTCACTTTGCTCTAAACGAACACATAATTTGATGCTTCGAGCATTGCAATCAAAAGCCTTGAAACGGGTAGTCCACCATTGTACGCATCGCATGTGCGTATTGAGAACAAAAGCCCCAGTAGGTCGCAAGATTGGAAATTGCCGGTTATAGTTTCCTCGATCTGTTGCGCAAAAACTCAGTTGTGTTTCTGGCTGGCAGATGAAAAAAATACTCAGAGCTCAATGTACGTTGCGCTTAGAAGCGCAATTAGTTGTTGTTAAATGAGATGCGCTTCAGAAAATTAATTAGCAAAAGCTGGTTTGGAGCTCCAGTTGCAACGTCAAAATTATATTATATCAACAGTAAACACTTGATTATAACATTTTGAAGCATTTTTCTATCGAAAATTGTTTTTATCTAGGCCAGGGTCCTCACTGTTGTGATGTTTATAACTCCATTAAGATACGATCAATGAAACAAAACTCAGTGTAAAATTTAACCAATGTCTGATAAATGGGAATCGAAGTTTCCTTTCAAGAATGAGAAATATAGCTAAAATTGCCGTTTGATACCGAATTTTTTTTCTTTTTCCTGGACCATAAACACCTGGGTATGCATTAGGTATATATTTCATTGGATATGTATTTGTATAGATGTTATGAGTTGCCCTTAAATCCCAAATCAAATTTTGCCAAGATTGCTTCCTGCAACTTGCACACACTCGCCACACAAGTTTTTGCTTCAAAAATGTTACACCCACTTTGAAAGATAAAAACGCTCTTGAAGATTTTTTACATCAACGTGACTTTTCCGAACTTAATTAAAAGTGATATCAGTGGATGTGCAGTGGAGACTGACAACTGCGCAATTGATGCCGATGGAGGTATATGTTTAAACACCACGGGCAGTAAAGTAGGGTTTCGAGGGATCTGCCAGCCATGCTGTGCTTTCATAACTCTGCAAGGATTCAGACTGCATCACATCGCAAACATCACTGCTCAGACCAACCATGAATCGTCAGTGTGATCAATGCGAATTGTAGATGAACACCTGTGGTGGCACTTTTGAAGTGTGTTTTATGCCGTGGGTTTACTCCCTTATGCACACCGTGGACATACACGTAATGACGCGCACTGTCGCTTCGAAGCACGCAAAGTGCATAGAAGGCCTACGGGTTACTCGCTTGACTGATCGCATGAACAAGAATGAAAAGGGTGTAGATTTTACTGAACGCTCTTTTTTAGATAAAGCTGGTAAACCCAATACCATTTTTAACAAATAAACATTTGTGTATTGTTACAAGCCCAAACTTTGCTTGTATTTTATATGATTTTAACTTGCGTTTCATATCATATGTTTTCATACTCTTCATGCAGTCCAAATACTTTAGAAAGCAACAGCTTGATATATCTTTGTGTATTTGACTGCAAAAAAACATTTTTTTCTAAAGTATTTGGACTGCATGAAGAGTACGAAAACATATGACGTGACACATAATTTAAAATCGTATGAAATACAAGCAAAGTTTTGGCAAACTTGATAAAAAATGAATGCATCAAAAGCTTTGCGCTGGAAGACATACTTTATTTACAAAGTTCATTCTTTTTTGATCACATATCGTCAGTGTTGTTCAAGCAAAGTAAAAACGCAACGCAAGATGTCAGTAAAAATTGCGGTACTCAGCTAAGATGGTAATCAGGTTTGTTGAGGTGGTGGATTTCTCGCTCAATGAGCTGCTTTCTGAATTCTGAGATTACCGAAATCAAGCACAAACCACACGTTTCCAAAAGTTTCTTTGCTTTTCCAGTTTAAAAATACGCCCATTTTAAAATATCTGTGAGACAACCTTTACTGTAAAAGAAATCACCACAGGTCTGTTTTCGCCATATCGGATTGTCTTTCTCTACCCTGTGACGTAACCAGAGAAAATGAATAAAGTTTTAGAGTCTATTTGCAACAATAACGAATTATTGCCTATAGGCAGGAGTCACCAAATTGCGGCCCACGAAGTCTGCCATCTTGGCCGTAGCCGCCACTTAAATTTGCGTAATGGACCTTTTCGTACACAAGACAATGAGGTGAAAGGAAAAATTTGCCGCATGTGGTACTGCGTTATGTGGGTTCTGCCTGCTGCCCATGAGATTCCTCTCAAAGCGCTTTTTGAACTCATTGTTAATTCCCTATTTCATTGGTTTTCTAATTCCATCTGGTCGAATCTCAATCTGTTTTATGTTAACCGTGTCACCCCTACGAGTCCAAACTTTTCCGATTAACTTAGATTTTATTTCTGTTTTTGAAAATAGTTCTCTTTAAGTACTTGGTCCGTAACCTTTGTCGAAAATTTCTAGTTTTCTAAAACACTCTGATGTATAATACTTCTACAGTAGAACTCGTCTAATTCGTCAATGCGCTTAATTCGTCACTTTTTCTTCGGTCCCGGCAGAATTCCTATCTTTTGTGTACATTTCTGTTCGTCTAATTCGCCATTGTCTAATTCGTCAATTTGCTCTATTCGTCATCTCTTTCTATCCCCGAGAAGCGTTTTGTTCGTCTAATTCGTCATTTGCAGTTTCGCTTTTGATGTCTAAGCAGCTAGTACGTATGGGAATTCAAACAAATTAAGGATCTTTATCTGAGAATTGTTGCACCTCGTAATTTGTTGATCGAATTTATACACGAGGTTCGAAGCGCGACCCGACTCCCCATTGAGAGAACGCGGAAAAGTTTATTAAAGATTTAAAAGGTGCTTGATGGAATGGAGGAGTCCAGATAGAGCACAGGAATTAATTGTTGTATTCAACCATAACGTCATAAACTTGTATTTTACTGCAAATAAGAGCACTATGCATACGAGCGTCTATGATGGAGTTTTCACCTGTTTGCATAATTCGTCACTTTTTTCTAATCCCCTTGAGGTGACGAATTAGGCAAATTCTACTGTTCTACCCCCCAATACAACAATACTACCAAGTTAAAACGCAAAAGGAGTTCTAGATATCCCTGGTCAGAAACATCGCGAAAGTCGAAGAAAGTAGTGACTGTGCTGTAACGAGTTTACTGCTCATAATTCTTTTTCTAATCAGCCCAAAATAATCACTACAAATTGTTTATGTCTGTTGATACTGCCTGTTCAACTTTTACCAGATTTTTCTCTGTTAGGCAATTTTCTGACAAAGAACTCTTTATTTATGATGAGAATAGAGTTGCTTGATATTTAATGACGCAGGAAGGCTGCTTTGATTATAATCTACGTTGGTGAGATCGACGAAAAGTTTGTATAGCTCAGATGACTTATTCTTCCGTATGAGCAAGAACCCCACAGCGTTTCCTACAAATCGGCCCAACCAACAAACACCCTCTGGGCCGGGAGACGCCAAGTCATCAAATGAGTTTGGTGGTCGGAGGGCTTCGCAGTGATAAATAACGTGGTGTGCTGTTTGATTCCCCTCCCCGCATATGCACGAGGCTGGCTCTCTCAACCCCCACTGGCACATGTTAGAGCCGAAACGTCCGGACTCTAGTTCTGAGCCTGTTTAAGGTAACCCAGAAGTTACGTGGAAGGCTCGAACGAGGGGGAAAGCCGATGTTTGGGCCCAAATGGCTGAAATAGCACTTTAGAAATAAAAGTGTTTCTTTTCACCTCTACAAAATTCCAATATCACTGCTTATGTCCCGTAGACGTGAATGCAAGCGTGGCAATTGATGAAAAGCTCCACATTATCCACATTACTGATATATACAGTGACAAGTCTATTGATTATATGTTTCAATTATAAACTAAGCGTTGCTCTCTCAAAGTCTCTCCTTTGCTGCTAAGAGAACTTGTGGCTTGAACGCATAAGGGATAATAAAGGTTGTCACTGATCAAAAGATAATCTTGCTCAAACCCTGTGTTGAAAGAAATAAAAGTTTATTTTATGCCAACAAAACAAAAATATAAGAAGTGGCCCGTAACTGAATTGGTTTGCTGGTAGTTGATACTTACAGCACGTTGTCCATGAAGTGTTTTCCAAGAAAACAACCGCTGAGTGGTATTTCTTGCATGCTCGAAGTTGTAAGCTCACTTAAAGTGATACCAAGGGATTTTTACGGTGTTAACGTGAAAACTGACCATGTTTTGAAGCCGTTTACCCAAAATTATCAATTGGAGTTGTTTCATACCAAAGGTTTTCTTGTTACGTAGAAATCAGTGTTTACGGAACGTGGCGAAAAGTTTAAAGTAACAAACACTTGGTGGTATTGTGAGTTCTTAGGAACCCATGCTCTTAGAAACCATTTCCGATTGATTCAATCATTTTCTTGCAACGGACCACGTTATTTCGTTGTTAGTGAATTTTGGAAAATACTTTAAAACTGTTTACAGCTGCAGACTCTTTCTCATCACATTGATTTCTGACAAACAACTTGGTTTGAAATTTTGAGCCGGTATTATGGGGTTTCTCCACCTAAAAACCGGAGTAAGAGCCCTTTGTAGTTTGCAACCAAAAGAAGGTATTACTGATGACTACATCAAATTGAAATGGTGCCTTCATTGTGGTAGATTTTTTCCTTTTTTCATATAAAATGTTTTTTTCGTATCAGTTTCAGAGGTGCAATTCAAGATCTTTCCTTTTTTCTCTTCATAACTATGTGAGGTGCACAGAACAGAACTTGATGTACAGAACTCATTGCAGAAATGTCAGTGACAAAAATGATAGTTTTAGTCATACTTACAAAATAACTTTTACGGAAAACAAAAATCTGGTATAATAAGACGTTTCGAATCCCAATGCTGTAGACTGTGAAGAGCTGCAAATACGTGAACGCCGTTTGCAGCCAAAACTGTTAACGTCACTTCAGTGACCATTTGTGTCAATTTATCAGAGATGTATTCAACAAAACGTTTCTTGTACGCTCTTCCACACTTTGAACCCATTTGGTTAATAGCATGTTTGAAAGTAAGTATCGACAAATGAAACAATGTGACAATTTAAGGTCTGCGTAGTGTAAAGGGACTATTTTTTTCCTGTTCATAAACTACACTAGCATACTTATATTAGCTAAGGACATACTTGGGGTCACGGCGATAGCAGTCATGTTGATGAACCAGCTAACTTGTTCCTCGCTTTTGTATTTCGTCACTCCATCAAAAGAAGTGGGCCATTCCACAATGCCAGGTTTATCACAGGTTGCGATCGATCGTACTGTTCCAACGCAGTAGAAATCTACAACATATTACTTTGCAAATGTTATAAATCCATGTTTCAACAAATGATAAAAAACAGCATAAAGATCCATCGACGGCACGCATGACTACACATTTTCTAATTAGCACGGTTGAAGAAGTAGGCATGAATGTGATTGAATAAATAAAACGTTAAAAACGACCTTCACACTTAAAAAATTCAAATAGCAGTTTAGACACTTGACAATTTTTTTTCCAGCAAGGTTGTTATCGTTTAGCAAAAAATGTGAGACTGATTGTAACAACGGTGGGAAATTATTTTAGAAAATCTCTGCGCTAATCAAGTTAATTTAATTTTAGAGACCATTGCACAAAACATGACATGGTTTACAAACCTTCGTTCCTATTATCAAAAATACCTGATGCGCTGGAGATGGTCTGGCCGGATGCAATCCACACTACAAAAGGAAAAAATACGCACAATTCTCTGTGTAGCATACTACAATAATTGTTTTTCTCTAAAAACAGGATACATCAAGTTAGAATTTTTGTTGTTGTTAGAGCTGAATGTGTCAGTTGGTGGAAAACAGCATTTTCAATCTGTGCGAACCCAGTTAAAAATTCTGTGCCCTTCCAACAATAGATATTCTGAGCAACACAATAGTTTAGCATCGTCTATTCATTTAGGCAGTGTCAATATGATACCTACAAGCATTGATATACCCAATAATGTGGCAGTAAAGAAACTTTCAACTAGAAGTTTTGTTACAAGCCTATCTTTTATCCGTGTATGATGGCTGATGGAGAAACATGTAGCTTTCTACTATTTATTAGCGTCAAATCCTGCATTGTCTTGTATGAAATCCTGGTATATGATCCTCTCTTGAAAGCAGCAGCTCGGTGTCACACCACGAGTACACTTTTCCTTCCTCTGTAACTTCCATGAACCGCAGCCATTAAGTAAGGAACGTGTCCGTGTGCTGTAATCCGACTATGATCAAAGAAATGATTTGAAAGAGCACACAAAGTGTGCTTTCCCAAGTTTTGTAGACTGAAAACGTGTTATCTAATGATTATTTTTGTGAAGAAGTCAATAACCGCCCACGCCGTTTAATTTCACCAACGCAGTTGGTTCTTGACAGTTTTTGTTGCTTGTTTTATCTTCTTGATTCTTTGACTGTCACTAAGTCTAGTTTACTGGCTAAATGACCTAGTTGGTTGAGCAAGCGCCACTAAAGTTGGTGGTCTGCAGATTCCCGTTGGGGTTGTACTGAAGAATTGAAAGATGGTACTTGCGGCTTGCCCAGCATCGTGCTCGGCGTTGATGCAAGGGAACAGTTAACGCGCAGTTACGTGGCTCACAGGGCAAGCAAGCAGAAACGGGTACCGCAGACCACTTGTCACCCTCCGAAAGGATTGCAGAAACCGAATATCCGGAAAATGTGACAAGACACAAAGTTTGAAAATGTTTCAGGACACAAATATTGAAAAGTTCAAAGAGTGTCTGTGCTATTAATGACGTCACCTGCTTTAAAATTAAGCGGTAAAAATATCTCACTGTCTTGGTAGTGAAACTTTAGTAGGCAGCCATACTTCTGTGCTTTGCAAAAATTTGTTTTAAAAGTACAAGGTCATACTTCAGAAAACACCATGAAGGTATTTCGCTAACAACATGACAATTATGCTTTTCATTCGATGCAGGAAGCATTCTTCATACAAAAATATGACGTGGATTTTTTTAAGAATCCAAAATGATTCCTTCAAATTGGTCTTCATTCTTTGATTATCCTACAAATTTACGTTTACACGTGCATATGAAGATACAGTAGTTTCACTGGTTGATAAATTGTAATTCTTGAAAATAATTATTCTGAACAACTTTTAGCACATTGCACAAAGTTAAATCAAGTGGGGCGTTTACTTCTAACATTGCCTGCGTTAAAGAACATAACAAAACTGTAAGCTCAAAGTTACAATTTTTACAAAACTACTAGGAAATGGATGAGGAGCATGGGATTCTGGTGGATTTGAGCAATTTTACTCTTCGTGAATACCTCCAGTCGAATCTACGCTTCATAGTAAAGAGCTTTCAGTTTCAAAGACCTGATATACAGAACTGCGGTGTCACCATCTCACTGAATACCATTCTACGACTTTGCTATTCCCAACTTCTGTTGGGCATATTTGGATACTTTATTTTCAGCTTACTGCAAAACATCAAGCAGTACATTTGCAAGCCAGACGTACAACCACTCGATGCAGGTGATGAATTAGTTACAAGATCCTCAAGAGTAAACGGCGAGAAGCAATCCTCAAAGGTCTAGCTGCCTTTGAGTGAAGGATCACATTGACAAGTTTTGAACGCTTGCTTGCTGATTGCCCTACAATAACTGCTGGAAAGCTACTTATTTCGCTTCCATACTTCTCAAATTATAATTTCTGCGTGACACACCCTAACAATCAGCAAAGAACCGTAGCCTAACTCCTCAACTGTGACCGTACGTGGGCTTAGAGCAGTAGTCATTTTGACCAAACAATGGGAAATGAGGTCTAATGAAAAGCAGGGCATAAATCAATTGGCAATCTATTACGCAGATAGTCTCCAGTCTTGCAAAAACGTTTTTCCTTGCAAACATGTCATTGAGATTGTGTTACCCTGATTTAAACAGAAACGAAAAATATTCGTTTGCGTCGGCACAAAGTAGTTAACATATTCACGTGGAGTTTGTAAAAGATTTCTAACAATATCAAACAATGGAAAATTTTTGTGAATGCAAGTCGTTTTCCTGGTGGGCGGGCACGGCGGAAAACAGATGCATGTTGATGGCATTGTCCCTTACCTTTTACAGAGGGGAAACAAAGACAAAAGTGGATATTTTCAAAATTAAGGAACCAGTAGTTTTATGTTGACTTTAAGGAAATTTATAGCAACTTGTCACATAATTCTAAAAAACAGCTGGTTTAGACATTGTCTTTATATCTCGAACAAAGTAACAATCGTTCCAAACATGTATGCGTTTCTGCGTTGGATAATTGAAGTATTTATAATGTTATGCAATAATGTAACAATGTTCTGAAAAGTAAGGATTTTCATCATCGTGAAAACAGTTACTAAGACGTCTTAGCCACTTGTTTTATTCAACTGGTGCGCATCGCAAATACTAAGGCAAGATTTTGTCAAAGTTAATCCAGTTTCTACGATGTTGTAAAACATTGCAGTCCTGGTGGTAAATTGAAGAAGTAAACTGTGCACTATACCATTGTAACGTGACTTTAGAAAGGAACAAGAATGAGATATGCAAAAATCTGTCGATATGCAAATATCAGTGTTTTTATCTCCATGAAAAAAGAGTTGTCCCGTCAGGGCAAGGTAGCTTGATCGTTCATCGGCCCTTCTGTCGCAATCACTTGAAGAGTTTTGGAGCATTGAAAAATGAGTTGAAGGATCACAAATACCGGTCAAAAAACTACACAACAACACTAATGGACTGCCCAAGATTTCCTTTTATATTTGTACGGGAAATTTATAGTAAAATATAGGATGCCAACGTAGTTGAAAGCAAAGTTTTTGCGATAGCTCACAGGTTTGATTTGATGTTCGCGTCACTACCATCCACTGTGAAAACTTTATAGATGCAAAGACTTCTTCAAATAGTTCGCTTTGTTGACAGTGACATGAACATGGAAATCGCCTACAATTGCGTTTGACAACTTTCAGCATTTTGGTAAAAGTTTAGGGTAAGTTGTGACGTAATAAGCATGAATGACAAACTTATAAAACTATATGTACTTTTCTCTACTTTACCTGCGTGATTTCCAACTCATTCATATAGATTTAGTGATTAAAACAAAAGTAACGAAAGTCAGTGAGCTGTGTGGGAGTTTTGGAAGACCAAGCAATAGGGTCTCAACGCTGAAATCTTTAATGCCCCTTGATTTTATAGCATCATCCATAAAACGCACATTTGCCTGGCGTTTTTTTTTCTGAAATACTGTGGTAAGATTTAAGCCGGAAAATAAAGTCTGTTTTCATTGAATTGACAAGTTTCAAAAGTTTTGTCAGTGAAACTCCAAGCTTCTACTTTGGATCAAAACCATCATTTTCTCCTAAATTTTACTGCAAAAGCGCTTGTGAAAATATCGTTGCCATAAGCACACGATATTCAGTATGTTTTTTGCAGCCAATATTGTGGTTGAGAAAGAAGTGGCCGCCATTACGATTGCGCTTCTTGTATTTACAGGATTCTGGTAAAGGCTGCACTAACACACATTCATTCGAAGCCGAGTAACCACTTTGCTCTAAGCCTAAAACCACGACATCCGAAGAAAGCCTTGTACAAACGTTCGCGCATATAGGACTTGGATCCTGTTGTCAAATTCTTGAACGACTAATTGATGTATGTAGCTCATAAACGTAAACGCTAGAGTCTCTCAATGCGTATGAAAAATGTTTGGATTCTCGTTCTAGGACCACAACCACCTGGACAACTGCGACCCGGACAATTCCCACCGGTTACTGCCACCCGAAATCTGTCACCTAGGACAACTGCGAAACAGGAAAACTGCCACCCAGACAACACCTTGGACTAATGCCACTTATAGGACAATCGCCACCCAGGACAACTACCACCTAGGACAGTGTGTTCCAACTACGTGTCCGCGCGCCACGTGTCGCTCGCGGATAGAATTTTTAAGGCCCGCGAGTTTCTCAGTATTGTTTGTTGTGTATATATTACAGTAGGTTATTTTCGTTAGAACAAGCACAACATCTTTTAATAAAAATGTACATTAACGGCGTTAGACTAGACTGTACAGTCTACCTCTTGTGCTGTTTTGCGTTATCACGATTAACACATCTTTTCTATTTGTTATTTTTACTTGTACTTTTGAACTGGTTGCTTTTAATGTAAAAGCTAAAACGTTCAAACTGTGAGAGATAACTAATGAGAAACCTGTCCTTACACCACTTCAGGAAACATCCACCGTGATATATGCATGTAGCTTATTGCTTTCACTTTAATTTTCTATTAAAACGTATTTGTGATTTCGATTTGTAATCAATTACAAGTTTAAAGAATAATTGTAATTTGAGATTTTCACCAGAGCAAATGTAATGTAATTGAAAATTTTGAAGGAGTAATTGTAATTATAATTGAACTAATTTGATGTAATAGATCCAACTAAGGACTGCAGTCAGGATAAATTAACTGACACCAATTCTTTATGCTTTCACAAACATTTTGATACTGAGATAAGCAACAATCTGCTGACTGTAATATAATCCAGTTCTATCTCACACCGAAATGCACGGAAGATCAATCTTCCCATTTCTGTGACTGTTCAGTAGCTTCGAACTGAATATTTCACTACCACGACCGCGGTCTGACTAAATTTCACGCAGGATCCGAGCAACCACTGGTGTACGTCGTCATGAACAACTCCCATTACTCAGCCGTCAAAAACAACAACACGGCTTATCATGCATTTAGGAAATGCAGATGTATCCGTTATCTGAATAGTAAAACTTTTTGATATCCGAACCATACTGGTAACTGTCTTGCCCTGAATCAAATTCATTCAAACCAATAGGCTGTTAATATTTTTTAATGTATGAGTAACTTCCACCAGCGTAAAGCAAAATACCTGAGAAAATACCAAAATACTCAGACAGTAAGCATTAGCCTGTCATCATTATATTTTAGCGTCCCTTATCTTCCCACCAATTGCTTTCAACATTAGCAATTAAAATAGTGCAGTTACCTTTCAACGTTAACATGAACACAGGGAGTAAATGGCGAAAATGTGTGCTGTTTTTGCAGCATACAGTAGCAAATCCACATTTGCTTGGAACACATTACGTGAATTCAAATCATGTCAAACACCAAACGAATTTTGGTAGATGGAATAAAAACACTTCACATTTGATGCGATAAATTGGTACTTCAAACTGTGGTTAGATAAAAAGTCTGTCGGCACTTCTATCCGTTTCTGATATTTATGATTTTCCAGGATGAAAATTTTCTTATGACTTTGGTAGGACGTACTAGTCACAAGAGACCATCCGAAAGAACCATTAGCACAAAATCAACGATCCACTGATAGCAAAATATATTTATGAAACAAACCAGATTTCGCTACAACGTACAAATTCCATGTAAACAAATTTGCAAAAATATGGCAAAAAATATTCCAATGGCGCTAGCAAACTCAAAAATAAATCAAGTCTAGCAATTTGAATTTTCCGCTTTCACGGGGTTGTTATTTTGAATAGACTTTGGTAATGGCATTAACAAGATAATGTTTTGATCGCGGTTTTTGAAATTGTCAATGCCAGTAGATTTTTTCCTAAGCGTGTGACTTAAAAATTGAATGATTGCAGAAAAATAGTGCTAACTCTATACACACAATTCATCTCTCGGTTCAAAAGAATTCCAAATTAATTTGAGAAACGTTGTGTTTCTGTCGTTATCATTTCGCATTTAACCTACAGCGCAGTCAAGACAATTTCGTTTCCCTAGCAAAAAAATTTTTTCAGGTAGGCCTAAACAACTGCACGACAAGCTTGCAGAAAATTTGCGGGATCCGTAACTATTGTTCACGTTTTTCACAATCTTCTTCGCAAGCAGAAAAGAGCAAAATAGTAAAAAAGCGTTCACATTTTCAATGTGATAAAAGATTTTGGAAATACTAACGATACATGCGCAATTATTCGGTCGAGGTCGAAAAATTATAGCAGCGTTGTAATCCATCTTTCGTTTGGGTTGGTTAAAATTTTCCTCAAATTCATAATTGGTTCCGTCTGTAAAGTAAAGAAACAGATTCGATCTAACACACAGTAGTCTGGTTCAGAGAGCCCAAAACGCTGATGTTTTTATTCATGTAGGCTGCACAGCAGACCTGAAAATAAACACCAGTATGTTTAATTCCTAGATTCATTCCCGGACATTTCAAAGTACGAAAGTTCAGTGGGTTACACTCTCATGTTGTTCCAAGTTTTGCTGCTGAAACCGAATGCTCAGCTTTCGTACTTCTGCAAGCCGCTTCTACGTAATTGTTCAGAGAGATGGTCGCTCACTCAGCAAGCGAGGGCACGTTGCCTTTTTGTAGTGATTTTATGGGGTTAAAATAAAATTTGCCGTAGTTAGCAGGAAATTAAATTGATAAAACACCTTCTTTTTCACAAATGGGAATTGTAGGGTTGAGCTTGAGGTAAACTCTTTCCATGCAATTTTTACTGAGTTCGCTTTCAATTTCATTCAAGATTGTCGGCAAACGTTCAGTGGTGAGGTGGTCTGCTGCACCTTATTGAACACCCTTTGCAAAACGGCACATCAAAAGCCGAACATGTTCAACAACTTCACAATATAAGCAGCAGCCAAGAAAAATCTCATTAACGAAACCACCCATCTTCTTTACTGAACATCTTTCAAAACAGTCCTAGTGCAGTCTGATCTATGCATTCTGCTTCCCAATACTCACATGTACACAGGGGGAGAATCGCTAATTAAAGTCATGAATACGTAAAACTTTGGACACAACGGATGTACAAGCGCGAAGTACTTTTGTGAGATGTGGCGCTGCAAACTAACTCAATTTATATGTTTCCACATCCCCAGATAGCTCTACTTGGGCAGCTTTCATAACATCGATATACAACACGGATAATCTTGTTGAATATTTTCTTCAGCTGGAGACCTAAGGTAGATAATCGACAATGTAAGTTGCTGGATTTTTGATGATACAAGGTACCAATCCATAGATTAATCTCATCGGTTCTTTGACTGCTCCATACACTTCCTCCACTTGTTGTGAAAAGGAAGTTCGTTTATTAGGCGCGACGTATCCATCCATTTGCAATGGGCATAATTCCCACAGGTGTAAGTGACAGAGAAAACTTTTAATCCATATTGGTGTCATTCTATCTTTTGCATTTTTATGCATTTTGCAGACTTTTCTGCCTACTGTATACAAAAGGGTACCTGAACGTTGGCATAGTTGAGACCTTGCTAATATTATGATGTCAATAATAGGAAACGTTTTGCAAAACTTGTCTCTAAATACAGCAACGCACAAAACTCTATATAAAGCGTTGCTGTACCCAGTAGATGCAATAATTTTTTTAATTTGGTTTTTGAGATAATTTTCGGCCATAACTCGCCGATGGATTGCGTTAGACAGTCAGTAGAGACATTCTAAGAAAGGGATTGTTGTGTACTTAGAAAACAGCTGAATTGGAATTTAAAATTTTTTCACAGGTCCCAATGACGTCACACGGACATGCAAACTTTCAAATACATACCTGTGTTTTTATTCAGAAACTACACGAGATTCTGTGTCTTTTGATGTCCTCACTGACTCTCTTGCGTGATTAGTTGGTGAGTTGAGATCGAAATTGCCTCGAGTCACTTCAGTATCTTTCGCGGTCCTTTAAAGGGTTTTCACATTCTTAGATTTAACAGCCAAACCCCTTGAAGAGGATTCGTTGGCTGTGCTGCAAATGTGCTTAATCCGTATCTTTGTAATTAAATTGACGTAACCCAACAACACAAAGGGCTGCAATCACAATCAGATAAACTGATCGCTAACGTAATGCTCTTCCCACAATTTAAGCAATGCTAGCAATGTGCCCACAATGTTTTCTTTCTGCATGTTGCAAATGACGAATTTAGGCAAAGTTTGCTACAAGAGAATGACAAGGATTCTTCTTTTGCGCCAATTGTTCGAACCACTGCTTGGCCGCACTAGATCCCGGGGCAGATGTTCAGCAGCCATTCGATTGTCTCATCGTCCAGAACCGTCA